>JFJP01043118.1_pt1 | contig 11274 bp, 9 predicted proteins | sample 431651 | NCBI WGS metagenome assembly JFJP01 (sample SAMN02602958, study PRJNA72255) | Microbial mat metagenome, whole genome shotgun sequencing project. | biome: fresh water; feature: sink hole; material: water; isolation source: purple microbial (photo- and chemosynthetic) mats found in... | reverse complement strand
TGATAATTTTATACGGTTGGGGCAACAGGGTTGGCAGGTGAGGCGGAATATGCAGCAGTGGTTTTGTAGAGACGTTGCATGCAACGTCTTCTAGGATAAATTGTCTTCTAGGATAAATTGTCTTTGTAGAGACGTTGCATGCAACGTCTCTACCACCAACCAATTCTACCACCAACCAATTCTACCACCCAATATTAAACACCAAATAAAACCACCAATTAGACGTTGCATGCAACGTCTCTACGGGCAACCATACCCCTAAATTGTACCGCCAACCATTTTGGTAATCATTCCGCCAACCATTCCTCCAATCAGCACGGGCCAACCATTCCAAACCAACTGTACGACAAATTAAATATTGCCATCTGTGGAAATATTGCATCTTTAGAGACGGTTTACCCGTAGAGACGTTGCATGCAACGTCTCTACCACCAACCAATTCTACCACCAATCAATTCTACCACCAACCAATTCTACCACAAATCAATTCTACCATCCAATATTAAACACTCAATAAAACCACCAATTAGACGTTGCATGCAACGTCTCTACAAATAATATGCATTTATATTGTAAAATTTATTATATTTGTCGTCCAGTAAAATATATAACATTTACAAACCTCAATACCACCCATGAATAAATTCCAAGGTAAATATCGCATATCCTCTGCACGTGCCACATGGTGGGATTATTCTAAAGGTGGCTCCTATTTTATTACCATTAATACACATAATCGTGAACATACGTTTGGTGAAATTCATCGTAAAGACGTCTCTACGATGGCGTTATCGGCGATAGGTGAAATTGCACAACAATGTTGGATTGATATTCATATCAGGTTATGCCCAATCATATTCATGGAATTTTAAATGTAGAAACGTTGCCGCCTGTAGAGACGTTGCATGCAACGTCTCTACCAGCAACGTCTCTACCAGCAACGTCTTTACAAATGACCGCCATTTCTCCAAAAGCGGGTTCGCTAGCACGAATTTTAGGGTCATATAAATCTGCAGTTTCAAAATTGGCACATAAAATTAACAATGGTTTTGAATGGCAGGAGCGTTTTCATGAACATATTGTTCGGGATACAATAGAATAGAGCATTACATTATTCATAATCCAGAGAGTTGGGATGATGATTGTTTTAATAAACCTCCAGAAGAAACTAAAAGTAAATAGCTGTTAGACACCGACATCAATCGAGTATTCCTTCTTTTAGCGCAACCAACACGAACTTGCCGATGGTTATCTTATTCTTACGCATTCGTCCACCGATAAAAAGAAAAGACAATTGGAAGAAATATCGACGAAGCTAGGGTTAGGATTAATAGTGGAAGTGGTGTAATACATACCTAACAGGTTAAAAAACCCTGTTAGGAAATGAAACCGCACCAACCCTGACAGCGGTTAAAATACAGTGAAGCTGATGTAATAAATACCTAACAGGATGAAAAAAATCCTGTTAGGAAATGAAGTTGCACCAACCCTGTCAGCGGTTGCAGACCCTGACAGCGGTTGAAGAAATCTAGGAAATTTAAAAATAGCAAACGTCCAATTAACTGTGAACAACGCTTGATTGGGCGTTTCAGTTAGTCGATGTTGCTATTGAAACCGCTTATGATACTTACCTAATATCATATTTATTGGTAGGAAACACCACAAAAAAATTCAATTAGGCGATGAATTAACCGTGAAAGTAGCGCGCCAAATTGGATAGAAAATAATTGAACTTTGAGTTGGCATAGGATAGTTATTGGTTAGTGATTAATGATTAGTAGGTCAAAAAGGTTTTACATTTCAATTATTCAAAAATCTGCACACATCAAAATGCTCACATAACTCAAACATACTCAACATAATTTCGTTGTAACATCAGACTGCAATACTCACTTTATTTTAAGTTTTTTCATACTCAATCAAAAAACATCTTATTTTGTTTTGTCATAACGAAAAATAGCACTATCTTTGCACTCGCTAATCAAAAACGGCTGCGTAGCTCAACTGAATAGAGTACCACACTACGGATGTGGGGGTTGCAGGTTTGAATCCTGCCGCGGTCACCATTAAAATAAACAATCCACTGTATATAAAACACAGTGGATTTTTTTGTATTCAAAAATTGAAAACAGGCAACCACCTTTAGTTGAATATCAACAAGTTATATAAAATGAAAATAAAATTCAGTTTAGTTATCATCTACATACTAATTGCAAATTTAGTTTTTTCGGCCACAACGAAAGACTCACTGCAATTAGAAGAAGTAGTTGTAACAGGTTCAAAAATAGGTATTTCCAGAAAGCTAATCCCCCTATCAGTTTCACAAATATCCAAACAAGACATAGAAAGCAGTGGACAAATGAATATTTTGCCTGCGCTAAACTCCTTCGTACCTGGCATATTTGTTACCGAACGGAATATCTTTGGGTTTGGCGTTGGAACTGGTGGTTCTGGAGCTATCAGCATGCGTGGCATCAGTAGTTCGCCCAATACAGATGTGTTGGTTCTGATAGACGGACATCCTCAATATCAAGGTAGATTATTCGTGGCCCAGCTTCGTTACTTTATGGTTCAAATGCTATGGCAGGTGTGATAAATATTATCACTAAAAAACAAAAAGAAGATGGCATGAAAGTAAATTTCGGAGCTTCTTATGGTTCATTCAATACTCAAAAATACTATGGCACAATAGGTTATAAAAAAGACAAATTCAGCATTTTTGCTTCTGCCAATCATGACCAAACCGATGGAACACGTGCTAATACCGATTTTGATATTTCAAATGGCTATACAAAAGTAGGATATGAACTGAATGAGAATTTAAGTTTAATGGCTGATTTTAGTATCGCAAAATTTGAAGGAAATGATAATGGTTCAATATATGCGACTCCGGCACCATTTGGAATAGACATAACAAGGGGAAAAACATCGATTTCTCTCGAAAATAAATTTGAGAAAACGGAGGGTGCCATTAAATTGTATCACAATTTCGGAGAACATGATTTATCCGATGGATTTCATTCTACTGACCGCAATAGTGGAGCTACTTTATATCAAACTTACAAATTATTTTCTGCAACCAATGTAACAATTGGAACAGATTTGAAACAATATGGAGGTATGGCAAATCGCGGAGTTAAAAAAGATTCGTTGATAACAGTAAATGAATTAGCAGTTTATGCTTATGCACAACAAACTTTGTTCGAGAAACTGACGATTAGTGCTGGCTTGAGACTGGCTGGAATTACTTACAATTTATCAAGCGCAACAACATTCAAAACTTCTGTATCAAAGGGTTTTCGTAGTCCCACCATTATGGAAATGTATCTTTTAGGTAGAAATCCAAATTTAGAGCCAGAACGAATGATAAACTACGAAATCAGTTGGTTACAATCGCAATTAAACAATAAACTTAGTTTTGAATTAACTGCCTATATTTCTTCTGGTGAGAATTTTATTGCTCAAACTGGAGGTGTTTTTCCAAACTTCACAAGACAAAACTTAGGTTCATTCACTAACAAAGGCATTGAGTTTTCTGCAAAATACATGGTTAGCAAAAATTTCTATATACATGGAAATTATAGCTACCTGAATTTGGAGAAACCAATTCTTGCAGCTCCTCGTCAACAAATAAACCTGAGTGCAAACTATAACTACAAAATTTGGAGTTTAAATTTATCGGCACAACATATAGATAAGCTTTATGCTGCGATTATTTCACCCATACAACCAGAAACAAAAATAGTAAATTACACTTTACTCAATGCCCGAATATCGGCTAGACCATTGAAACAACTAGAAGTTTTTGTGGCTGGAAACAATTTATTGAACCAACAATATGAAATTAATTACGGTTATCCAATGCCGGGAATTTATTATAATACTGGATTTAATGTAAGGTTTTGATTCCAGCTTATTTTAGAGATTAACACTTTATCAAACAAAGACCCCAACACAAATAATGGTGTTGGGGTCTTTGTTTGATATTATCTTCTAATCCTTATTTGAATAGCATTTTCGATTGGTTTTTCGCTCAAGAAAATCAAATATCCACCGCCACCAGCTCCACTCACTTTCCAGCCAAGCACATTTTTTTTGTACAATTCTATTTGTTCCAAAATGTCGGGCGAAACCATGTCGGGAAACATAGAAATTTGCGCTTCAAAGCTTTTTCGCATGGCCATTCCTGCCGCCAGTGCATCTTTTTGCTGCAATGCTTTCCAGCAATCGTCGGCCGCTTCGCTGAGCTGCTTTGCTCCCACTTCATCAATTTTTGTATTGGCCAGTACGTCATAACTTTCCTTTCGTGGATAGAGTGGAATCATCCAAATTCGTTGCTCTATCCATTCTAGCACTTCCGAAATCTGAAGGGACTGAATATCAGTTGGCCAATACCCTCCGTCGTAAAAATACTTATTCAAACCTGGCATGGTTATTCCTAGCGAATCTTGCGAACCACTCACGTATTTTGTGCCAGGTGGATTCTCGAAACAGAACAATGTTTTGGCAAGTTTCTCTTTATCGCCGTCTGGTATATCGGTCTGCCAAAGTTCAATGGCTTTTTTGCGACTGCTAGTTGACATGCCGCTGCGGTCATTAAATTCGAAATCGGGCTCGATGCAAATAGTAATTACTGAGCCACTTGCATATTTACTCACGTAAGGTTGGTCGAGCCATCCGCCTGCCAAATCCAATCGGTAAGGAATTCTGCATTCTTGGCGCAAAGCGGTGGTAGAACGTGTTGGCAAATTTCCGTGCGGAATGCGCTTGCTCACCACGTATTCAATGTTCAACTCTTTGCACAACGCTTCCTTGGCGGGTGTATGTCCATCGGCATTTACAAAGAAAATATCGGGCTGCAATAACTTAAATTCCTCCAAAAAATCGAGTAAACCGCCACCTTTATTAATCCATGCATCAGTAACCACCTTCAGGGCTTTCACCATATATAGCCGCTCAGCATCCGAATTGATGGTTTTGCGCGCTTTTAAGTCGTTGATGGTTTTATCGGAGCCAATGCCCACGTATAAATCGCCATAACGGGCTGCCTCCTCAAAAAACGCCACATGGCCGCTGTGCAACATATCATAGCAGCCACTTACAAATACTTTCTTCATTTTAGACATGAATTAAATCGAATTAATAAAAGAATTTCAATTGGTAAAGGTAATAAAAATTTTGAGCCCACCTAATTGATTGTGATTTACCACTACCAATAAATAAAATGCTTAATCATTAAAATAAAATCAGTAAGCATAAGTCGCAAAAGATGTATTCATCTATAGATACAATAGACTTTATTGAGATTCAATTGCTATGCAATTAAAAATAAAAGGCTTAACACTAATGGAACATTCCGAGAATCGGGAGTCCATTGAGAGACACTAAGAGACTCTAAGTATTTTGACTAATATAGACCATTAAGCAAAAAACCTTGATGTTATATTATGTGATAATTGTAACCCTTAAAAATAGTTGGGCTTTTTCTTTGTTTACTGTAACTATCTTGTATTCTAAGTGTCCTTAGTATCTCCCTATTATCGGGATGTTACATTAGTAATGGGCCTTAATTTATTGTCCCGCCCGCGATAGCTATCGTGGATTGAGCACAATAAACATTTAATCAATAGAGACTAAAATAGATAAAACTAAAAAAAACGCCTATCATTATAGCAATGAAGACGTTTTTTTTTGCATAAACAATTTATTTTTTATGAAGTATTTCCATGGTATCGGTAGCAATCATAAACTCCTCATCGGTAGGAATTACGACAACTTTCACTTTAGAACTTGGGGTACTCAATAGCACTTCTTTACCACGCGATTTTGCATTAAGTTCGTTATCAATTTCCACACCCATAAAACCAAGTTTCTCACACACAATTTGACGTGTTCTGGTTTGATTTTCGCCCACTCCACCGGTAAATATGATTACATCCACACCACCTAAGGCAGCAGCATAGGATCCAATGTATTTTCGGATGCGATACTCATACATATCCATGGCCAGTTTGGCGCGTTCGTTTCCTTCTGCAATAGCGTTTTCTATGTCGCGCATATCCGAAGAAACGCCTGAAACGCCTAATACTCCGCTGTGTTTATTAAACAAGGTAGAAACTGCATGGGAACCAATCATTTCTTTTTCCATCAAGAAGGTAACCACCCCAAGATCCACGTCGCCAGATCGGGTACCCATCATCAAGCCCTCAATAGGTGTAAATCCCATGGAAGTATCAATCGATTTTCCATTTTCGATAGCACAAACCGAAGCTCCATTACCAATGTGTGCCGAAATAATCTTAGTATTATTATAATCGAGGTTAAGAAATTCGCAAGCACGTTTGGAGACATAGCGGTGGCTAGTACCGTGAAAACCGTACCTTCTAATGCCATATTTGGTATATAGGGAATAAGGGATTCCGTACATGTAAGCATAATCTGGCATCGTTTGGTGAAAAGCAGTATCAAACACAGCCACCTGAGGTACAGATGGTAAAAGCTCTTCAATGGCACGAATTCCAGCTAAATTTGGCGGATTGTGAAGTGGTGCAATATCTATACATTCTTCAATTTTGTGAATTACCTCTTCAGTAATCAATACACTGGAATTAAACTTTTCGCCTCCATGCACCACACGATGTCCTACAGCCTGAATTTCGTCCAAGGATGCAATGGCACCATGTTTTTCACTAGTAAGTACTCCCAAAATATATTCTACAGCTATTTGGTGTTCCAAAATTTCACCCTTCAGCATTACTTTTTGACCATCACCTCGTACGTGTTTTAGAAATGAGCCTTTCATTCCTATTTTTTCAACACCACCAGCTCCTAGTTCTTCGTTGGTTTCCATATCCAACAATTTGTATTTTACAGATGAACTGCCACAGTTCAAAACTAATATTTTCATGCTTCTGTTCTGTTTACTTAATTATATTTCCTAATTCATCGTACTTATAAAACCCTTTGCCACTACTCACACCAAAATTTTTGGCACGGAAGAGTCTTAGCAGCATTGGCGATGGCTTGTATTTAATGCTTCCGTATTCATCCCACAAGTTTTCTAATAATATCACTACCTTTTCAATTCCCATTTGGTCGGCAGTACGAAAAACTCCTTGTCGGTGACCAAAACCAACAGTCAGCACGCGGTCAATATCTTCGGCAGAAGCTATTCCTTCCATCAAAATGGCACAAGCCTCGTTAAGTTGGATAAGAAACAACCGAATACTTACAAGCCCGGCAGACTCCATAACTTCCACGTACTGGTGATTCATAAGGCGAGCAAACTGACACACTTTTGCAAAAGTTTCATCGGCAGTATATAGGCCGCGAACAATTTCTACAATCTGTGAATCAGGTGTATTAGTCAAAAAATGCAACCCAATACATCTTTCTTTGTATTCCAATTCAGAAGCTAAATCGGTAACAATAACCGTAGAGACAGTGGATGCAATTATTGCTTTTGCGGACAATATGCTTTCCAATTTTCTAAACACTTCTTTACGTTGAATTACCTGTCTTTCGCCAGTTTGATCATTGTGCCTAATAGATTCTACCACAAAATCGCAACCTTCAAAATCTTCGAATTTGGAGGTACCAATGATACGCGCCATAATGGCCTTTTTCTCATTCTGCGTTAATCCCCAATTCTCAATTTTCTTATTTAATTTCATTTCGATACGTCCAAAAGCGTTCGAAACTTTCTCGTCGGTAGGCTCATAAAATACCACCTCCATACCATTTATTGCTGCATTAGTAGCAATAACACTTCCTTCTTTGCCACATCCCACAATTCCAATTCTGGAAAAAAGGGTACGCCGCCTGTTGCGTTTACTTAATCCGTAACGCTCAATTGCTTCTATAATTTCGTCTGCCATAATATTTCATTTAATTCATAATTTATAATTCATAATGGTTAATTGTTAATTCGTAATTAAATACATAACTCAATGGTGAATTATGAGTTACCAATTATGAATTAATTTTACATTGCCTGGTTGGCTGTAATAGTAATCATCTTCACAATATCATCCACCGAACATCCGCGCGAGAGGTCGTTAATAGGAGCAGCCATTCCTTGCAAAATTGGGCCTACTGCTTGTGCTCCCGAGAAACGTTCTACCATTTTGTATCCTATATTTCCGGCTTGCAAGTCGGGGAAAACCAGCACGTTGGCTCGGCCAGCTATTAAACTTCCGGGTGCTTTGCTCTGTCCTATTTCGGGCACCAAAGCCGCATCGGCCTGTAGCTCGCCTTCGATAGCCAACTCTGGCGCCATTATTTTAGCCAGTTTTGTGGCTTCCACCACTTTATCAACCAACTCGTGCTTGGCACTTCCCTTGGTAGAAAAGCTCAACATGGCCACTCGGGGCTCTATGCCACATATTGTACGAGCAGAATCGGCGGTACAAACGGCTATTTGTGCCAACTCGGCAGCGGTAGGATTTGGATTAACAGCGCAATCGGCAAAAATCAACAAACCATCCTCTCCGTACTGCTTAGTAGGGGTAAACATCAAAATGGCACCTGAAACAACTTGAATGCCGGGCAATGTTTTTACAATTTGAAAAGCCGGGCGCAATACATTACCCGTAGTATTTCTAGCTCCAGCCAATTCTCCATCAGCATCACCGTTTTTTATCATCAAACAGCCAAGATACAAGGGATCTTTGGCTAATGTGGTGGCTTGCTCCAATGTGAGCCCTTTGCTTTTGCGAAGTTCAAATAGCAGGTTGACATAAACGGGCATTTTAGCATCTGTATCGGGGTCAATAATGGTTGCCTCCGCAATGTGGTGCAACTCATTAGCTATTGCCAATTGCTTTATTTCAACTTCATTTCCAATAAGAATTAGCTTGGCAGCCTTTTCTTTCAGAATAATATCAGCTGCTTTTAAAGTCCTAATTTCAGTACCTTCTGGCAAAACAATGCGCTGCAAATTGGCCTTAGCGCGTGCCATAATTTTTTCTAATAAATCCATAAGTATATAGTTGTTGTTTGATGTATTGTGCTAATATGGAAAGTGAAATAGGACTGAAAACGCTACAAAGGTACAAGAAATTTGATATATTGCAATGTAGAGATAGCAATTTATGCTAATTATTTGATGGTATGCCAAATTAAGAGAGAAAATATCATTTTGAAAGAAAGAAATCTGCATTATTTTCGGTTTTTCCGACTCATATTGCTACAAAAAAAAGTTGACAAAACAACGAAAGTGAAAAGGAAGAAAAGGCATTGGCAATCTCCACTAGAAGGACTTAATAGGTATAAAGTATTGGGTTGCTAGCTATTTGCATTTATGTTTATAGCACCTTCTTTGGGGGCCAAAAAAGATATTTCTTAAGCATGGTAGCCAGCATTCATATTTACAAAAAAACCTGCCTTGAAAACAGATAGCTTTCAACGACAGGTTTTTATTTAGCTGCTAATGGAATTTAGCATTCTAAAGCACTATTACAATTGCAACACGCCAAAATACTGGCTGTGGGAGTTCAGACTACCATCGGCTCTACTGAAATACAACCAGCAATGCACTTTGGTAGTGGCCCAATAATCGGGTAAAGTGACTGTGGCAGTGGCAGTGATTCGGGTGCTAGTGTTGTCGTACAATACAGCTTCATTGTAATCTTCGCATAGAAAAATCAAGTTTATACCGTCATCTTCATTTGCAATGGCATCGTTGGGAATGATATTGGTTACGTTCCAATCTACTTTCACATCCGTATCAGCCATTTTTGTCACTGTCATCACGCCAGTCATCTTCAAACTACCTTCCGAGAATTTCAATTTACTGTAATCCAAGCTAAAATTGGGTGAAGTGCCCATAATTGCTTCTCGCATAGCCAATCCAATGCCATAATCGGTACCACCTTTGGTATGAAAAGTGATGTTGAACATGGCGCGTAAACAGGCCAGCATTTCAATTCCAAAACTAAACCTGGCCCTTTGTGCCACTTGTTTTGGGGTTTTTGGATTGGTAGGCGCTTTGAAAACTTTAAGAATACTTTTGCCGCTTTTTTTGATGGTGGTAGCTACGGCGCTACCATGACGACCGGAAATGGTTCCGAACGTCGTTGAATTAAATGTTGCCATTTCGTTCTTTGATGTTTAATTGGTTAATTACTAAGATAGTTGCGAAAAGTTCAGCGCGTAGCTGAAGGGATAATATATGTATCATTTTTGTATAATTTAATATGTATGAATAATTCTGTTTGGAGTAATGTTTGGCTTCGGAGGTGGGCGGGAATATGACCTCACTTTATCCCTGTAACTTTTTGGAAAATTTATATGCTTGGTAGGAAACGACCTCTCCCTAAATCCCTCTCCCGAGGAGAGGGACTTAAGAGTGGAGTTCGAGAATTTGCTCGTTAGCGAAGGATTGTTGTATAAAGCATGAAACCGAATACTGAATTTTAATGCTGTATTACGGATTAGTTTGCTGATAAAAATATAAAACGTCATATTACTTTTCTTTGCGTGCAGCACAAAAAAAATGCAGCACAGTTTTGATTAAAAACTTATACTGCAAAAGTAATATGGGCATTTGAGGGCGGCAACGGAGGCGTACTCCCTATTTCAACTCTGTATGTGTCTAATATCTAGATATTTGTATTTTTACACCAAAAGGCGTACACCTTACTTAATGTCATTGTAGTCATTTTCCACACTTTCCTCGTGTTTGTTGGAAGTATAACGGTTATTATTTTCATCAGAATAGTCGATTAAAATATTGATATTACCTCTTACGGCTCGATCATTGGAATCGAACCAGTTGGCTATTTCCACATTGCGTGATTTTATATTTTTAAAGTGAATTTTGTCTAGAAACTTCACATAATCTAGAAAATCGAGCATTGCAATACAATAAGGCAATTTGTTTGACAAAATCAATTCAATTAATTGCATTTGTTTTTCAGAAGACAGCACTTTTACTTTGGGGATATCAAAAAATCCGTACTTACTTAAATTATTTGTTAGCAACTCCAATCGAGTTGCATTTTTTGATGACTTTTCTACTTCATTGTCGGTAGCTGGAACTTCATCGTTTGCTATTAAGAAAAGATGCTTTAAACCATCAATAGTTTTCGGTGTATGATTTGTTTTTAGCTTATTGTTCAAAACTTTATGGTAAATTTTTGAAAGCAGAAGTATTCTGTCGGCAGAAAAAGTTCTTTTTCGATCCTTATCTTTACTCGACCCAAAACACTGGTTTAATTCTGCCAGATTATCCAAGCGAGGGTGACTTACATAATCATCTCCATAAATTTCAAT
>JFJP01040409.1_pt1 | contig 11274 bp, 8 predicted proteins | sample 431651 | NCBI WGS metagenome assembly JFJP01 (sample SAMN02602958, study PRJNA72255) | Microbial mat metagenome, whole genome shotgun sequencing project. | biome: fresh water; feature: sink hole; material: water; isolation source: purple microbial (photo- and chemosynthetic) mats found in... | reverse complement strand
AGTATCCTTCACGTAGAATTTTATTGTATTAGACTTTTCGACTGAATATCCAAATTCGACCTCCCCTTTAGAGGTGAATTTTAGCGCATTATCGATAAGGTTTTTAAGAATTTGCTCAACCCTAACAGGATCAGTAATTACATTGCAATCATAATCGTTTAATGGCTTTACTACTTTTAGTTCAACATTCTCTTTCTTATTCAAATAGCCAGGACTTTTAAACATTAAATAGAGATCGTCAATAATTTTATTCAAGTTGCAGATCGAGTTCTTAATCTCAATTTGATCAGTTTCGATTTTTGACAGGCTGATAATATCATTGATTATTTGAAGTAAACTCCTTCCCTGGCGATTAATAACATCAAGGTAAAGTTTCCGATCATCGGCAGGTATATCATCATTCTCAAGAATTTTTGCAAAACCGAGTATCCCATTCATTGGGGTTCTTATCTCGTGACTCATATTGGCCAAGAAAGCACTCTTTAAACGATCGGATTGTTCTGCTCTATAGAGAGCTTCTGATAGTTCCTTTGTTCTTTGAATAACCTTTTCTTCAAGTTTTAGGTTTAGTACGTTCAATTCTTCATTAATTTGTTCAATTAACCTATTCTTTTTCCTAAGCCTTTTAAGTAAGTATATAGAGTATAATAGGAGTATGATAACAAGAATGCTGAGAGTTATTAAAAAATTTAGGATATCATTTGATCGTTGCAGCTTATATCTTTCAATTTCGAGGTTCGCTTGTAGAAGTTTATTTTGGTAGTCCTTTTGTTCTGTTTCATACTGAATGGTCATTTCAGCCATTCTATCCGATACCTGCTTGTTGAATATCTTCTCAACAACCACTGCGTACTGCAGCATCATCTCTCTCGATTGGTATGGATTACCAACGGCTAAATAGTATTCGGAAAGTAGTTTCTTATTTTCCTTTAAAATTATTGAATTCTCAGTCCCTTGAGCATTCTTTTCGCTTTCAACTATATTTTCGTAAGCTTTTTGGTAATTCTTTGTTTTAATGTAAACACGGGCCAAACTGGTTAAATCGTTAGAAATCCCAATTTTGTTTTTGAAGTGATTCTGAAGTTTTAGTGATTCCGTATAGTATTCTATAGCTTTGCTGTAGTTCTCAATCTTCTCATGTACCTGCCCCATGCTTTCATATGTTCCTGCTAGGTTGAGAGTATCTTTGATCTCCTTTTTAGTTTTGATAGCTTTGCTGAACCATAAGAGGGCATCCTCATATTTACCCATAAGGTTGTAGGTTAACCCTAAGTTATTCTGGGTTGATGAGGTTCCTATTTTGTCATCAATTTTTTCGAACAGTTGTATTGCATTATTAAAGCAAGTAATTGATTTTTCGAGTTGATTTGTTTGCTGATATATGATTCCGATATTACTTAAAATTGATCCATACAATTCATCGTTATTCAATTTTTGAGCAATAAAGAGGGCTTGTTGTAAGTATTCTAGTGCTTGGCCGTATTGGCTCTTCATCTGGTAGCAAATGCCAATATAATCTACAACATTAGCAAATTTTATACTATCATTAATTTGTTTGTAAAAATGTGCTGATTGTTTGAAGTTGTCAATTGCTGAATTCAGCTGGTTTTGTTTAAAGTAGGCTTTACCTAAAAGATAATATGCTTTTGCTTCTATATCTTTTCGGTCTGTTTTTGATAGCTGGGTGAGAGCAAGGCTAGCAAATTGAATTACCAGCTCAGGTTTTTGCTTGTTATCTTCAGCTAGTTTAATCAATCCAACTGGGTCATCCTTTGGAATCTCTCGATCAGTAACATTCTGGGAGAATAGGTTGATGCTTGAGCTAAAATATAGGATTAATGCTAGAATTAGGAGGGGAAATTTATTCATACCAATTAATTAATGGCTGCGAAGTTAACTCGCATTTTCCTGAAAATCAAATTACGATTTTTAGAAAACAGCATGTTTCGTGATCTCCTTTTCTATCCTTATAGTAAACTTGCTTTAAATAATTTTGGGTGAATGGTAATTAAGTTTTAAACTTTATTTATTTCAAATCTCGAATAATCCATTAATCCTACTCTTTATAAATTCTTATATTTGTTCACTATTTTAAAAAAGAATGGCTAAGGTTGATAGTGTTGGTCAAAGTTTTTATCTCTGGATTGAAGGTATATCTGAGAGAATTCTTGATTACTGGGAACTCCATAAGGTTGGAATTCTTGGAACAATCTCGATACACTTATCACTTGCAATAGTTTTGCTGATTGTAAAGATGAATTACAACCCAACACCGCGTATTGTTGAGGTTGAGGTTAATTTTCAAAACGAACTACTGCCAATCACCGAAGAGCAGAAGGAGCAAATTGACAAAGAGGCTCTTGCTATTGCGGAATTTCTTCATCATGGCCTTGAAGCTGATGCGATAAAGAATGTTGCTGTTGATGAAGCTTCAACCGAATTAAATCCTACGCTTCAGGATGATAAAGGCATAAATGCTTCGGATTTATACCGAGAAGCGGGAATGGTAAAGCAACGATTAAGTGATAATAAGGATCTCTTCGAAAAGTCATTGATGAATGGGCAGGAGGAAATACCCAATACACCGATCAAAAACACAGCCCCGAAAGAAGAGGGTAAATTTAAAGGCCCAGCCGTAATTTCTTATTTTCTCGATGGTCGAAAAGCAATTTCTCTACCCGTTCCATCCTATAAATGTCAATTCGGAGGTCAGGTAGTGGTTGACATTGAAGTTGCACCTGATGGTAAAGTTTTAAAAGCTTCAATTGATTCAAATAATTCGTTGAACGATGAATGTATCGATTCCGCCGCAATTGCTGCAGCATACGATAGCAATTTTACCATATCGCCCAACTCTCCATCAAAGCAAAAGGGAAGCATTACCTACCTTTTTGTTCCCCAATAGCTAGAATGCAGCCATTAGTAGGTTGATATCTCTTGAGGGGATGTTGTAAAGCCTTCCTAGGTAATTATTGGTTAATATTCCATTAAAAATGTAAACACCATGTCTTAACCCTGGGTCCTCCTTAAGCTGTGATTTGATGCCCCCTGCCTCTCCAATTTCGGTAAGTAAGGGTGAGAAAACATTGCTCATTGCAATAGATGCAGTTCGTGCTACCCTTGAAGTAATATTTGGAACACAGAAGTGAATCACATCATGTTTAATGAATGCAGGGTTGCTGTTATCGCGCATCTCGGATGTTTCAAAACAACCCCCCTTATCAATGCTTAAATCGATAATTACCGAACCTTTTTTCATCATTTTAACCAGCTCCTCCGATACAATAAAACCGCCTTTAATCTCCTCTGGTGTCAATGTGCCAATGACAACATCAGCAGTTTTTAGGACCCTTTCTAGGACTTGAGGATGGAAGATTGAAGTATATAACCTTTGCCCAAGAATATTCTGTATATCTGTCAGCCTTTTTATTGAGTCGTCGAATACTTTTACCATGGCTCCTAAGCCCAGTGCTGCTCTAGCAGCAAATTCTGCTGCAGTACCAGCACCAAGAATTACAACTTCGGTAGGCGTTATACCTGTTACCCCCCCGAGCATCACCCCCTTCCCTTTATTGACATTGCTTAGGTATTCTGCAGCAACAAGAATTGATGTGCTACCAGCTATTGAACTCATTGCTCGTACGAGCGGAAATGCTCCATCCTGATCAAGTATACTTTCAAAAGCAATAGCAGTTATCCGCTTTTGCATTATACTTTTAAGATATTGTCCAGCAGAGCTGTTGAGGTGTAGGGAGGAAATAATTACTTGACTCTCTTTTAGGTAATCGGTTTCGTTAAGTAGGAGTGGTGCAACCTTAAGAATAACCTCACTTTTGTATACTTCCTGAGGTGTCTCAACTATTTGACCCCCGCGTTCACTATAGTCACTGTCTGTGTAATTTGTTCGATTCCCTGCTCCTTTCTCAATGATTATTTCATGTCCTTCCTCAACAAGCATCTCAACCGCTTCGGGAGTTAAGGGAATTCTACATTCTGAAGTATCCGCCTCCTTTGGTATTCCAATTGTAATACGCTTATTCTTCCTGCCTGTTTCAAGCATTTCCTCCTGGGGCATAAGCCCTTTTGAGTAGGGGAATTGGGGCGTGGGTTTAGATACTCTTCCCATCATTTACAAGTTTATATATCAATAACATAAAGTAAGAGTCATTCAATAAAGCAGCAATTCCATAGGCGGTTTACGCCTTTTTGCTAAGCTGCTTATAAATATATGGCAAAGTTAACCTATTATCAACTCAAATTACGAATATCTTTGATTTCTAAGTAGTGAGGAATAGTAAGAATCTACCTTTACACCACTCTTGTAATAGTTCTTAAACCATTAATATTGGCTGTTATGGAAATTTTGCATACATTATCGGAAGGTAGGATTTCTTCTATTAGTTCAGGCCATTCGATTAAGCATAGTCCCTCCGATTTATAAAAGTATTCCTCATAGCCAAAGTCAAATACCTCTTCAATTTTATTTATTCGATAAAAGTCAAAATGGTAAATTGGATTGGAATTTCTATCGCTATACTCATTTACTAAAGCAAAAGTTGGGCTTGCTACATTATCTCTAACCCCCAGCTCGTGGCAAATCGCTTTTATTAATGTAGTTTTCCCAGCACCCATACTTCCATAAAAGCATACGATTCGGCATTTCCCAATCATTTGTAAAACAGCTCTCGCTGCCTCATCAATTTTAGAAAGCGATTTAATTATAACCTGTTCCATTAACGCACTATTTTTTATAAATATTCCAAAACTCAGAACTCGCCTTACTCTTCAATTGGTTTAAGTTCAATAAGTGGTACTAGCATTTCTTCAAGCGAAATGCCTCCATGTTGAAATGTGTTTTTAAAATACTTGACATAGTAATTGTAATTGTTTGGATATGCAAAGAAATCAGTGTTCAGCGCAAATATGAATGACGAGCTAACGTTTTGTTTTGGGAGGTGCGCTTCTTCAGGTTTTCTTATTTCAAAAACCTCCTTAGGATTGTAGTTTAGATTCCGTCCAAGTTTGTACCTCAGATTGGTTGATGTTGATTTATCGCCAATTACTTTAACTGGGTTTTGTACCCTGACAGTTCCGTGATCGGTAGTAATGATTAGCTTTACATTTTGTGTGGCGGCCTCTTTTAATAATGCCCATAAATCGGAATGAAGGAACCACGATTTTGTGATTGAGAGGTATGCTGCTTCATCTGAAGCCAACTCTTTCATCATCTCCATTTCAGTCCGTGCATGTGAAAGTATATCGACAAAATTGTAAACCACTACGGTAAGATCTTTTTTTAGTATCTCCTTAAGGTTATCTACTATTTTTTGACCAGGCTTGAGAGTATTACTCTTCTCGTAGAACCACTTGTAATTCTTGCCCAATCTTTGTATTTGTTTACTCAGGAGTTCTTCTTCGTGAAGATTTTTCCCTTCATCCTCCTCGTCGAAAATCCATAGTTCAGGGTAAAGTTTTTGTAATTCTAAAGGCATTAGCCCTGAAAAAATAGCATTCCGAGCATACTGAGTAGCAGTTGGGAGTATTCCGCAGTATACGTTTTCATTTTCTACTCGCCATAGGGTAGATACTATCGGTTCAATAGCTTTCCATTGGTCGTAACGGAAATTATCGATTAACACAAATAGTACTTTTTGACCTGAATCGATTGTTGGAAATACTTTTGCTCGTAAAAGATTTGGGGATAAAAGGGGTTTGTCAACCGACTCTGAAGCAAACCAATTCAAATAGTTATTCTTTATGAACTTCGCAAATTCCCCGTTGGCCTCATTCTTTTGGTATTCAAGAATTTGACCTAACCCTGGGTCATTTAAATCACCCAGCTCCATATTCCACATAACCAGCTTTCGTAAAACTTCTACCCAATCTGAGAAATTCCTTGCTGACCCAATCTGCTGCGTAATTTTACTGAACTCAGAGCGGTAGTCAGAAGTTGTTTTGTCGGTTACTAGCTGGCGGTTGTGTACGTTCTTTTTTATCGATAAAAGTACCTGTTTTGGGCTAACTGGTTTTATTAAATAGTCAGCAATTTTCGAACCAATAGCCTGGTCCATTATATTCTCTTCCTCACTCTTGGTTATCATTACAACAGATAGCGCAGGCTTAATCTCTTTGATTCTGGTTAATGTCTCAAGCCCACTTAAACCAGGCATGTGTTCATCCAAAAAAACAAGGTCTAAGTCATTTGTTCGGACTACATCCAATGCATCCTGTCCATTATTTGCAGTGATCAAGGTGTAACCTTTCTGTTCAAGGAAAATGATATGCGATTTTAAGAAATCAATCTCATCATCAACCCATAGTATTGTGATCTTCATACCATAATGGATTTTGTAATCTACTTGTATGCTGACTTAAAGAAGATCAGATAATCAGCTAACGATTTATCCTCAAGGAATAGCGCAAAGTTTTCAGAGCTGATTATGAAAGTACTGTATTCGTTTGATTTTAAAGGATTAAACAAACCCTCCATGCTCTCTGTAGCTTGATAATAAAACATAGCCTGCTGGTTATCCTTAAATTTTTCAACCTTAATCATTTCATAGAATTCATTGAAAGGTTGATTATTTACTGATAAATCGATATTAATGAATGCATCAACGTTAAACGAAACGATGTTGAATTTAAGCTGATTTAAGTTTGATTTTTTTGGAACCAGTGCAATGAACAGATGTTCCCCTGATGGTTGTTTGTATGCAACAGCTGATTTAACAGCTAGAGTTGAATCAATTTGCTTTGTAGTATCTTGAGCTATACCTGAAATTAGTTGGAGTTCTTGTCGACGCATATACGCTAGTATTCCCGTTGCAGTCTCAGAAACCTCCGTTTTAGGATACTTCTGGACTACCTCATTCAATGCCGTTCTGAGTGATCGTAAATCCGAAGTCTTTCCAATGCATAAAGATTTAAGTAGGCTAAATTGTGCTTCTAGCTTTGAATCTTTAAACTTAATTAAACCTTGTTCAGCCTTTTCCAATGCTTTGGAGAATTCTCCGTTCTGATAAAGATCATAAGCACCCTGATAGAATTGATTCTCTTCATTAAGTTTATCCGATAGCTCTTTAAGATAGTTAGGATTGGTAAGCATCAAAGCATATGAACTATTAGGGAAGCGCGAAACAATGATTCCCTTGTATTTTTGTGCGTTAGCTGTATTGTTAGTAAATATGCTCACCTGGTATAAATTGTAGTATGCTTTAAGAGCGTAAGCATTATCGGGGAAGCGTTGTACGAATTTTTCAAATGCAATTACGGTCTCAGAATAATCCTTTAGGTCGTTTTGGTAAACCTCCCCAACCTTAAACATTGCCTCAACAATACGGTTATTTGACAATCCAATAAGGGAGTCATTTGTTGGTATGTCCTGTAAGTAGTATTCAGGGGTTTTGTTGGACATAATCTTCTGAGGATTCCTACTCGTGTCGGATGCTGGTAATTGATTCGTTGAACCAAAATCAAGGGTAGAAATGCGTTTATTCTTTCTACGCCAATTGTCCTCTAATTTACGTTTCCCCCATTTCATCTGAAATTCAGATTGTCCAAAGCTAAGCTGCGCTTGATTGTAGAAATACCACTTACCGCTTTGTGTTTCATTCTGCTGGAAGCGCTGATTCTGTTGGTAAAGGAGTGAGCGTTGACGTTCTTCGTTTTCCTCTGCCATCTTTTTCTCCTCATCAATTCTTAGCTTATTAATAATGGCTGCTATAAGATCAATCCTTTCATTAACTGGCATTTTTGCAACTCGCTGAAGGCTATCCTCGCGGTCAACGGTATTTAGATTCTCGACCAGTTTGGTTAGGTAACGGGTTTTGGTTTCGAGTTTTGAATAATCGGGAAAGGAATTATCGAGGGATGTCATAGCGCTATCATAGTAGGCTTGGGATTGGGTGTAGTTGGGTTTTGCAAAGTAATAATCGGCTAAAGTATAGTACGATAAACCCTTCTGGTAGTTGTTTCCAATACTCTTGGTTGCTGATAGTTTAAAATATTCAATGGCCTTCTCTATATTTCCTTCTGATTTTTCAATGTTGCCAAGTGCAAAATAGATCTGATCGAGATACTCCTTATTCTTTTCGTCCTTCGATAGCTTGATAAGTAGTTTTTTCATGTCGTGCTGGTTGTCAGCGCTTCTGATAATTGATGCTAGCCCAATTTTAGCATTAAAGGCCATATCGTAAGGAGGGTTCATGCTCAGAACTTTGGTAAAGAATGTGGCAGCATCGTTTTTGTTTTCATCTTTGGCAGAGAGTTGAGCAAGGAGATAAGTTAACCTTAAACGTTCAAATCTAGAGGGAGCCTTTTCAATCGTTCGCTTGATATAAGGAATTGCTTCGGTGTATTTAGCTTGCTTAGTGTAGAAAAATGCCCATGTTGATGAATATAAATACGAAAAGCTATTCGTGTTGGGCTTCTTTTTATTCGATTCAATCGTTTTCAGCTTATCCTCAGCATTAATAAAATCACCGTTGATTATGCTAATTCGGGCTAACCATAGCTGAGCTTCGAACCAAACGGGAGTGTTAGGGAATTGGAGTAGAATGTATTCAAATGTTTGATTCGCTTCATCGTATAAGCCTTTCCATGCTCTAGATTTAGCGATTAGTAACCATGCTTCACGCGACCATTTAATATACTCTGTTTGGTAGAAGAATTCTTTTTCCTTTGGGGTAAGAATCCCTTTACCTCTTTGGGGTTTTGCTGTAATTGAATGTTTTCGGATGAGGTCTGTGCTTTTCTTGATCGCACGATCCATATCGCTACTTACTATTCCTTCGACCTGTTTATCCCCAAGTAAAAGAACGGGGAGAGGGGCGGTGAAGTTATACTTGTAGGTTGCCTCGACCCTTTTAAAACTTCTTTTATAGCTCTCTTTTGCGTTAAAATAGTAGTTGTAGTAAGCTGTAATGTAATGATACCCCCGGCTAACCACGGTGTTCTTTTTGGATGAGCAGGATAGCATAATCAGCAGTATAATTATGCTTAAAATGATTTCTAATTTTTTACGCTTCAAGCTATATTTCTTTATAATATCTAAACAGTAAAATGCAATCAATATTTTATTGGGGATGATAAAAATCCCAAATTCTACAACAGCCTACAATATTACAAAATATAGTTGAAAGATATTTGCTGCTTATTCTTAATCGCTATAACTTAAAATGCGATTCCAATTCAGAAACGATGGTTAAGCTTGAATATGTCATTGAAATTAATCAATAAAAAATGGGAAGGATTATGGTCCTTCCCATATATCCAAATACAAAAGATTTAATTTACGGCATATTTACGGCAACTACCTCCTTAATTTCAGGTACATCTCGGCGAATTGTTTGCTCAACCCCGTTTTTTAGAGTCATCAAGCTGTATGGACAACTACCGCACGCCCCGTGAAGTTTTACTTTTACGGTTAAGTCATCGGTTATTTCAACTAGCGATATATCGCCACCATCGTTTTGTAAGTAGGGGCGAATAATTTCGATCGATGAGGTTACTTTGCTGATTATTTCTTCTTTAGTTGCCATGATATCAATATTAATAGTTTATACTTTTTTATTTTATGTCGACTTTACGCGTTGGAGGCATTGTATTGTTCCGTACATCAACTTGTAGAATAAGATTCTGTGCAAGAATGTCAAACGCTTTAGCTAAAGGGCCATCCCCCAATGCTGCAGGCATACCATTGTCTCCACCTTCACGAATTCCTTGAACAATAGGAATCTGACCAAGTAGTTTTAGTTTCATTCTTTCGGCCAGCTTCTTGCAGCCATCTTTCCCAAAGATGTAGTACTTATTATCGGGTAGCTCCTCGGGCGTAAACCAAGCCATATTTTCAACAAGTCCGAGTATTGGGACGTTAATGTTATTGGTAGTGAACATGCTTATCCCTTTAATTGCTGCAGCTAGCGCTACATCCTGGGGTGTACTAACGATAACGGCTCCAGTAATTTGAATCTCCTGAACTAGGGTTAAGTGAATATCACTGGTCCCGGGGGGTAGGTCGATAAAAAGATAATCGAGATTACCCCATGCCCCTTGATGAATAAGCTGTTTTAATGCACTGGTTGCCATAGGTCCTCTCCAGATCAGAGCATTTTCGGCTTGAACAAAAAACCCTATTGAAAGTATTTTTACTCCGTGACTCTCAACTGGTTCAATCAAATCCATTCCATCCTCTTTGATCATAACAGGTTTAGCCTGCTCAATATTAAACATCTTGGGAATGGTTGGTCCAAAGATATCAGCATCAATAAGGCCAACCTTTGCCCCAGTTTTAGCAACTGCCACAGCGAGATTTGCTGCTATGGTTGACTTTCCGACACCTCCTTTCCCCGATGCAATGGCAATAATATTTTTAACACGGCTGACAGATGCTTTAGATTTATAGGGTGATTCGACTTTTGGTGCAACATTAGCCTTAACCTTGATGTCAAGAATGATGTCTTTACCTATTTTCTCTTCTATAATCCTAGAACAACTTTTTTTGATTGAGCTAGCGAATGGATCGTTTGGTTTTGCTAGAGAGAGGGTGAAACCAATACTTTTGTCGTAAACAACAAGGTCTTGAATCATTCCAAGGGTAACAATATCCTTCCCATGCTCGGGATGTATGACTTGTTTTAAAATGTCTTGAACTAAATTACTTGATATTTCCATTTCAAATGATCAATTATTGAAATCAAAAGTAGCTAATAATGTAAAGCTAGGTTAAAATAGTTTTAACAAAAAGAATAGCTTGTTAGGTAATTATAGTAACAAGCTAAGATAGCTCCTTGTTCGGATCCCATAAAAGTTTTTCAAAATCGACAACCCGATCTTCCTCAACCTTCACCCCTTCGCTCTCTAGAAGTTGCTTCATTGTGTCTGAACCAGGGAAATGGTGTTTGCCGGAGAGCAACCCGAATCTATTCACAACGCGATGTGCCGGTATCCACTCATTCATGCTATGACATCCGTTTAATGCCCATCCAACCATTCTCGACGATTGAGCCGATCCTAAATATCTAGCAATTGCACCATAGCTGGTAACCCTACCATAGGGTACTAGCTTTGTTACTTGGTACACCAGTTCGAAAAAATTAGGTTCGCTGGTATTTGTGCTCAATAATTGGTTGGTCATTGGATAGTTCAAAACAAATATAGGTGATTGGAAGCCCTTGATCTAGAAATTGCTGTTCGTAGAATGTTCTAATCGAAAGAATAGGATCGTCCTTCGCGCTAGAATACAAATTATCGGTACAGCTATAAACTTTTAATCTG
>JFJP01042309.1_pt1 | contig 11275 bp, 8 predicted proteins | sample 431651 | NCBI WGS metagenome assembly JFJP01 (sample SAMN02602958, study PRJNA72255) | Microbial mat metagenome, whole genome shotgun sequencing project. | biome: fresh water; feature: sink hole; material: water; isolation source: purple microbial (photo- and chemosynthetic) mats found in... | reverse complement strand
AATTCGAATTTTTGACAATTCTTTTTCCCAGGCATCCGAAGCAGCCAGTTGTGTGGCTTCAAAATCCCAACCAGGAAGCGAACCATCAAGGTTGGCAATGGCATTTTCAACACTTACTGAAGAAATTCCAACTTTAGCCATCACTTGTTTATCCCTAAAATTCAGGCAAGCAACCGTTCTTCCTTCACCACCCACATTGGCAATTTTCGATTTCAGGATAGGTTTTGAAAACCTCACCGCAAAAAACACATGCTGATCGGCAGCCCAACCTTTTGATAATCGCGAACCGGTAACCAATAAACTGTCAACCACATTCAAACTTGTTTGATAGGGTTTGTCCCAATTGATGGCGAAACCCAGATTGATCAGCAGATTATTTTCGCCACCTGCAGGAAATGAATAGCGATGTAAACCAGCCCGTTCGGTAACAGTAAATTCGGCTTTTACGCCATTATTTTTTAAAGTAACGGCATAATATCCGGCCTTTGCAATTTCCTGATCGTGACTGTATTTTCCGGAGTAACTCTTAACAAAGTCGATGTTTTTCTCACCTTCCTGAAAAGTAATTTCGGAAGTTACCGGAAGAAATGAGATATCGGCCAAATCGCCAATCCCGGTTCCGCTCAAATGTAAATGACTGAATCCGGCCACAATGCTGTCAGAATAGTGATAGCCTGAGCACCAGTCCCAACCTTCAGTGCCATTATCGGGACTCAACTGAATCTGACCAAACGGGTAAGCCGCTCCCGGATAAGTATGGCCGTGAAAAGCTGTTCCAATCATGGGATTAACGAAATCTGTAAGGCGTTCTGCTTGAATTTGCTTGGGTGCGGTTGTGGTGCAGGCTGCAAGAAAAAGTACTGCTCCGAAAAGAGTGAAAGCTGTTTTAGTCATAGGTTAAGTATTTAATCAATTGCTTTCAAAAATACTGAAAAAGAACTTATGAAATATATTTCTGGAAATTCTATTCATCAAGAAAACGATATCAATAAAAGAAATCCAGTGGAGGTATGAAACCTGTAAATAAAAACTCAAATAGATTTCGCTCCAAAATATCGATGACCTTTTTTTCTAATAATTTTATACGCCACAGAAAATCGTATAAATAAAGTACTATATTTGCAACCGCAAAAAAGAACCGAAAGGTGATTTGATGTAAGTTCAATAAAACGATGGCGAGGTAGCTCAGCTGGTTAGAGCGTCCCGATAAATATCGGGAAGGTCAGCTTCTGATATGCTTTGTAAAGTTCAAATAAATTAATGGCGAGGTAGCTCAGCTGGTTAGAGCGTCCCGATAAAAGTTCAAATAAATTAATGGCGAGGTAGCTCAGCTGGTTAGAGCGTCCCGATAAATATCGGGAAGGTCAGCTTCTGAAATACTTTGTAAAGTTCAAATAAATTAATGGCGAGGTAGCTCAGCTGGTTAGAGCGCGCGATTCATAATCGCGAGGTCGGCGGATCATGCCCGCCTCTCGCTACATTAAAAATAAAGCAGTTAAGAAAATCTCTTAGCTGCTTTTTTCGCTATACACAATCTTATTTCTACCTTTAAAGGATAAATAAGACATTAATCATGTCACATTACACCTACATCCTTTACAGCGAATCCCGTGATCAATATTACATTGGAAGTTCTTCCAGTCCGGAAAACAGATTGGTTCGTCACAATGCTGGGGCAACCAAATCAACCAAATCCGGAAGACCATGGAAAATTGTGTTTACACAAAGTCATTCGAGCAAATCAGACGCATTAAAACATGAAATCTATCTCAAAAAGATGAAAAGTCGGGTGTATATTGAAGATTTGATACGTCAAATCTCATGCGGGGTAGCTTAGCTGATTAGAGAGTCCCGATTTTATCGGGAAGGTCGTCCCGACCGGTTGGGACTCTCACTACATTATTCACTTTAAGTGGAACTACGGAAAAGTGATTCCTAAAGCAATTGATCAAGTTCCAGTTTGATATCAACACCGCTTATTTTCCGGAGAAAAGACTGTTCAATCAGGTAACTTAAAATACGTACCGAATCCTGATAGCTCAGTCCATCTGGACGAATGTTGGAAATGCAGTTTCGCCGTTCATCGGTCAAGCCTATTCTGGGTGCATAAGTCGTGTAAATTCCCATGCTTTTGGGGGAAGTTAAACCCGGACGTTCTCCAATAAAAACGGAAGTAAAACGCGCATCAAGCAATTCTCCGATTTCATCGCCAATGGCAACGCGTCCCTGATTAACCAAGACAACTGCTATTTTAAAACGGGATGCCAATTGTGGTATAATCAGTTTCAGCACTTCAGCAGCATGAAGATTGACCGCCTCGGCTGAAAGCCCGTCAGCAACAACAAAAACAAGGTCAAACGACTCTCCAGCTTCTTCCAGACTAACAACCGATTGCTCATTAAGCCGTCGACCGAGATCGGGTCTTTTCAGGTATTGAGTACGATCATCAATACGACTGCTCAACAATAAAACAGGAACCTGTAATTGGGCAAATTGTCCCTTCAAACCATCAACATCCAGACCCGAATATATCGCATCTTTAGCTGCAGCATGGGCTAATTTTAAAGCAAGCACCTCCCGCAAAGGCAGACTTCCGCCAACATTTCCCAAAGCAATACGCGCTTTCGTAAAATTTTTAAGTCCTTGCCACGAATCTTCCTGAATGATTGAACCTGCTTTGAAAATTTGACTATCCATTCTCATAAATTCAATAATTTATGCGATCCACTGATAGCCAAACGATTTCCACGTTCATCAACAATTCCTGTAGACAATAACCACTGTTCAAATTCAGGAGCTGGTTTTTTGTTTAAGACTTTGCGAATATACATTGCATCGTGGAATGAAGTTGACTGGTAGTGAAGCATGATATCGTCAGTTCCGGGAACGCCCATTATAAAATTAACTCCTGCAACCCCCAATAAAGTCAACAGGTTGTCCATATCGTCCTGATCGGCTTCAGCATGATTGGTATAACAAATGTCGGTTCCCATCGGAAGCCCAAGTAACTTACCGCAAAAATGATCTTCAAGCCCTGCGCGGATAATCTGCTTCCCATCGTACAAATATTCAGGACCAATAAAGCCAACTACTGTATTAACCAGAAATGGATTGAATTTACGTGCAACAGCATAAGCACGTACTTCGCAAGTCTGCTGATCGACTCCAAAATTTGCATTTGCCGATAAGGCCGACCCTTGACCGGTTTCAAAATACATGACCTGATTGCCAACAGTTCCACGGTCTAATGAGCTTGCAGCGATATAGGCTTCCTGAAGAATGGATAAATTGATACCAAATGAAGCATTGGTTTTCTCAGTTCCCCCTATCGACTGAAAGACCAGATCAACAGGCGCTTTATTGATGATCTTCAGCACTGTTGTCACATGACAGAGAACACAAGATTGGGTTGGAATTTCGAATTTCAGCCGCATATGGTCCAGCATTTTCAGCAAATCACTTACGATCTCCGGGCTGTCGGTAGCTGGATTAATTCCCAGGACAGCGTCGCCGCAACCATACATCAGTCCATCAATCACACTTGCAGCAATGCCCCTGTAATCATCAACCGGACTATTCGGCTGTAGTCTAACAGAGAGTCTGCCGGGAAGTCCGATGGTTCCACGAAATCTGCTCACAACTTCACATTTTTGTGCAACTTTAATCAAATCCTGATTCCGCATCAGTTTAGAAGTTGCTGCAACCATTTCCGGAGTAAGTCCGGGTGCCAGTTTCCGGAGTATATCTGTACTTGCAGCTTCGGTCAAAAGCCAGTCCCGAAATTCTCCAACCGTAAAATTCGATATAGGGTTAAAAGCTACACTATCATGACTATCAATAATCAGGCGGGTTACTTCATCCGTTTCGTATGGAATAAGCGCTTCATTCAGGAAATTTTTCAGAGGTACATCACTTAGTGCAATTTGGGCTGCAACCCTTTCTTCATTGCTCTCCGCTGCAATCCCGGCTAATGCATCGCCGCTCCTGAAAGGAGTTGCCTTTGCCAGTAGCTCCTTTAAATCAGCAAAAACATAAATCTTGTTTTTAATCGAACAACGATAACCCATATTTTTCTATTAATTATCACCAAAAAAGGTTTTCAGGATAAGGGCCAAAGACACTTTCTCAATTCCTTAAATTTAGTTTTAAAACTGATTGGTAGTTAGCACTAAAACATGAATGGCAATGCTTTAACAAAGAATTAATTTTAAGCCAATTCAATATTTATCAAACTCCTCTTTCCCGATTATTGAACACCTTGTACAATTCGAACCAGATAATGCTGGAGAATCCGAGGGAAACACAAACCAAAGCTTCAGGAATACTGATTTTTTCGAATTGAAACAGGTCGACTAAAAATGACACATTCAGAACCAATATCAGGAAAAAAGTAGCGCCACCAACCACATATTTTACAGTCTTATTTGGTGTGGCGATGATCTTGAAAATATTCCTTGTCCAGGAGCGGTTCGAAAGAATGACGGCGATATTGGCTGCAATCAGCGTGGTAAAGGACAATGCACGAACTTCATTCTCAGAATAGTCCATTCTCAAACCAAAGAAATAAACGGCAAAAACAATGGCTAAAATGCCGAGTCCCTGCGAGCAACTCAGCCAGATTTTTCCGGCACCAAAAAACGGTTCATTAATATCTTTTGGCGGGCGACTCATCACGTTTTTTTCTTCCTCTTCGGCTTCGAAAATGATCGAGCAGGCTGGGTCGATAATCAGTTCGAGAAATACAATGTGTACCGGCCAAAGCAGTAAAGGCCAGTCGGCGAAAAACACAGGAATCAGTGACAATCCGGCAATTGGGACATGGATAGCAAAAATATAACCCAATGCTTTTTGAAGGTTGTCGAAAATGCGACGCCCCATTTTAACGGCGCCAACAATCGAAGCAAAATTATCGTCCATAAGCACCAGCGACGATGCTTCACGGGCCACATCAGTTCCTTTTTCTCCCATCGCAATACCAATATTGGCAGCTTTCAGCGCGGGTGCATCATTGACTCCATCACCGGTCATGGCCACAATTTCACCGTTCCGCTTTAGTGCATTGACTATTTTCAGCTTTTGCTCCGGCACCACACGTGCGAACACATTCACGTCTTTTATTCGCTCACAAAGTTCATCTTCGGTCATATCCTTAAGTTCGGGACCACTGATGGAAACTCCATAATTCTTCAATCCGATTTCGCGGGCTATGTTCATGGCTGTTACCGGATAATCTCCGGTAATCATGATGACCCGTATTCCGGCTTGATAGCACTCGCGCACCGCTTCAGGAACGGTTTCTCGAATCGGATCTGACAAAGCGATCAAACCAATAAATTCGAAATCGAAATCGTGCTGAATTTCAGGTAAATCTTCCGTATCGATCATTGCTTTTGCCACACCCAAAACCCGCAACCCCTCGGAAGCCATTTGCTCCACCGCTTCAGCATATTTAGTTTTTGCTTCATCCAACAGATGACATAAATCGAAAATAGCTTCCGGAGCGCCTTTGGTAGCAATAGTTTGCCTACCCTTTTCATGATTAGAAAAAACGCGTGACATGGCCAGTAAATCTTTTGAAAGCGGATACTCTTTCACCATCTGCCAATCGGTATGAATGTGATCAGTATTTTTCAAATACACATCGCCCATGTTGGTAATGGCGCGTTCCATTGGATCGAACGGATTAGTCTGGCTCGATAAAATACCGTATTCGATGATTTCGTGGAACTCCTCCGGAAATTTGGTGCATCGGTTTACTTTAAAAAAATCGGAACCGTTGTATAAACGGGCAACCGTCATTTTATTCTGAGTCAATGTTCCGGTTTTGTCTGTACATAAAACAGTTGCCGAACCCAAGGTTTCAACGGCTGAAGGTTTTCGCGTCAGTACATTTTTCTTCGACATTCGCCAGGCGCCAAGAGCCATAAAAACAGTCAAAACAACTGGAAATTCCTCTGGAAGCATTGCCATTGCCAGGGTGATACCTGCCAAAAATCCGTTTAGCAAATCGCCGCGAGTCAATGTATAGACCAAAATCACTACGACACAAAGAAGAATACCTATAATAGCTAAACGTTTAACCAACACAGCCATTTCGCGCTTGAGTTTGGTAGGTTCCTCAACAACCGATTCGAGCGCTTTTCCAATTTTGCCGATTTCGGTGTTCGAACCTATTGCCGCTACTTTTACAATTCCGTTTCCCTGCACAATCATCGATCCGGAGTAAACAAAAGGCAGATCGTCGCCACCAGGCTGAACATTTGGATCGGTTCCGTTCCACTCCGATTTACGCACCGAAACCGACTCTCCGGTCAGTAACGATTCGTCGGCCATCAGGTTCACTGAATAGATCACAGTGGCATCAGCCGGAACACGATCTCCCTCCTGAAGTACAATCAGATCGTCGGTGACTACATCGCGGCCTGCAATGCGTTTTTCAATGCCGTCACGAATCACCAACGCACGTGGGCTAGCCAGATCTTTTAAGGCATCCAGCGCTTTCTCAGTTTTTTTCTCCTGATAAAATTCGATGCCCATGATCACGAATACAAAACCAAGCAACATGAGTCCTTCCTGAACATCACCCAAAATCAGATACAAAGTTCCACAAGCCACCAAAAGCAGAAACATAGGCTCTTTGACCACTCCCCAAGCCAGAGACAGAAAATTTTTAGGTTTTGATGAAGGTAATTCGTTATACCCTTCTTTTAAGATTTTGGCTCGAACCGTCTCTTCCCTTAATCCGCGATATTTTTCCGACTTTAAATCAATCGACATCGTTTTATTCTCCTAATATTATTTGCTTTAATTAGAATATTCTAACTATTTGGGTAAATTTTTAATGTTTGTGAAAGACTTTTCCTAATAAAACTACCAATTGTTTTATTTCGGTTGCATCCAAATTATAACCGATCATCTCAGCCATGCGTTTATGGGCTTCGTCGTGCATCTGATTGAGATGTTTCCCCTTTTCGGTAAGGTGTAAATGTGCACTTCTACGATCCTCATCTGACTGAACCCGATAGATGTAATCCTTTTCGATGAGCTTATCGATGGCCACTTTAACCGTAGGTTTGGTTAAATTCATTTCCAACGACAATTCAGTAAGGTTTGGATTTTGTAATTGATAAATCGTTTCCAGATAACTCATCTGGGTCAACGTCAGATCGTTAAAACTGAACTGTTCTTTGGCAGATTCTTCCATCTGACCAATCACCCGTGAGAATTTTGCAATAATATCTACCAGTTTTTCCATGCGATAAATATAGTTAGAATAATCATACAACAATACAAATTATACCAAAAGTGTTGATATTTTAAAATACTTTTTTTGAACTCCCTAGTTTTGGCATATTTACTTAACACCTTTGAAAACAAAAAGTTTGCAATTCATTCAAAATTTCGCAATACTTCCGGAATTTGTATCTTCGCCTGTCATGAACCAATTCTCCAAAATACTTCAAAAAAAAGAATTTACCCGCTATGAACTGGTTAAAATTCTAAGCGCTGAGGGGGCTGATCGCCAGCAGCTCTTTCAGCGGGCTCAGTCTATAAAATTGCAAACTGTTGGAAATAAAGTGTATTTCCGCGGACTGATTGAATTCTCGAATATTTGCGCCAAAGACTGTCTTTACTGTGGTATAAGAAAAAGCAATACGAAAGTGGTTCGTTACGAAGCAACAGATGATGAAATTCTGGAAGCATGTAATTTTGCCTGGAAAAATCGTTTTGGTTCGATCGTATTGCAATCGGGCGAAATCTCGTCGCCGGCATTTGTAACCCGAATAAATCTTTTAGTCCGGAAAATCAAGAAAATCTCAAACAGAGAACTCGGAATCACCTTATCGTGCGGCGAACAAACCATCGAGACCTACCGCCAATGGCGCGAAAGCGGGGCACACCGTTATTTATTACGTATCGAAACTTCCAACCCGGTATTATACCGAAAAATTCATCCGGAGGATGGTTTTCACAGTTTCGAACGACGGCTTCAGGCTATAAAAGATTTGAGGGCTACAGGTTATCAGGTTGGAACCGGCGTAATGATTGGGTTTCCGTTTCAAACATTGGAAGATTTAGCCGACGATTTACTATTTTTCAAACAAATGGATGTGGACATGGTTGGCATGGGACCATACATTGAACACGAAGACACTCCGCTTTATCAATACAAAAATAGCCTAAAAAACAAGCAGGAACGTTTCGATCTGGCACTAAAAATGGTTGCTACTTTACGAATCCTGATGCCCGATATTAATATAGTAGCAGCAACTGCTTTACAGGCAATCGATCCGGCAGGCCGCGAAAAGGCTCTGACAATTGGTGCAAATATTCTGATGCCAAACCTGACTCCCTGCGATTACCGGAGACAATACCAGTTGTACGAAGACAAACCTTGTCTGGATGAAGATGCCGAATTGTGCCGAAATTGCCTGGAAGCGAGGATTGAACTGGCCGGATGTGAAATCGGCTATGGAGAATGGGGAGATTCGAAGCATTTTTCAGGATAAATATCTCTACATTTATCACCTGATATTTTAACCTAAACCGATCATGAAACCAACAAGAAGAGATTTTCTTAAATCGGCATCGATTCTTTCTGCCGGTGCTTTTTTTATCCCAAATTTAATGAGTTGCTCCCCGTCGAACCGCCTAAATATTGCAGTGATTGGAGTTGGCGGACAGGGAAAGTCTAACTGGAGTAAACTGATTAATCAGAAGGATCCGAAATGGAACGAGAACATTGTAGCGCTTTGCGATGTGGATGATAACCGCGCAGCCGAAGCCTACAAAACGATGCCCAATGCAAAACGCTACAAAGATTTCAGGGTAATGTTCGACGAAATGCACAAGGAAATTGATGCAGTAATGGTTTGTACTCCTGACCATACACATTTCCCCGCAGCCATGGCAGCCATGGAGCTTGGCAAACATGTCATTGTTGAGAAACCGCTTGCTCACAACATCTGGCAATTACGCACCCTTCAAAAAGCCGCAAAACATTATGGAGTCGTTACCCAAATGGCCAATCAGGGCCACACCACCAATGGGATCCGGCAGGTAAAAGAATGGTACGAAGCCGGATTACTGGGCAATGTTACAGAAGTGATCGCCTGGTTCGACGGACCAACTTTTGGGAAAGGAAAGTATTTCGATAAACCTGAAAGTTTTCCACCGGCTGAACAGCCCATTCCGGCCTATCTCGATTGGGAATCATGGCTGGGACCAGCAGCTTACCGGCCATACAACGGAATTTATGCCCCAAAAACATGGCGTAGCTTTTTCGATTTTGGCAATGGAGAACTTGGTGATTGGTGTTGTCATACAATCGATGCACCTTTCTGGTCGTTAGATTTAGGAATGCCAAATGTGGTTGAAGCCGAATTTAAATCTCCTGTTCCTGATACCGGATTTGTTTCAGATCAGGCCATTATACGCTGGGATTTTCCTGCACGTGGCGAGAAAACTCCGGTGACCATGCGTTGGCTTGAAGGTGGATTGAAACCAGAAATTCGTCCGGAATGGAACATGGAGAAACTTCCCGGAAGCGGAATGATCATGGTTGGTGACAAGCATTGCCTGATGACAGGTGGTAGACCAAACAATCCTAAAATTTTATTGCCCGGTATGGAATGGACCGAATTTCAGAAAAATCTGCCAACTCAAACTATCCCAAGGGTTATCGAAGAGAATCCTCAACGCGAGTGGATTGATGCCATCAAAAACAACACCGTTTGTGGTTCGAATTTCGATTATGCCACAAAATTGGTAGAAATGTCGCTAACCGGAGTTCTGGCGCAACGTTTTAACACCCGCATTGAATATGATGCTGCGAATATGAAAGTTACCAATCATCCTGAATTGGATGCCTACATCAAAGAGCCTGCACGCGAAGGATGGAAGTATGGTGAAAACCTTTAGCACAAGCGGAAAATAAAACTCAATAGCCCTGTCTGGTAATCAAAACCTGACAGTACCGGTTCTCCGGAAGTACTTTTCCGGCAGCAATAATTTGAATTCGCCGATTTGGCATTTCCTGCATTTGCAGAAGCACAAAGCGTCCGACCCATGCAGTATCCATTCCTCCGGAAGTCAGCACGCGAGTAATTCCAGAAATTTCGTTTAGTTCCTGAAAGCTTTTAAAAACATTGCCAGAATAATCAATGGCTTTATGAAACGTTACTTCGAGTGGAAAAACCAAAGTTGCGAGGCGACTGGTATTTTCTAGATCAATGGTATGGTCAGCAGAAAGAATTCCAAAAACTACTCCGGCAACTCCGACACTTTTAAAAAACTTAATTTCCGCTTCCATTTGCCTCAATTCATCTTCGGTATAAACAAAATTACCGCCACGTGGACGCACCATGGCCATGATTGGAATTGAAAGCTGTTTCAGGCATTGAATGGTCAGTTCATGCGATGGAGTCAAACCATCCTGATCGAGTGCCGAACACAATTCGATACGTTTGGCGCCGCGTCTTTCTGCAGCCAAAGCTTCTTCCAGCGTTTCAACACAAGCTTCGAATATCAGTTTTTCATTTTTCATTAATGATGTAATCTTTTTGGTAACTACTTACTTGAAGGTTGAAACAGTTTCGTCCGAAAGGTGTATTTTGCCCTGATACAGACTTTCGCACTGACGATTCACTAAATTCTTTCTATCCTCAGGGTTGAAACCCGGAGCTATTCATAACCCTACTATAAGAATCTAAACCAAAGTATGCCCTCATATTGACTATTATGAATAGCAACGGCATTTATGCCGTTGAAAAATGAATTGTATGATCTTGGCTTTAGCCAAAAGAATTTTTTCCTCAGCATACCACAGTTATTCATTCGCAACACTGGTGCTGAAAATCCTACCTATGCAGCCGCACCAAATGCCCATTTCCTTTTTTCTCTTTCCTCTTTCCGAATGACTTTTTTGCCTCAAAACAGCAAATCCTTTCGAACCGAATGTTTCATTTCCAATTCGAGCAAAAGCTTTTTTCGCCAGATTCCACCCGCGTATCCGGTGAGTTTATTTCCTGCACCAATTACACGATGGCACGGAATCAGGATGGCAATCGGGTTTCGTCCATTAGCAGTGCCAACTGCCCGAATTACTTTAGCATCACCCAATTTCACTGCCAATTCCATATAGGTTATAGTTTCTCCATAAGGAATTTTCAGTAGCTCAGCCCACACTTTTTGCTGAAACTGATATTCAGGAGGCGAATACCTGTGACGTTTTGGAGGTTTGCAAAGAACAACTGGAAGACTATTTCTCCGGAAA
>JFJP01020846.1_pt1 | contig 11275 bp, 10 predicted proteins | sample 431651 | NCBI WGS metagenome assembly JFJP01 (sample SAMN02602958, study PRJNA72255) | Microbial mat metagenome, whole genome shotgun sequencing project. | biome: fresh water; feature: sink hole; material: water; isolation source: purple microbial (photo- and chemosynthetic) mats found in... | reverse complement strand
GTCACCCATGCACCTCGGCCACCACGCCGAGCCCCCTGACCCGCCCGGCGATCCCCTCCAGTTCCGACGCGGTCAGCGCCGTCGCCCAGGGCTCCGTCGTCTGCCGTGCGGTGGTGTAGACCTGCACCCGGTCGATGCGCGCCCCCTCGTCGAGCAGCCAGCGCAGCCGGCCCGTCCAGGCGTCGAGTTCGTGCTCCGGCGGCGCTTCACCATGCAGCCGGCACCATAACGACTGGATGACCAGCGGCCGCTGGCGACCGAGCTCGCGCAGGTTGCCCAGGATCCGCAACAATGGTACGTCGCTGCGGTCCACGGCGCGATACCAGTCCTCGCTGCCGGCGTCGAGCTTGGCCCACACCTCGTCCTGCGGCCGCAACGTCAACAGGGCCTCGCGCACCATCGTCTTCTGGAACAGCGTCGCGTTGGTGATGACGACGATGCGCGCGTCCAGGCCGCGGACTGCGAGCAGGCGCTTCCCGAGTTCAAGCATGCGGGGAAAGCCGGCGTAGCTGGTCGGCTCGCCATCGCCGCTGAAGGCGATGTCATTCAATCGGCGCAGCGGCTCCGGGGTGCGGTCGAACGGCTCCTCGCGCCAGATCGCACCGGAGGCCGCCAGTCCGAGCAGGTCGTCGAGCTCGCGTTCCAGGGCAGTCTCGTCGACCGCGCGCACCGCTGACGGCACGCTGCGGTCGACGCTGCAATAGACGCAGTCGAAGTTGCACGCCTGGTCGGGATTGAGATTCACCCCCAGCGACAGCCCGCGCGAGCGCCGGCTGACCACCGGGTAGCAGTAGCGGAACTCGCGCCAGGTGCGCGGATGGGACCGGAACAGTTCGGTCATCCTGGGCCCTGCCATTGAATATCCGCCACAGAGGCACGGAGATCCACAGAGGGCCACGGAGAGATGCCGAGGTCGATGCGCTCGATCGCCAAGAAGGCGACCCGGCCCGGGAACGCCCTGCCAACCTGCCATGCCAGCTCTGTGGACCTCTGTGGATCTCCGTGCCTCTGTGGCAAGGGATCAACCGCATTCCCCACGATCATTCCACCTTCACGCAAGTGAAACGCCGCACGAAGTCGCCACTGTCGAAGGCGATGTCGAGCGGCATGCCCGGCAGCCTGGCCAGCTCGAGGGTGATCCGCGAGTCTTCGCGCTCGAGCGGAATGAGCCGGGCGAATGGGTTCGACAGAGTCGGATCAACCAGCACGGTGTAGTCGCGGCCATCGGCGCTGACCGCGAATCGCCTGGTGCCACGCCCGACCACCGTCGGCCCCGGGTCGCCGCGCTCCACCGCCATCTGGCTTGGCGCCGGCGCCATCTCCACCGCTGTCGGCTCCATCCCTGGACCGGACACCGAGCGGCCGTGCCCGGTCGCCGGATCGACCTCCAGCCGGGTGCCGTTGGACTCGACCGCGATCAGGTCGTGGCGCACGGTGTAGACGCGCTCGCCGACCCGCAGGGTTCCGCCACCGACCACGGCCAGACGCTCGAGTTCCGCCTCGAGGGCGCCGATGTCGGCCCGGATGACGCGTGCAACGGCCGGCGAAGCGGTCGGCAGCTCGGCCCGGGCGCGGGCAAGGCGCTCGGTATGCTGCTTGCGCAGGCCCTCGACCACGACCCGGTCGCTGCCTGGCGCGGGTTTGCCGGCCACCGTCTCGACGAAGGTGAAGGTGGTCGGCGGCTCGCCGGAGCACAGGACCAGGGGGATCAGCAGCAGATAGCAACGCAGCACGTCCCCCAGGTTGGGCGGACGGCGGCGAAGGGAAGGGAAGCGTCCCGCCTTGTCCCCCCCGGCACACCCCCTACCGTGCCAACGCCCATGGCGCTGGACCTCCTCGAGCTGCTCGACGCGATCACCGATGCCCGGGTCGCCAACCCGCAACTGAAGGCCAGCGTGCAGGCTGGACTGCGGCTCGCCGCCGGCGCCGGCTGCCTGGCCGCCGGGCGGCTGCTGGTCCTGCGTTTCGATGGTGGCGTGCGCGAGATCGTCGCCCACGGCGAGCCCAGCCAGGGCGAGGAGGCCGACCTGGCGCTGATGGCCCGGGTACGCGACGCCAGGACGCCGGCGACCGACGGCGGCGTCACCGCCCTGCCGCTGGGCAAGGGCAAGCGCATCCACGCCGTGCTGCTGGTCGAGCGCCTGGCCGACGAGCGCGTCGGCCAGATGCTCGCCGACCTGTGCCTGCAATGGTGCGTCATCGCCGAGGTGCAGAGCCAGGAGAAGGCCGAGCTCATCGACGAGAACCACCAGCTGCGCGAGGAGCTGAAGAGCCAGTTCTCCGACCGCAATCTGGTCGGCGTCTCGGGCTCGTTCCGCCGCGTCGTCGACCAGGCCCACCGCGTCGCCGCCAGCACCGCCACCGTGCTGATCCACGGCGAGACCGGCACCGGCAAGGAGATGATCGCGCGCATCATCCACGACCACAGCCCGCGCGCCAACGGGCCGTTCGTGCCGGTCAACTGCGGCGCCCTCTCGGAAAGCCTGCTGGAGTCCGAGCTGTTCGGCCACGTCAAGGGCGCCTTCACCGGCGCGGTCGCCGACCGCAAGGGCCGCTTCGAGGCGGCCAACGGCGGCACCATCTTCCTCGACGAGATCGGCGACGTCAGCCCCGGCATGCAGGTGCGCCTGCTGCGCGTGCTGCAGGAGATGGAGATCGAGCGGGTCGGCGACACGCGCACCCGCAAACTCGACGTGCGCGTGATCGCGGCCAGCAACCGCGTGCTCGAGGACGAGGTGACCAAAGGCACCTTCCGCGCCGACCTGTTCTACCGTCTCAACGTGGTCTACCTGCAGATCCCGCCGCTGCGCGCGCGATCCGAGGACGTGCCGCACCTGGTCGAGCACTTCGTCAACCAGTACGCCAGCCGCAACGTCAAGTACATCAGCTCGATCTCGCGCGAAGTGATGGACGCGATGAAGCGCTACTCCTGGCCGGGCAACGTGCGCGAGCTGGAGAACTGCGTCGAGAAGATGGTGGTGATGGCGCCGACCAGCGAGCTGACCCCCGACCTGCTGCCCTTCGCCGTCATCGCCTTCGACCCGCACGAGCAGACCGACGAGGCGCACGGCCTGGCCAGCTTCGAGAGCCGGCTGTCGTCCGAGATGCGCAGCGAGACCCTGGCCGCGGTGCAGCGCGGGGCGACCGACCTCTACGACGTGGTGCGGGCCAAGTGGGAGCGCCACCTGTTCGAGGCGGTGCTCGACGCCTGCGGCAACAACAAGTCGAAGGCGGCACAGCTGCTCGGCATCACCCGCAACACCCTGGCGGGGAAGCTCAAGGAGCTGTCCGAGGTCAAGCGCGAGTGGTCGGTGGAGTGAACGCGGCGGTCGCCACCGTCCTCGACCTGCTGCTGCCGGCGGTGTGCCCGCTGTGCCACGAGGCGCCCGGGCCGGGATTGTGCGCCGCCTGCCTGCCGCAGCTGCCGGCGCTGCTCGAGCCCTGCCCGCTGTGCGCGATGCCGAAACGCGAATCGCCCTGTCCGGCCTGCCGCGATGACGGCCTGATCCACCTCGACGGCGTGCACGCCGGCTTCGCCTACCGCGGGACGATGCGCCGGCTGGTCGGCGACGCCAAGGCCGGGGCGCGGCCGGCCGCGGTCGCCGCCCTGGCCGGCCTGCTGCCGCTGCCGGAAACGCCAGTCGACGCCGTGGTGGCGGTGCCGCCCTCGCCGGGCCGGCGCCCGGGCCCGCACCTGGCAACCGCCTGCGCCCGCCAGGCGGCGCGGCGCCTCGGTGTGCCCTTCCTCGCCCCGCTGCGCTGCACTCGCCACGCCCGCGAGCAGCACCGCCTGTCGCGGCCGGAACGGGCGCGCAACGTCGTCGGACTGTTCGCCTGCGCGGGACGGGTGCCCGATCGGGTTCTCCTCGTCGATGACATACTGACCAGCGGCGCCACCGCCTCAGCGGCGGCGGCGGTGCTGCGCTCGCGCGGCGCACGCCGCGTCGTGGCGTCCTTCCTGTGCCGGGCGATCTGAGCCGAGCGCCATGCCCCAGGTGCGCTCCAGCACCGCCGCCACCAGCGGCCAGGGAGCGATGGCGTGGAAGCCGTCGTGGAACGGATCGAGCGCGGCCGGGCCGCGCTCGGATAGCCAGCGCTCGTAGCGCCAGCCCAGTTCGATCATGTCGCATCCGCCCGCAGCCAGGCGGCAGGCCCAGGCCGCGCCCAGCACCGCGCCGCGCGCCAATCCGGCATCGAGAGCGAAGCCCACGCGCCGCAGATCGACGCTGCGTCCGGCGAAGCGCGGACGCTCCGCGTCCTCGACTGACACCGCCAACGTGTGGCCGTGGCCGAGGATGGCATCCGGTTCGCCTGCCAGGCGTCGAGCCGGCAGGCCCAGCCGTGCCGGGCGGACGGTCCGGCCGCAGGCCCGTCGCGCCGCGGCAGTGGCCTCCAGCGGAGCGAAGCCGCGCATCAGGATGGTGCGTTCGGCGCTGGCAATGGCCGTGGTCGAGGCGCCGGCGACCACCACCGTCGAGATGCCCTGGCGGGCGAGATCGGGCAGACATTCGGCCAGGGTCCGCCCGCCGTCGAGATCGCAGCCGAGCAGGCGGCGCATCTCCGGCTGCAGCGAGAGGAAGTTCGCCGCCGCACTATCCTCGTCGACCAGCAGCAGCCGGGCGCCGGCCGCCACGCCCTGCAGCACCGCCGCCGCCATGCTGGTGGCGCCGCTCGCCCGGGCCGTGGTGAAGCAGGCGGCGTCACCACCGGGCAGTCGGGGGAAGAACGGGGTCAGGTCCTGGTCCAGGATCGGCCGGCCGTCATCGGACAGCACCGGCAGGGTCGCGGGCAGGGCGACCACGCGCTCGCGGCCGTCGCCGGGCGGACGGTCATCGATCCCGCCGGCGATCGCTGCCAGGATGGTGCTCTTGCCGTGATAGGGTGCCCCGGCGATGGCGGTGACGCCGGCGCGGATGCCCAGGCCGCGATGCCGACCCAGGCGGCCGAGGTCGATGGTCACGGCGAGGTCGCGCGGCGCCTGCAGCGGGCGGCATTGCGCCCCGACCCCGCCGCCGGGGTCGCGGGCCAAGCGTGAGCCGTCGCCGAGGAAGGCGACCAGGCCATGCACCGGCAGCGCCGCGCGCAGGGCGCGCTGCAGGCGTACGCTACGCACGTGGGCGGCCAAGCCGGACTGCGTGGCGGCGATGCCCCGCGACCACCGTCCGAGCCAGCCGACGGCGCGGGCGAAGGATTCGCCATCGATGCACATACCGGCAAAGGGCAGGCGGAAGGCGAAGCGCAGCAGCAGGTCGTCGCCATGCCGGAAGCAGGCGTTGCCCACCCGCACCACCTCGCCGGGATCGAGGGTGCGGGCCGACAGGCCGAAGCGCGGCAGCAGGGCGGCGCGAGCTTGGCGGAGCAGCCAGTCGGCCACCGCCACCGGCTCGCCACGCCGGGCCCAACGCGGGGAACGGAAGGCGACCGTCGCCAGCACCTCGCCCCCCTCTTCGCACGGCGGCCCTTCGCGCTCCTCGATGCCGAGATCGCAGGCCGGCAGGCGCCAGGCCCCGATCACCTCGCGCCAGGCCCGCGGCCCCCAGCCGTCGATGCGTGCCACCGTCTCAAGCATTGCCGTCAGCGGCTTGATCTCGGCATCATCGGCGATGGGCGCGACCGGCTCGGGCAGGGGCATGCGCCAGCCTTGTGGACAGGTTCCGCCAACCTCAAGCCTGAAGCCGGAGGCTGGCCCAGGCTTGAGGCTTCAGGCGTCAGGCGTGAGGTCCATTGCCCACGCGCCGCAAGCCGCGCAACGGAGCAGGGGCAATGACCTCAAACCTCACGCCTCGAGCCTCAAGGCTTTCAGCAGCCCTGGACACTCCCCCCCGACGACTAGCCTGCGAGGGCAATGGCTGCCATAGGCTACTTCATCGTCTCCGCCTCCCGCCAGGCCCGCCGCCTGCTGCCAGGACGCACCTACGTCTTCGGGCGCGAGGACGGCATCGACATCCCGGTCCAGGACGCGCTCGCTTCGCGCAAGCACGCCGAACTGCGTTGGACCGAGGGGAAGGGCTGGTCGCTCGCCGACCTCAACAGCCGCAACGGCACCTTCGTCAACAGCCAGCGCATCACCAGCGAGGTGGCGCTCGAGGACGGCAGCCAACTGCAGGTCGGTGGCCAGGTCTTCCGCCTCTACATGCTGCCGCCGGGCGGCGATCCCAGTTCGCTGTCGGCCCAGGCACCGCAGATCAGCGCCCAGGAAACCATGGGGCCGGGCTTCTCGCTCAACGACCTCGCCACCCAGGGCGCCGCCTTCACCGGCAACATCGTCGAGGGCGGCGTCCTCGAACTGCTGCAGTACTTCCAGCAGACCGGCAAGAGCGGCCGCCTCGACCTGGTCGGTGGACCCGGCCAGAGCTCGATCTGGCTGGCCTCCGGCGTCCCGGTCCACGCCATCACCGGCGCGATCGACGGCATCGACGCGCTGGCCCAGCTGGCCAAGACCCCGCCGCCGCGCTTCGCCTTCCACTCCGACGCCGTGGTCGCGCCCAAGCGCTCGATCCAGGGCAGCGGACCCGGCGTACTGATGGAAGTCGCGCGCATGCTCGACGAGGCAGGGAAGTGACGGCGCCGCAGATCATCGGCCTCGGCTCGCCCTTGGTGGACCTCTGCATCCAGGTCGATGACGCCTTCCTCTCCGAACACGTGCCCGGCGCCAAGGGCGGCATGGAGCTGGTCTCGGCCGCGGAGGTCGGGCGCGTGCTCGCGGCGCACGGCGGCATGCCGGCGCAGGCACCGGGTGGTTCGGCCTGCAACGTCCTTGCCGGCTGCGCCAACCTCGGCCTGAACGCCGCCTTCATCGGCTGCACCGGCGACGACGATCTCGGCGAGTTCATGCGCATGTCGCTGGCGGTGCAGGGCGTCGACGCCCGCCTGATCATCCGGCAGCAGACCCCGACCGGACGCGTCCTGGCGATGGTCACCCCGGACGCGCAGCGCACCTTCCGCACCTGCCTGGGCGCTGCCGCCACCCTCTCCGCCGCCGAGGTCTCGCCCGAGGCCTTCGCCGGCGCCCGCTTCGTGGTCATGGAAGGCTATTCCTGCTATGACCACGGCCTGGTCCGCGCCATCGCCCTGGCCTCGCGCCAGGCCGGCGCCGAACTCGTCCTCGACTTCGCCTCGCACGAGGTCGTGCGCGCCAACCAGCCGGTCCTCTCCGAACTGATGTCCCAGGGCCTGGTCGGCGGCGCCATCCTCAACCAGGACGAGGCCGCCGCCTGGAGCAAGGGCGATCCGCGCGCCGCGCTCGACGAGATCGCCCCGCTGGTGCGCTTCGCCGCGGTGAAGATCGGCGCCGATGGCGCCTGGCTGCGACGTGGCGGCGAGAAGTTGCACACGCCGGGCATCCCGGCCAAGGCCATCGACAGCAACGGCGCAGGCGACGCCTGGCTCGCCGGCCTGCTCGCCGGCCTGGTCCGCGGCTGCCCGCTCGACGTCTGCGGCGAACTCGCCGCCCGCGCTGGCGCCGCCGCCGTCGAGGTGGTCGGCGCGCAGGTGCCGCGGCATGCCTGGTCCTGAGACGGGGCCCCGTCGCGCAGCGATGGGGCGGGCGCCGAGCGGCGGTGGCGGCATACAATCGGCGAAGCCGATGCCGCAGCAGTTCCGGAGCACGTGCGACGGAACTGAGCAGCGACAAAGCCCGGGGGTAGGCCCCCAGGGCCGTAGGGGCGCAGCCCCTGAACTGACACGGCACGAGATCAAAGGGAGGCTCGATGCTTGGTCCTAAGCAGAAGAACCCCGCCGCCCGTCCGGCCCCGGTCGCCCCGGCACCCCCTGCACCGGCCAAGCACCGCCACGAGGAGCCGATCACCCTGGCCCAGTTCCTCAAAGTGGTCCAGGTCGCTCAGACCGGTGGCCACGCCAAGGCGCTGGTGCGCGAAGGACGCGCCTGGGTCAACGGCGAGGCGGACAACCGCCCCGGCCGCAAGCTGGAGAAGGGCGACATCGTCGTCATCGACGGAAAAACGTTCACTGTAGATCGTTAGTATTCATTGATCCTTAACTGTGGCTGCACATTCTCGCAGCCATGAAGGCCTTCCTCTTCGTCTTGATCATCGGCATCATCGGTGCCGTGCTGTGGTTCGGTAACAGCACCCCCCCGGCCGAGACGACGGCCCCCGAGGCCCAGCCCGCTGCCCCCGTTGACGCGCTCGCCATCAGCATCGTCTACGGCTCGGAGAAGCAGGCCTGGCTGGAGGCGGTGACCAAGGATTTCAACAACCGCAAGGTGCAGGTCGCTGGCAAGGCGGTGTTCGTCACCGCGGTGGCCAAGGGCTCTGGCGAACTGATCGATGATGTCCTCGCCGGTCGCGACCAGGCCGACCTGGTCAGCCCGGCCTCGGCCGCCTTCATCACCCTGGCGAACGCGCGCAGCCGTGCCGCCACCGGAGCCGATCTGGTGGCGAAGACCGAGAACGTGGTGCTGTCGCCAGTCGTCATCGCCATGTGGAAGCCGATGGCGGAGGCGCTGGGCTGGCCTCAGACGCGCATCGGCTGGGCCGAGGTCCTGGCCATGGCCAAGGAGCCGCAGGGCTGGGCGGCCAAGGGCCAGCCGCAGTGGGGCCGCTTCCGCTTCGGCCACACCCACCCCGAATTCTCCAACTCCGGCCTGCAGACCCTGCTCGCCGAGACCTACGCCGGCGCCGGCAAGCAGGGCGGACTCACCGTCGCCGATGTGCAGCGGCCCGAGGTCACGCAGTACGTCAACGGCATCGAGCGGGCCGTGGTCCACTACGGCTCCTCGACCGGCTTCTTCGGCAAGCGCATGTTTGCCGGCGGCCCCGGCTACCTCTCGGCGGCGGTGCTGTACGAGAACCTGGTCATCGAGGCCAACGCCGCGACGCCGAAACCGTCGTTCCCCGTGGTCGCGATCTACCCGAAGGAGGGCACCTTCTGGAGCGACCACCCGACCGGCATCGTCGAGCGCCCGTGGGTGACGGCCGAGCGCCGCCAGGCCGCCCAGGCCTACGTGAAGTTCCTGCTCGAACGGCCGCAGCAGGAGGCCGCGCTGCGCTTCGGCTTCCGCCCCGCCGCGGTCGAGGTGCCGGTCGCAGCGCCGATCGACGCCGCGCACGGGGTCGATCCCAAGGAACCATCGACCACCCTGGAGGTGCCCAGCGCCGAGGTGATCGACGCCTGCATCGCGATGTGGCGCGGGGCCAAGAAGCCGGCGCACATCGCCCTGGTCCTCGACACCAGCGGTTCGATGGAGGAGGACGGCAAGATCGGCGCGGCGCGCGAGGGCGCGGCCGAGTTCCTCGGCCTGCTCAATCCCGGCGACCGACTGTCGCTGATGACCTTCAGCAGCTCGCCGCAATGGCTGGCGCAGAACCAGCCGCTGTCGACCGTCCGGGCCCAGGCCCAGTCGCAGGTCGGCGGACTGATCGCCGGCGGCAAGACCGCGCTCTACGACGCCGTGCTGCAGGCCATCACCGCCCTGCAGGCTGATCCCGACCAGGAGGCGATCAAAGCCGTGGTGGTGCTGTCCGATGGCTCGGATACCACCAGTTCGACCGCGCTGGAGGCGCTGCTGGCGCGCATCGATCCAGGCCCCGAGAGCGGCGGCGCCCTGCGCGTCTTCACCATCGCCTACGGCACGTCGGCGGACGGCGGGGTGCTCAAGCGCATCAGCGAGACGACCCAGGCCAAGGCCTATAAAGGCGGCACCGGCGACATCCGCCTGGTCTTCCGCGACATCGCCACCTTCTTCTGAGCTGACCATGAGCGACGAATCCGGTCCCAAAGCCACCCTGCTCGGCAAGCTGTTCATCGTCCTGGTGCTCGGCGGCTGCGCCTTCCTGGCGTGGAAGTTCCTGCTCGGCAAGCCGGCTTCGTTGCCGGATCCGACGCCAGGTACCAGCACGACGCCGCCTCCGCGCAGCGGTGCCGCCGTGCGCATCGCGGTCGCCTATGGCACCGAGAAGGAACGCTGGCTGAAATGGGCGGCCGAGGAGTTCGCCAAGTCCGAACCGTCGATCCAGGTCGACCTCGTCGCCAAGGGCTCGCTGGAAGGCGCGCAGAGCGTGCTCGCTGGCGAGCAACTCCACGTGTGGGCGCCGGCCTCGAGCCTCTACTCGGCGAATTTCGCGGCCGACTGGCAAGTCAAGCACGGCAAGGAGCCGTTCTCCCGCACTGAGATCCTGGCGCTGACGCCGATGGTCTGCGTGTGGTGGGCCGAGCGCTTCGCCGCGATCAAGCAGCCGCCGCAGACCTTCCGCGACATCGCCAGGCTGGTCGCCGAGCCGACCGGCTGGGCGGGCATCGCTGGCAAGCCCGAATGGGGCTTCCTCAAGTTCGGCCACGCCCATCCCAACCAGAGCAACAGCGGACTGATGGCCCTGGTGCTGATGGCTCACGACTTCCATCAGATCCGCACCCTGGGCATGGCGCAGGTGATGGACGCCAAGTTCCAGGTCTGGCTCACCGCTTTCGAGAAGGGCGTCGCCGGACTGTCGAACTCCACCGGCAACCAGATGAAGGAGATGGTGCTGAAGGGCCCCTCGGCCTACGACGGCCTGTGCGTCTACGAAAGCGTCGCCATCGACTACCTGCGCAACGCCCAGGGCCGCTGGGGTGATCTGCGCGTCACCTACCCGGTGCCCAACGCCTGGAACGACAACCCGGCCTACATCATCGACGCGCCGTGGAACACCGCCGACCACCGCGCCGCCGCTGGACGCTTCCTCGACTTCCTCATGGCCGAGCAGGCGCAGCGCAAGGCCCTGGAACACGGCTTCCGCCCCGGCGACCCGGCAGTGCCGATCAAGGACCCGGGAAGTCCGTTCCTCGACCTGGCCAAGTACGGCCTGCGCATCGATCTGCCCGAGGTGGTGCAGGCGCCCTCGGGGGAGGTCATCCAGAACCTCCTCACCGGCTGGCAGCGTGCGGTCGGAAGGTAGGGAGATCCGACGTCCACGTGGACGGATCGGGCAGAACCGTTGACGTGGATGTCAACGCTCCCGGACGCCGATGGCCTTTGACCATCGGCCAGGAAGCCGCTAGGACAGACTCAACCGGAGACGCCCATGTCCCTCCTCGCACGTATCGGCAACCTCTTCCGCGGCTTCGCCAGCCTCTTCGTCAGCGGCATGGAACGCCGCAACCCCGAAGCCCTGCTCGAGGTGGAGAAGGAGAACCTGCGCAAGCAGATCGGCCAGTTCAACCAGGGTCTCGCCAGCCACGCCGGCCTGTGCGAGAAGCTGATGGCCCAGGTGCGCAAGCTGGAGATCGAGGAGCGCGACCTGCGCGCCAAGGCCACCGCCCACCTCAAGGCCAACAA
>JFJP01027547.1_pt1 | contig 11276 bp, 15 predicted proteins | sample 431651 | NCBI WGS metagenome assembly JFJP01 (sample SAMN02602958, study PRJNA72255) | Microbial mat metagenome, whole genome shotgun sequencing project. | biome: fresh water; feature: sink hole; material: water; isolation source: purple microbial (photo- and chemosynthetic) mats found in... | reverse complement strand
AAACCCTTTTCCAAAAAATCCCCAAAATTATCAACCAAAAAAACAATGAGCAAATTAGAAGAAATAGATTTCTCTGAGAATGTTTCCTCCTTTAAATCATCTGACATTTCAAGTAGTGAAAACGAAGAAGCTGAAGATGGTTCTAAACCCAATTTTTTTCCAATAAATCTAAACATTATAAAGGCCTAACCCCAAATCAAGATAATGCAGGAAAAACAGTTCTTCGAGACAATAAGATAATCGATTCCAGGAATAAAAACCTTGCCAATTTATACAAACGCCCAGCCACAACATTCGGAACAAGCAAATTGACCAAAAGAAAGATGAAAATCATGGAGACTGAAAAACTATATAAGAAATACGGCCCACATTCCATTTTTTTATATAAGCCTGGGGTCCCATTGCCTGATTTGAGCGAATATTTAAATAATATTATCGAGGTTTTAAAACAAATTTTTTTATGAAAAATAAAGGGAAAAAACTTAAGATCAGAATTGCAAAGGAATATTTGACCTCTTTGAATAAAGAGCTTTTGAAAAGGAATATTTGGGGAAGTGAGACGTTTACAAGTAATTCTGATGCAGTATGTATTTTGAAACATTCAGGTTTGATCGATTTCGCAAATAGCTCATCGTGGAAAAACTCTGAAGGGTTGGCGTTTTTCTGCAAAATTACTAAAGGTTCGGTTTAAATAAAGCACAATATATTTGAAAAAAAAATCATTTTTTTTCTAAAGCACGTAAAAGCTATAATTCAGTTTCAAAAAATGGCATGAAAAGTCGAGCAATAAAGGGATATCAAGTAAATCTATCATTAAATCTTATCTTTGATAAAATAAAAAATTAAGGGTTTTAGCTTGAAACCTGAAAAAATCCAATGGCTGGCGAGTTTGGGCAAACAAGAAGAATTGATCACAATAGCCGAGCAAATGGCGACAGTTTATTGCCCTAAACGGATTAAATTGACTCCAATATCAAGCAAAAAAATCCTAAAGTTCCACCAGAACAATTTCGTCTTCAATATTTGTGATGAATTGGCTTATAAATATTCAATATCGAACATTTGTGATAAATCAAGCGATAGTTCAAGTTTTTATCAAAAAAATTCATTTATTTTTTAATAATTTAAAAAAAAGCTTGGACTTCTTTTCAATTAAAAAACAAATCGTTGTATTTTGAAACAAATGAAAACAGGTTTGAATTGTCGAATTTACAAAAGGAAAAAACTGATGAGGAGGAGGTCTTTTCAGATGAGGAGCATTATAAGCTGGTAAAAGTGCTCGATCCTTATTATAGGGATAATGAGTTCATGCAAAATAACGAAATTCCGTTGAAAAATGAATTTGTGGAACCAATTTTTGAAAGCATTGATTGGAATGATATTAAATGGGGGGAGTCGTCAATCAAATTCAAAGACAGATTGATCATAAGTAATTAGAAAATTTATTAGGTTTTTGTAAAGATTTATTTGATAGATGTATTGAATTTTAAGTATTATCCCAATAAGAAGAATTGAAGAAATAAATAAAAATTAGGTTTTTGTGGAAAATTTTAGCTTTTGTTTTGATTTAAAAAGAGAATTATTTTAAATTGATAAAAAATTAGTTTTCATCGATTTTTAAAAAAAATTAGGTTTCCTCATTTTCAACTTCGTCTGCATTGAAATCTTCATCATCTTCATCATCATCATCATCACTCTCTTCATAATTATCCTTTTTTATCAAAAGAAATTAAATTATGGAATGATTTAAAACAATTTTTGTCATTTAAAAAAATAAAATGTTCAAAAATTTTTTAAAAAATAACAAATTTTATATAAATCATCAAAAAACAAAAAATCTCTGAATAAAAATAAATATATACATAGAAATATAAATGAAAAAATCATTTAACCAATTTTATAATTTAGCAAAATTACAAGTAAATACTCCAAATTAAATGAGAAAAAATTTCATACCTCTTCCTGATCTGCACTATTATTTCCCTCTTCATCTTCATATTCATCTTGAGATTCCATTTTGATCGATTCCTTAACAATCATAGTTGGCACATTCCTATCACTGAAGTATTTCTCAATGATATCATACTCCTTTTTATCAAGCCCAATAAAAAGAACCGAAGAAACTGAATCTTTTTTTTTAATATTCAGGTCAAAAAACTTGTTCTTCGCCCCAATATCAATCTTTTATGAAAATTTATCATATTTATATATAATTTTTTATATACTCTAAAGTATTCAACGACTTTTATATCATCAATTTTGAAAAAAATATTGGCTTTTGGCAAGAAAATCAAGCTCTTTTGCAGGAAATACAAATGACCATCAATATTTCTAACACTGCATTTCACACAAGAACTTTCTTCAGAGCTTATTTTTTTTTTATTTAGAAAATCCAGAAATAAATTGTTTAAAGAAACCTTTGGAAATTTCCTGGGATAACAATATTAAGATTGGTGATAATTTTGAACAATTTGGTGAAGATTTCATAAGTCGAGCCTTCATACTCAGATTCAAGTGGCTCATTGTATTTTTCCTTCAATTGATCAGCAGATAAATTTATTTTCAACTCGATTTTCTCCTCTTTTTCCAATAGAATTATGAAATATGAGTATCTGGTCGAGCCTTGACGAATAGGTTGTTTGAAGAAAATAATGAATAAAAAGTCATCCTTTTTCAATCATTGCATTAAAAATTTAGTGAAAAAATAAAGGAAGGAAATATTACTTTTTCTGCCTTTGGAAGCAAATAAACCTTGCCAATATTCTTCAAATCTGTCTTAAAGTTGAAGGTGTTTCCATGGAATTTTATTGATTTATCAGAAAAGGATAAACTGTATTTCCCCCTAATTAAAGAAAAAAGTGCATAAAATAAAGAAATTTAAGCGAAAAACCTTGGTATTTGAAATTTCAAATCCTCAAATTTTGCAATAATTTCATCTTCAATTTCCTGTTTTTTTATTGGTAATTTTCCCAGGATCTTCTCGTTTAAACTCTTTGCTTCCTCATTTGGGGAAAAAAACCGGAATTCACATAAAACTTGATCACTTTTTACCAATTAAAATTTAGATAATAGCAAATAACAGTTTTTTACTTATCTTGCTCATCTTTGGTATCCAACTCCACTAAAACCTCGGATTTATTGATGAAAGTAGAATTTGTTATTTTGCTCAAAGGGAGTTTGAAAAGAGTGGAGTCTTTATGACTGCAAGACATATATTTTGCATCGAAATTAAGGTCACCATAATTGATTCCTTTGAGACATTTTGGTTCAGTTTTCGCGGACATTTTTTATGTATTGCTTTTTTTAAAAAATCAAAATTGCGCTGAATTTCAAAAAATTATAAAAAATTAAGAAAAAAAAACAGGAAAAAATCATTTTTTTTTGTTTATTTGGATTTTCTGTTAAATTCAAAATTAAAATTGAGTTAAAATTTTTCAAAAGAAAATTGAATTTCTTATAATTTTTTTATTTATCAATAAAAACATGGGTAACGCCACTTTATCAAAATCAATCAGATCCTCAAGCCTAAATAACTCCAAACGGAATATTTTAGACGATTACATCCCAAAAAAAAAAATCACAGATCAGCGTTATGGGGAAGCAACACTTCTCCAACATAAACTCTCAAAAGACTTAGTGATCTTGAAAGAAATGACCACCAATGATTCCAAAGAATATATGTCCACTTTGATAAAATGGCAAAATCGTGTGGAAATGCAGCATCCGAATATAATCCAAGTTATAGGTTTTCGCAATTTTTCTCTCAATTTTATCGATTTTTCTTAAATTTTTAAAAAAGCCATTGAAAAAAAAGAAGAAAGCCAATATTGTTCTAAATTTTATAAGACTTTTATTCTGTTCGAATACATAAAAAGTGATCTTAATGAAGAACTTGCTGCAAAAACAATAGAAGAATCCAACTTTCTTGAAGAAGACATCTGGTTTTTCATTTATTGTCTGTTGAACGGTTTATTGTATTACAATGCTTTTAACGTTCCACATGGGGATTTACAACCAACCAACATATTTTTATCACAAAATGGAGTCTATAAAATCGCGGATCATACATTGTTCAATAATATCAGTTCTTATATGCAATTGCAATGGAATTCCAATTCCAGTCACTCCAATATTTATCTATCCCCTGATTTGATGAAGTCTTTGGGAAAAGATTTGATGCAACCTTTGCATAACCCTTATAAAAGTGATATTTTCACTTTAGGAATGATTGTTTTGCAAATGGCAACATTAGAAAATTGTGATGATTGTTATGATTTTAGTAATTTTTGCTTGAAATATGATGAAATTAATAAGAAATTGGGGAGTTTGAAAAAGAAATTTGGGGATAAGTTATACTTTTTCGTGAAGGGTATGCTGATAGATGATGAGAAAGAAAGACCAGATTATGAGGACCTTTTGAAAATGCTGGATGGTTCTTATGAAATGCAAAAGGATTTCAGGATAAAAGAGGTTAGTTTATAATTTTTATTTTTTCTAAATTTTTAAAAGCTTTTGAATCAACCTATAAAAATTCCACAAACAAATCAAATAGATTCAAGTTATTTTTATTTAATAAATGAATAAAAAAATATATTTTTTTTTATTAGAAACATTGGATTTGATTCATTCGAAAAAAAACATTGATGGAAGCTTTGTTTATAATCAAAACATAGGAACAAAAAAAATTTATGAGAAAATTTTGCAAAAGGCATTTCTTCAGAATGAAAACAATGAAATAAAAAGTGAGAAAGAAGAAGAAAATGAAATAAAACAAGCAGACTCAAATTGTGAGGAGAATGATGAGTATTTAAATTTGCTTTTAATGAAAGAAGGCAAACCTGCTGAAAGTTTGGTAAGAAGAGGCTCGATTAAAAAGAAAGTTGAAAATATCAGTAATTCTATATCCAGTTGCAATCTTGCGCCGGAAGTCTTGAAACAATCAAATAAACTTAATATGAAGAATACCCCTTTTGATTTGGCCAAATATGGAAGGGTATATAATTCTTTCACTTAAATTGAATTATTTTTTAATATTTAAATTTTTTTATTTATTATCATGAATTTTTTCTCAAGATAAAAAAAGATGATCTCTTTAAAATTCACAAAAAAGTAAATGGAAATGAATTCTATTCAAATGGTGCCAAATATGAGGGTGAAATGATAAACAACAAGAAAAATGGTAAAGGTATTTTTTATTTCTCCGACGGAGGTCGTTATGAAGGAGAATGGCGAGACGATATGATGAATGGTTATGGTCTTCTATATTATCCTGAAGGTGGATTGGCTTATAAAGGTTATTGGGCTTTAGATAAGTTCCATGGTTATGGTATTTTGAACAATAAGAAGCCAAAAAAAAGTGATGATCCTATTGATTGGAAGAATTTCGATGATTATTCGGATTTTTGGACTACTTATGAAGGGGACTTCAGAGTTGATAATAAGGAAGGATATGGATTGATGTATTTTAGTAATGGAGAGAAATATATTGGAGAGTTTAAGAACGATAAGATGTTTGGAGAGGGAAATTTTTATGCGAAGAATGGAGCAATTATAAATGGAAAATGGGAGAATAATTTGTATGTTGATGAATAGATTTTTTTTTTAATTTAACATTTGTTATTAATTTTAAGAATTTTTTTAAAATTGAAGAAAAATGCAATTTTTTTTTTAAACATTAATTTTATTTTCTCAGCTGATAAAATTTAGAGTTAAATTCATCCAACCTTTCCTTTTTCCCACCTTTTTTTTGTTTTTTCTTCATTTTAGTCTCATGTTCCAGAATTTTCATCTTCAATTCTCCTGATTCAAACTTTTGGGCTTTCTTGTGATTTTCTTTAAATAAAATCGGTTCATTTTCAACGTTGTTGACTCCTTTTGAAATTTTTTCATTAAATTTCTCATATAACCTTTTTTTGTAATTTTCTGATATCGTCTTGATTTCTTCTTCTTTCATTTCGATTTTTTTTTCGTACATTCCCTGAATCTCCTGAATTTCGAGCTTCAAAGTTATTAAAAGGGATTGATTAGCCTTTTTTTTATCTTCAAGGTTCTTCAAATAAATTTCATTATGCGTTTCAAATCGTTGACACATCAATTTCGTTATTTTTTCGTTCAAACACTCTAAATGTTTCTCCAAATAATTGATTGATTCTTCCAAACAAACTATGTGTTTTTTCAAAATTATATTGCTTTCTTTTTTCTTTGCAATGTCTTGTAAAAAAATTGCCTGTTCATCTTTCATTTTCTTTTGTGAAATTTTGTTAATTTTTTTTAGAATTTTAAAAAATTACTTCTTTAAGATTATTATGGTTTCTGACTAAATTTTCCATTGTTAAATTTTTATTCATTTCCTTTAGACTTTGATTTTCCTTGAGCTTTTCAAACAATGAATCATATAAATCTTTTAAATGTTCGTTTAAAAGGTTAAATCTGCTTGATAAATCAAAGTCAGATTTATAAATCTCAATCTCAACATTCAATATTTCTATTGAGTTTCTATTGGTTTGGGCTATAAATTTGAAAAAATTTGCTCTTTTAGGAGTTTATCATTTTTTAAAACTTTTATTTGAGATTTGCAACATCTCTTCATCGAAAATATTGTATGCTTGAAGAATTTCATTAAGTTTTCTGATATCGTTTTCAAAAGTAATAGAGCCTCTGAGTTCATTCATTTGTAAATTAAATTTGGAACCAAAAAAACAATGAAAATATTTTCAAACTTGCTGAAAATTAAAGTTTTATTCATTTTTTTTTATCACTTAATTTTTTTAAAAAACTAATTCAGAAGAAAAATGAAATTTCATAAGGTTTTTAAAAATTATTAAATTCAGATAAAAACTTTGGTTTATTTTCTTTGGAATTCACAAAAAAAATTTCTTCATTATTTGTCCTTTTTATCCAATTCTTTTAAATCAGTGAATTTGCCTTCATTTAAACAATAAAATTTAGATCTACTCTTAAATTTATAAAAATACCTAATAGCTCATGTAAACCAATATCATGCCATTCTTTAGCTTTTTCCAAATTATAATAAGGTTTTTGCAAAATATCATTGGAGTCAACATTTTCATGCATTAAATTGGATTTTGCATTCTCTGGGATATATATATTGATATCTAATTTAAAAGAAATAACGATTTTTAAATTCCTTTGCGTTAAAAACCTTTAAAAGGGTCTTTTCTCCAAGTGGTATCAACAATGGAGCTTAATAAAGGGTTCAAACTAAAGTGTTAAATTTGTTGAAGAAATATTCAATGAATCAATGGAAACATTACTGTTGATTAAAAGAAAAAACACCGTCTCTTTTTTGTGATGATAGCATTTAAATGAATTTTTTTTAAAAATTCAGTTTTGAAATTTTTTTGAAATTATTTTAAACAATTTTTTTTCAAACATATGAAAAGGCTTTATTTTTTATTTTGTTTTCTTCATGAAAAAAACTTAATTTTTTTCTCAATTCTGTCTCTTAATATTTTTATTTAATTTCCCCTATCTTCTTCGGTTCTTTAGAAGGCGTCTTTCTTTTCATCTTCTAACTCTTGAGTGGTAACTTTGATCTTTTCCAAAGAGAATTCATCATGTTTCAATCCTTGCACGATCTCATAAGCCCAATGTCCTTTGCAGACCACAGGGTAGCTGAAGCAGATATCCTTTGGTACATTGTAATCTCCTTTGCTAATAAGTCCCATAGAGGTCCATTCTCCAACAGGTCCGCCCAAGAACCAATCTTTTAAATGGTCTTTAACGGCGTTGGCAGCTGAGAAAACACTTGAGGTTTTTTTGGCAGCAATGATTTCAGCACCTCTTTTTTGTACTCTTTCAATGAAATCTTTGTTTAAATAAGCATCATCCTTAATGACTTCTCTGACTGGTTTTCCTTGGATGGTTGCATGGTTGACATCAGGGTATTGAGTGGATGAATGATTGCCCCAGATGATCGCGTTTTTGACAGCGGTAACGTGAACATTTGCCTTCAAAGCCAACTGTGACAATGCTCGGTTATGGTCCAAACGGGTCAAACAAGTGAAGTTTTCTTTCGGGAGTTTTGGGCAATTGGATTGCAATAACAAACAGTTGGTATTTGCTGGGTTGGCTACCACAATAACGTGACAATCAGGTTTAGCGACTGCGTTCAAAGCTTCTCCTTGTGCCTTGAAGATGTTTCCGTTAAGAGTGAGCAATTCTTTTCTCTCCATACCTTGTTTTCTTGGGAATCCACCGATAAACACTCCGACATCAATGTCTTTGAAAAGGACTTTTGGATCACTGCCGGTTTGAACGGAACTCAATAAAGGATAGGCTCCATCTTCAATTTCGAGCACCAAACCTTTAAGAACTTCTTCACATTGAGGGATATCTAACAATCTTAAATTGATTCTGGTTGATGTACCGAATACTTGACCGGTAAGCACCAATGGGATGAAAGAATAACCGATTTGGCCTGCGGCGCCGGTAATACAAACTGTGAGGGTTGTTGGTTCGACCATGGGTTTTCTGGGAATTTTTTTTTTTTTTTTATTATTTGAAAGATTTTGAGTGATATAAGAGGTTTTGGACACGGGGGATTACGCAATCCGAATAAAATAAAATTTAATGAGGTTTTATTTTGGTTTTAAACTGCTGCAATTCGATTGTTTTATTTGAAAATTTTACTTAATTTTTTAATGAGAAAATTAAATTTTTTTTTAATTAAATAAAAATAATAGAAAAAAGAAAATTTATTTTTTTCATTACTGTAAAGAGAGAAAAAAATGCTGAAAAAATTTGATGATGAGTTTGAAACTCAGTTATTTTTTGAAGAAATCATCGGTTTCTTCTGAAATTAATAAAATAAAATTCAACATTTATTCAAGCTTCCACCCATAATGACAATGTAAAAATCTGGAAAGTTTCAGAAAATTCAAAATACTTTGCATTAAAAGTCTTGTTTTCTCTGAATTTTTTTTTAATTTTTTTATTTAAACAGAGCATTTTGAGGAAATTTATAGATACTGATGAAAAAATGACTCATTTATATAACGAAAGAAATTCATTGAGAGAGTTTTCTCATCCGGGAATTATAAAATTGTACTTTTTTAATTATTATAAAAAGTTTCAATTCTGAAAGAAAAGGATTAAAACCTTGAAAGATCCTGAATACTTATATCTTTTGCTTGAAATTTGTTATGGCATAACTTTGGATAAATTATTACAAATGACTCAAAAATTTTCACAAAATTTCACTAAACTTATTGCAGCACAAGTTTATTTTTTAAGGAAAATTTTTTTTGTCAAATATTTTTTTTTAGTTAGTTCTCATTTTAGAATATATTCATTCGGCTGGCTACATATATCGTGATCTTAAATTATCAAATCTAGTTATTGATGGCAAAGGAAAAATCAAGCTTTTGGATTTCGGATTTTGCAAAAAACTAGGAATTGAAAAGTCCATTTTCAAAATTTTTATTTTATTTCAAATTAAAAATAAAATTGATTTTTTTTTTTAATTTAATAAATTGATAAATTGTTTTTGTAAAGAACAAATAGCTTTTGTGGGACAGTCCATGCTATGGCTCCTGAATTCTTTGATGAACCCATAAAAGGGTATTCTTATGAGGTGGATTATTATGCTTTTGGGGTTTTGCTTTATGAAATGACTATGGGGTTATAATAGTCATTACATTTTTTGGATTTTATTATTTTTTTGCGATTAAAAATAATAGATATCCACCATTTGGATATGAAAACAAGAATCCAGATATAATAAAAGAAATAAAAACTGGAATAAGTACTGAGCTGTTTAAAGAAATTCATGATGTGGATTTAGTAGATATATTACAAAAACTATTAGAAGTTTTGAAAATTTTAATAAAACATTTTAATTTTGTTTGTTTAAATATTTTCAAGAAAGATGCAGAAAAACGATTTGGTCCACAAGTGGGATGGAAAACTATAAAAAATCATGATTATTTTAAAAAAATAAATTGGGATTATTTTGATAAATTCATTAGAGGTGATGCAGATATCAATAAATTCTATAAAAATAATGATTTGGACAATTATAAAGATGATATTGGTAAAAATCTAAAAAAATATCAAAATTTTTTCAAAATTTTTTAAAAGAACAAGGGGGATTAATGCAAAAAAAGGATTTAAGTGAAACTGAGAAAAAAGCTGAAATGATTTTTAACGATTTATTCTAAAAATTTTAAGGATTTTAAAAAAAAATTATTTAAAAGTTATTTTTTTATAAAACATTTGAAAAAGATTTATTTTTTCTTATAATTAATTTAAAAGAAAAATTTGAAAAAACAGGAAATATTTTAAACACATCTTCCTTCGAAAAATAAAAAAATGAATTTAGACAATTTGAAAAAAGCAGCTGAGAAAATGTAAAATCCATCCAAAAACCCTTATATTTCTCTTATAATTTTAAACCCAAAGAAAAGATAAGGTGCTCTATAAAACCCCATTGGATAAAATATTGAATGAAGCCACATCAGATGAGAATTGGACGAGCTCCACAAAGATTTTATCTGAAATAGCAGAGCATTCCTTCAATTAGTAAGACATTAACCTATTATTTTTATTAATTTACTTCAAAGCAATGATTTTAATATTATTATGAAACACATTTGGGAAAGATTGAGTCAAAAAGGCAAAAAATGGCGTCGTTTGCTGAAAGTTTTTATCTGTGCTTTTTTAATTACTTATCAGTTTTTTTCTGCTTAGAGCTTAAATTTGATGGAGTATTTAGCAAAAAATGGTTCCCCAAGATGTGTGGGAGAGTTTAAAGATGAAATTTATCAGTTGAGGACTTTACAAGACTTCTCCTTGTTTGAACAGAATATTGACAGAGGAGTTTCAAGTCATTAATTTTTGAAAAAATTAAAATAAATGTCAATTTTTTTTATAGTTAGAGATAAAGTCAAAGAATTAATCGATTTAATCACTGATGAGCAAAAACTTGAAGCGGAAAGGGAGAATTCAAAAAAAATAAGGGAGAAAATGCAAGGTTTTATATAAAATATTTAAATATTTATCAAAAGCTTGCAAAATTGCAATTTCTTTTTGTTTGTTTGTGATCAATTCAATTTTAACTATCTCACCTTTTAAAAATAAGCTGTAGGAGGACAAAAATCATGTAGTAGTAATGATCCATATGGATTTAGTTCTTCAAATAACGCAACTTCTAGCTCAAAATACGAAGGTTATGGATCAAGCTTAGGTTTTTTTTTTTTTTTTAAATTGATAACTTTGATATTTTTTTTAGCAAAAAAATATGACGGTTATTCAGG
>JFJP01041450.1_pt1 | contig 11277 bp, 8 predicted proteins | sample 431651 | NCBI WGS metagenome assembly JFJP01 (sample SAMN02602958, study PRJNA72255) | Microbial mat metagenome, whole genome shotgun sequencing project. | biome: fresh water; feature: sink hole; material: water; isolation source: purple microbial (photo- and chemosynthetic) mats found in... | reverse complement strand
CGACCGTGCTCCACCGATTTTTCGGGAGTACGGTCTTCAATCAAGGGAAGAAAAAGGAATGCAAGGCATGGATTACAGCTTATTTATTGACGGACGATGGGCCACCGGCGGTGCACCTCTGGAGGTAAAGAACAAATATACAGGAGAAACCATCGCCGCTGTCGCTACCGCCCGGCAGACGGATGTAGACGCGGCAATCGCCGCGGCTCTTCGCGCCAAGGTGATCATGGCGGCAATGCCTGCCCATAAACGGGCGGACATCCTGTTGCGAACTGCCGCACTCCTCGGCGAACAAAGTGAGGATTTGGCCACAACCATCGCCGCCGAGGCGGGCAAGGCTTTAAAATTTGCCAGGGCCGAGGTGGATCGAGCGCAAAGCGCTTTCACCATTGCCGCCGAGGAAGCAAAACGACTGCACGGCGAGACCCTGCCGCTCGATGCAGTGCCCAGTGGCGAAGGCTATTTCGGTTTTTGGACCAGGCGGCCGGTGGGGGTCATCGCCGCCATTAGTCCGTTCAACTTTCCCCTCAACCTGGTGGCCCATAAAATCGCTCCGGCCATTGCTGCGGGCAATGCCGTTATCTTGAAACCGGCCAGCACTACCCCGCTCACCGCCTGCAAACTCGTCCGCATCCTGGAAGAGGCTGGGCTGCCGGCGGGAGCGATCAATCTGGTCGTCGGCCCAGGAGGGACGGTCGGCGAATGGCTGATCACCGATCCGCGTGTCGATAAGATCACCTTTACCGGCAGTCCGGAGATCGGCAGGCATATCCTCAGCGTTGCCGGGATTAAGAAGGTGACGCTTGAACTTGGCAACGCCTCACCGGTAATCATCGCCCCCGACGCCGATCTCGATTTTGCCGCCAAACGCTGCGCCTTTGGGGCCTACTACAACTCCGGCCAAGTGTGCATTTCCGTGCAGCGTATCTATTGCCAGAAGCAGATCTATGAAACTTTTCTCGATAAATTTGTGGCCGCCAGCAAAGCCATGGTGGTCGGCGATCCGCTTGACGAAACAGTGGATGTCGGGCCGATGATTGATATGAGAGAAGTCGAGCGAATTGACAGTTGGGTCAACGAAGCAATAGCGGCAGGGGCCAAAAAAGCTTGCGGCGGCAAACAGGACGGGCCGGTTTATGCGCCGACGGTGTTAACGGACGTCAGCACCGCCATGAAAGTGGTGGGGGAAGAGGTCTTCGCCCCGGTCGCCTCAGTCATTGGCTGTAAAGACTTCGAAGACGCCCTGCAGCAGGCGGACGATTCCAAATTCGCCCTGCAGGCTGGGGTTTTCACTCAAGATATCGACCGTGTTTTCAAAGCGATCAACCGTCTTAATTTTGGCGGCGTCATCATCAATGACATCCCCGCTTTTCGTGCCGACCATATGCCCTACGGCGGTAACCGCCAGAGCGGGCTCGGCCGTGAAGGGATACGATTTGCCATGGAAGAGATGACCAATATTCAGATGGTGGCCATCCGCACCGCTTCCTGACAGAATCGACAGGGCATCTCGTACCCCGGCAAACGGGAGACAGGTAACAAGGGCGGTGAGGCTCCTCTCCGCCCCTCAATCTTCCGCAACATTGAAACTGTTCCACAGGCACTCGGTCATTGGGCTATAGCCTTTTTCCTGGAGAATAAGATCGAGGTGGATAAGGCTCATGGCAATGAGATCGGCAGGGGGGGGGCTGAGACTGGCAGAACGGTTGGCGGTGAGCAGATACCTGCGACACTTGTCGCAGGTGAAGGCAGAATCCTCCTGTTGCCCGTCGACAAAGAAAACAGTCGTATTTTGTGGATCTTCGTGCAGGCAGTACGGACAAGTCAGGCGGGCAAACGGCCAGGTATGGCCGCAATCTGCACATTGGAGGTGACGTTGCCCGTTGTCCCCAAGGATTGCTAAATGGGGAAAACCACCGCAGACCGGGCAATAGCCTTTGTTCCAGACATGGGCGGCAAGTTCCGTCTTCATGTCCCTGGCTTTTTTCGTCAGCATGAAGGTATTGAGAACGCGGAGGAAGAGGTGGAGCGATACCGGGGAAATCCCAAATTCCGTAGCCTTATCGGCAAGTTGTTTGTTAGCCTCTTTTTCATCGACGAAGAACAGCGAAAAGCAATCGTATTTTCCTTCGGTAAATCGAAGCAGAAGTGCTTCCATGTCCCCACTGAATTGCGGGAATCCCTGAGCAATAGCCTTGGCGGTGGCCCAACCGGCGCTCCCCCAAGGGTCATCGGCGTGAAAAAGCTGGTGTTGCCGATTGAGCGGGATGCCCTCCGTATAGCGGAGCGGGTCTATCGGCAGGATTTGCGTATCCAGGGCTGTGTCCGACAGCCATTGGCTTTTTTCCAACACCAAGGGGCCAAAGGCCCTGAGGACGGTTTCGAGATGGGGTTGCGCAGTGCAAAGACGCTCGATTTCTCTCACCAGGTCTTCGCTGTCATATGTGCCGTTTATCATAATTATTGTTCCTTGTTCCGCAGGCGTCCAAACTCGCTGTGAACGGGACCGGACGGAGAAAAGAGACCGGGGTGGTTACACCCCGGTCTCCTACTTAAAGATTAGCAACCTCATTAAGAGGGATACATCTTAGATGGATATGGTTTGAAAATCGTGACTATCACGTTCAAACCTTTTTCCCGGATCACTTCTTTCCGTCGTATACGACTAAGGTTCCATCCTTTTCCATCTCCTTCAACCATTTCGGATGTTGTGTCTTGACCCAACCCCGTGTCACCCAACCGGAGAACATCGCCGGGGCCGAGCCCGGGGCGCCGATGGTCACCAGATACAGATGGACGAAGAAGAAGGCAAAGATGACGACAAAACCCAGGGCATGGAGAACATACATAAGCCGCAGGGTACCGGCGGCAAAGCCGTCCGGAAACCAGATGATCAGACCGGTGGCGACCATAAGCGAACCGAATAGGGCGACCGCGAGAAAAAACATCTTTTGGCCGGGGTTATACTTGCCGACCTCCGGCATGTTCTCCACCTTCCAAAGATAACCGCCGGCAGCCATAATCCATTGCAGATCCTCGGGAAAGGAAAACAGGCCTGCCTCTTTCCACCACATGAGAATGGTGAAAACCAGACTGATGCCAAAGAAGATTCCTCCGTAATTATGGAGGATTTTCAGATTTTCCATGCCACCGACGATGGTGCCGATAAAGTTCAGGGAATGGTACATCATTCCCATACCGCTGACACACAAGAATAAACAGGACAGGGCGACACACCAATGCACAACCCGTTCAAAGGGCCCGGTGGCCTTAATTAATCCTTTTTTCATGATTATTTCCCTCCTTCACAGGTAGTTTCCTCTTCCGGGGTCTTTGGTCCGTGGGTGATATAGTGGAGGAAGGATCCCGCCACAACAGCACCTGCGGCAATAAGACCGGCCGGTTTGAGGATATCCTTCCAGACAGTAATTGTCGCCGGCATCTTTGGATCGACCGGAAGATGCTCGTAGACCTCCGGTTTTTCCGTCAACACATAGAGGACATGGGTACCGTCGACGAATTTATCTCCGTAAACGGAGGCGTCGCCGCCCAGTTCCTTGGCTCTTTTATGCGCCTTGGCGAGCATGGCGTCACGATCTCCGATGGTAATCGCCCCGGTCGGGCATGAGAGAACACAGGCCGGCGGCTGATTGGCCAGCAGCCTGGTATAACACAGGTCGCATTTGCTGATGCGGTTGTTTTCGGCATTCAGCTTCGGCACGCCGAACGGGCAGGCCGGGATGCAGGCCTTGCAGCCGATACACTTATTGACGTTAAGGGCGACAGTGCCGAACTCGGTATGGAACAGAGCCTCGGTCGGACAGACCTTGACGCAGGCCGCGTCGGTGCAATGCATGCAGCCATCTTTTCTAAACAGCCATTTCACATTGCCGCCTCGGTCTTCAATCTCCTGGAAACGAATGAGTGTCCAGGTGTTCCACTGCAGATCGGGCGGGTTTTGATAGCTGCCGAAGTTATGGGTTTCTCCGGCCGGCAGTTCATTCCACTGCTTGCAGGCTACCTGGCAGCCGCGGCAGGCGGTACAGCGCGACAGATCGATCAGTTTTATTAGTTCTTGTTTCATCGTTTACCCCCCTTAAGCCTTTCTGATGTTGACCATGAATGCCTTATACTCCGGACAGAAAGTATTCGGACAACCCACGGAGGGCGTCAGGTAGTTGACCGATGCATCGGCCGCCCCTTCCGGCCAGCGCCAACCGTAGTTAAACGGAATACCGACCTCGTGCACCGTCTTGCCTTCAACCTGAAGAGGTTTCAAACGCTTAGTGACCATGGCCACACAGGGAATCTCGCCCCGAACCGAAGCAACCTTCACCTTCTCACCGTTTTTAATGCCAAGTTTCTGCGCCAGGGCCTCGCTTATTTCCATATAGGCTTCGGGCATCATTTCAAGCAGCCAGGGCTGCCAACGGGTAAAGCCTGAGCACCAGTGCTCGGTGCAGGAATAGGTCGTGCAGACAAAGGGGAATTTCTCGTCGGCATTGGCTACCTTGTCAAGATCGCTCTTGAAAAGTGTCATCGTCGGGTTTTTCAGCTGACCCGACAATGGCTGTTTCGTCAAAGGACCTTCCAGCGGCTCGTAATGCTCCGGGAAGGGGCCTTCCACCATGCCGGCACCAAAGATGGCACCGACGCCATCGGCTTTCATGATAAAGGGGAATTTGCCCTTTTCCTTATCGCCAAGCGGCGGCCAGGGACCATCGGCAACGTCACCGACCCATTTATCGCCAACCCATTCCAGCAACTTCATCTTCGGATTGTAGGGTTTGCCGTTCAGATCGCAGGAGGCGCGGTTATAGATGATGCGTCGATTAAGCGGCCAGGCATAGGCCCATTCGGCGTAAAGACCAAGCCCGGTCGGATCTTCCTTGCCGCGCTTCATCATCTTATTGGCACCCTTCTGCTCAAAACTGCCGGACATCAGCCAGTTGCCGCTGGAGGTCGAGCCATCGGCCATCAGTTTGGCGAAACTCGGGACCAGTTCGCCCTTGAGATTCACTTCTTTTGGGGCCTTGCCGGTTGGGTCCTCAATGATCAGATCCTTGGTATAATGGCCGTTGATCATTTTCGAAACTTTCAGCGCATCGAAACGACCGAAGCTGTCTCTATAATCCCACTTGACGTTGAGGACCTGCTCTGGAAACGCGCCGCCTTCCTTGACATAGAGAGCGCGTACCTCATCCAGAATACGCATGGTAATATCACCATCGGAAAGTGCATTGCCCGGTGGATTGGCTGCCTTATAGCGCCACTGCACCAAACGACCGGAGTTACTCTGGCTGCCTTCTTTTTCCATGCTTGCTGCGGCGGGCAGGAGGAAGACCTCGGTATCGATGGTTTTCGGATCAACCCCAGGTGCCTTCCAGAAGGAGGCGGTTTCATTGTCGAAGATATTGACATTGACCAGCCACTTCAGTTTTTCCAGACCCTTACGAACTTTGGTTGTATTCGGGGAACTGACTGCGATATTAGAACCATAGGCGAAAAAGCCCTTCATCTTGCCCTCGTACATCTTGTCGAAGGTATGCAGGATTGAATAGTGTTTGCCGTCATCGAGTTTCGGCAACCAGGAATAGCCGAAATCGTTGTCGGCGGTCGCTTTATCGCCCCACATCGCTTTAAGGAAACTCACCGTATATTTCGGGTAGTTCTGATACCAGTTGGCCGATTGCGGATCGGACGACTTCGATGTGTATTTTTCGATATATTTCGGCAGGGTATCGATGGAACCGCTGGGCATCTTCAAATATCCCGGCAGGATATTGTAGAGGATGGCATGATCGGTCGACCCTTGGACGTTCGGCTCACCGCGCAGGGCATTGATGCCGCCGCCGCAGATACCCATATTGCCAAGAAGCAGCTGGACGATCGACATGGCCCGGATATTCTGGCTGCCGACCGTATGGTGCGTCCAGCCAAGGGCATAGCACTCGGTGCCGGCCTTGTCTTTGGCGCCCGTTGCCCCGTATTCTTTATAGACCTTGAGGAGATTCTCCTTGGAAACACCGGTAATAGATGAAACTGTGTCGAGGGTGTAGCGCTCGTAATGCTTCTTCAGCATTTGATAAACGCAGCGCGGGTTTTCCAGGGTATAGTCGCGAACCGGAATTCCCTTCTCGTCCTTCTCAATCGTCCAGGTGTCTTTATTGTAGCTGCCTTTCTCTTTGTTAAAACCGGAGAAAAGACCATCGTTGAACTCATAGCCGCCGCTGATAATCTGCGAGGCATTGGTATAATATTTGACGTACTCTTCCTGAATAAGATTGTTGTCGATGATATATTTGATCATCCCGCCGAGGAAGGCGATATCGGTGCCGGAACGGAGCGGTACATGATAATCGCAACGGGCGGAGGTGCGGGTGTAGCGTGGATCGACATGGATGATCTTGGCGCCGCGTTCCTTGGCGCGAAGAATCCATTTGAAGGCGATCGGATGGTTTTCGGCGGCATTGCTGCCCATGATGAGGATACAGTCACTGTTCTTTAAATCGATATAATGGTTCGTCATCGAACCCCGGCCAAACGACTCTCCCAGAGCCGCTACGGAGGGACTGTGTCAGACGCGGGCCTGATGATCGATATAAACGAGCCCCATGGCCCGGCAACCGACGCTCAGCGTCCAGCATTCTTCATTATTGATGTTCGAGGAGCCGTAATGGGCTATGGACTCGACGCGGTTGACCAGTTCGCCTTTTTCGTTTTTCGCCTGAAAATCGGCGTCACGGGTGTCTTTGACCAGTCGGGCTATGCGCTGCAATGTCCAGTCCCAGTCTTTTTCCTCCCATTTATCGCTCTTCGGCGCCCGATACAATACCTTGCGCAGACGATGCTGATTTGCCTCGGTTAAGCCGAAGAGGCCGGCACCCTTGGCACAGAGCGAGCCTTCGTTGATCGGATGATCCGGGTCGCCTTCGATATTGAAGATCTTGCCGGTCAACCGGTCGGTGCTGCAGATGAGCCCGCAGCCGACGGAACAGTAACAACAAATTGTCGTCGTCTGTTTCGCCGCCCGTATCCGGTCCACCTTGCCGAGTCCGGCGGCGTGGGCCTTCAAGGCGGTCAGATCCAGTCCAAGCGACGACAGGGCTACCCCTGATCCGATCGCCCCGGACATGGACAGAAATCTCCTCCTGGTGATTTTCATACGCTCTCCTTTTTGATGATTTTAGGTTCTTCCCCACGCAATACTTACGGAGGAACCGAAAAAACATTGCAGAACATTGCCGCCAAGATTGATCGATGATTCCCTGTACGGGTGGGAAGAGAGAACCAGTTCATCTTGATGCAACTCAGGCAGAGGTACAACACCCATGGTTCTTCAAACAACACATTTCCTTAAAACGTCACAGAACGACTTATTCACACATCATATTGTTTTATTTAGAATATTAATCAGGTTTTTGCTTACCCTTCTGTAGGTAAAGAGACTACATCCAGCTCAGGAGATTGATTACCGGCAGGGCCCCAGCTGCATCATAACTCACTCCCCACCAGCCTCGACTGTTTGATGGGGATCAAGTAGTATTCAATTGAGTCGCCGCAACCGCCGACCGATTTTGCTGAAAATATTATCCCGATAAGGCCCGGTATGAGTCTTTTACCCGATGCACTGCATGTCATTTGTTGGAAATGGCGAGGCTATCTCAGCCGGCAGTCCTACCCCCCATGCCGCCTCGAATTTCACCCTTGGGCAAGCGTGGTGACCACTTGATAGCCAGGAAAGATGTTGGGCAAGTCTCCCATATCACAGATGCCATGGACATTGTTTTTGCGACATGAACGATTACTTGGCAGGGGGTTGCTCGGGGTAAAACAACTCAAGAAAACGTCTGTTGGCGAATGACTCAATATCTTTTTGCAACTGCGAATAGTTCTTTATGAGCTCCAGAGCCTTCGGGGTAAGAGTTGTACCACCTTTTCCCCCGCCACCCTTTTGTGGAACGACCAGCTCATCGGCAATATTTTTTTGTAGAATCTTAATGTGTGTCCATGCCTTTTTATAGCTCATCTCCAACTTTTCGGCTGCTTTGGCAATCGAACCTTCCTGTTCGATGAGCTCTAAAATTTCAGTTTTTCCTTTACCGAAAAGAAGCTGCTGATCGGCATTTTCTATCCAGGTCTTGGTTTTTATATAAAGTTTCACTTTCGGATTATGGCTCATTTCAGATGGGGTTAACGAGTAATATTTTTTTTTAATCTAATGAGCCTCTTGCAAAATGAGGATTTTCGTTCAAAATCAAGGCATGCGAGAAATTTTGCCGCATGTATATGGTTAATATTCCGAGGATAAAATTTTGAGCATAACGCCGAGGTTGGGCGAAAAGGCCATTTTGCAAGAGGCTCTAATAATTATCAGCTTGCATAGTATGATACGGTAATATTTTGTTATTTTCAGTTCTTTTTTCGCTATAACACCTGGCTATTTGACAGTCTGGCTGAAAAAATGTCTATTATTTTTGAGTTGCGACTGCCCCAGGTGCCCCTTCTGTTTCTATATTCTCTTGCCTCCGTCGCTGTCTCTGGCCTGTGGCTAGTCGCTTTAATGAAAAACCATGAGGTAATGCAATGCGTAAAATGATTTTTGATGCGGTATTTTTTCTTTCCATCCTTCTCTTGCCGTTCCTCTGCCAGGCAGAGCAGGTAAATCTTTATGCTGCCGGCAGCCTCAAAGCGGCTCTCGGTGATGTTGCAAAAGCCTTTGAACTAACCAGCGGCAACAAGATACATTCAGAATTCGGACCATCTGGGCTGCTTCGGCAACGCATAGAACAGGGTGACAAGGCACATATTTTCGCCTCGGCTAATCTGGAACACCCGCAATCTCTGTCAGATAAAGGGTTTGGCCGACCGCTGGTTCTGTTCGCTCGGAATAATCTGTGTGCTATTGCTCAACCTGGCTTGAATGTTTCCTCGGACAAACTGCTGGAAGCAATGCTTGATCCCAAAGTCCGTGTAGGTATCTCCACCCCAAAGGCAGACCCAGCCGGAGATTATGCCTGGGAGTTGTTCGTCAAGGCTGGCAAGCTTAAGCCCGGAAGCTTCGAACCGCTCTCCGGCAAGGCCTTGCAATTAACAGGAGGTACTGACAGTGCAAAGGCTCCGGACGGACGCAATCAGTATGGCTGGGTTATGGAGGAGAAGAAGGCTGACATCTTTCTAACCTACTGCACCAATGCGGTTTTGGCGAAAAAAGAGGTGCCTCAACTACAAATTGTGCAGATTGCGCCGGAACTGGCTGTGGGAGCGGACTATGGACTCATTGTCCTTGATGGGGCCCCGGTAGAAGCATGGCATCTGGCTATGTTCATTCTTGGCGTTGAGGGCCAGAAAATCCTTGCGAACTATGGTTTTGTCGTCGGAGGTGCACCCTCTCAATAAGTTCCCTCGGAGAGTTATTGAGAATCTAAGCCACATTGGCATGTGCCACAACTTAACCATAACTCCTGTTCGCCTTTCAACACGATATCCTTCAAATTATTCAATAGTTGTGAACGAAAATCACCAAAAGCCCATGATTCTTCTGGACCTGGGCCAAAAGTTTTGGACCCGTGATAGAATACCACTGGTTTCCGTTCTTGTGAGTTAATCGGGATTTCCCAAACAACTGAGCCTCTTGCTTTACCGCAGGCATATAGTTAATATTCCGAGGATAAAATTTTGAGCATAACGCCGAGGTTGGGCGAAAAGACCATTTTGCAAGAGGCTCAACTTCCTGAATTTTTCGGTTCCCCAATGCTTTCCCAAAACACTTCCTGCGACCAGCCACCGAAGAGAAACCGCACCTCGGCCCACAGGGTGCGGGTGTCCTTACCTTGAACCTCGAAAACAATGGTCTTTATCAGGCTGGTAAAAAGTTCATAGACATAGTTGAGGATTTCGGCAATACCGGTGGCCGGAGATTCCAGCCACCGGTTGAAGCGAATGGCGGAAGCCAGGTTCAGGATGAGCGGATATGCCGATCTTGGCGCCTCACCAATTGGTCAAACCCATGCTCAATTTGGTATGGTCAGCTCGGTTGTCAATAAGCTCGGCTGCGGAGCAGCTCATCAAAATAATCAAAGGGCAGATCTATGATCAACAAAATTTGTTTCACATCCCATCGGCTGGAGCAAAAAAGACGACAGCGAAAAACCGATCCGTATCTACTGGAACGGGCACTGCATGCCTTTGCCCTTCTCGGGCATCTGGCCGAAATCCCCTTCAAGAGCAGAAGGGTTAAGTGCCTTGGGAGTGTTTTTGGGCCACCACGGTTTTCCCGAATGAGTTTTCTTGCTTTTTATAACAGCTTTTCAGGAGTAAGGTACTCTAGACAGCACTGCTTTTTTCCTGCGGGACTCGATGACTTCCGCCAACGATTTTTACGGATTCTATCAATATGCGTGATGGCCCGACACCTCGTTCCCCACAAGAAAGCGATCTTCTCCTTTTCCTTGATGCCCTCGGAATTACTCTCCCCCTCGCAGATGCCACTCTTTTTGACGATTATATCATCATCCAGCTCAACACCTTTGCTGCGTCATTGCTTGACGCCAACGACGGTACGGCGGTCCTGCTTGCCTATCGCATCAATGGCATAGTTTTTCCGATTTTAATTGTATTTCTCAGGGGCGACGAGGAGATTCAATTTTGCCATTCGCTGCTCATTCTTGATTCCTACGTGCAAGGCCAATTAACAGCACCGAGGCTGAGAAAGGTTACCGACGCTTTTTTTTCACAAAGCCTTGAAGGGATGCTCGAAACATTGCATCCTTCCTGGACAAACACCCATCTTTTTGGACAGCTCGATTGCCCGATATACTGGGATGCAAAACCGGAGATGGCCATTGTCACCGACTTATTTATCAAGACACTCGGAAAGGTCTGCGAGATACCACTCTTTCCCGGCGTTTTCTATTACAACAATCTTTACGATCAAAACCTTCTTGAAGCCGTTCTTTCTGACCTGGGGAAATGTCCTGAAATCCTGGTGCTGGGAACCGGAGCAGGCCTGGAAGCGGTATGCGTTGCTTTGAAGTATGGCGTTCATGTTGATGCCACCGATATCAATCCGGTAGCCGTCGCCAATACCGTGGCCGCCTGCAGGCGGACCGGGACCGATCATCTGGTGCATGCCTGGATCAGTGATGGCTTGTCGGAGGTCAAGGGCATATACGATGCGATATTGTTTGAGGCGCCTCTTGCGACAAATGAAATGGATTTACGCGATCCAAATCGCTATGATAAGGGTGGCAGACTCCTCCGGGAGGTGCTCCACGC
>JFJP01040408.1_pt1 | contig 11277 bp, 5 predicted proteins | sample 431651 | NCBI WGS metagenome assembly JFJP01 (sample SAMN02602958, study PRJNA72255) | Microbial mat metagenome, whole genome shotgun sequencing project. | biome: fresh water; feature: sink hole; material: water; isolation source: purple microbial (photo- and chemosynthetic) mats found in... | reverse complement strand
GGTAAGGTTGATATTCTTTGGCTTGATGGCGGATGGGTTTGCAAAGAATCTAAAGAAGAAATTGTAAAGTGGTACAATAGAAAATCTAACGAAAAGGAAAATGGTTACCTGTATAACCGGATTATAAATCAGGATATTAAAATGGACGAACTGGTTATAAAAGCGCGTGAAAAACAGCCTGATTTGATTGTTGTTGATCGTGCGGTTTATGGAAAAAATCAAAATTACCTTACTCCCGAAAATACAGTTCCTGAGAAATCACTTCCTTATCCTTGGGAATCATGTATTATTTCTGGTGGAGGCTGGTCGCATACAAAAGATGCAAAATACATGAGCGGAAGGCAAGGAATTCAATTGCTGGTTGATATTGTAGCCAAAGGTGGTAATTTATTATTAAATGTAGCTCCAACACCCGAAGGCGAATGGCAGCAAGGTGCTTATGATTTGTTAAAAGAATATGGAATATGGTTGAAAATAAATGGTGAAGGTATTTATAATAGCAACGTTCTTGAGCCATTCAAAGAAAATAATATCTGCATGACACAGCAGGAAAATGGAGATATGTATTTCTTTTATTTGTGTGGCGAAAATGAAACCATTATGCCAAAAGAAATTATTATTGTATCGCACCAACCTGCAACAAATGCTGTGGTAACGATGCTTGGCACAAAGAAACCCTTAAAATGGCAACAAGCTGAAAAGGGGTTCAAAGTTGTTATTCCGGAAGAAATAAGGAAAAATCCTCCTTGCAAATATGTATGGACAATGAAAATTTCTGAAACAAAATAGATAGATTCTTTATTTATTCTGATGCAAACGAAAAATGTTGCTGAACCATTCGCCATGTTCCATTGCGTTTCTCTAAAACACCCGTCCATCTTGTGTTTTCCCAGTTAGCTGGTTGTCCGTCCCATTCATTCATATCATTTAGCATGCAATAAAACCAGGCAACAGTTCCATCCTTAGATACCGAGATCTTCAAATCCCAAATCTCGCATTTAACGGCTTTAAAACGTGGATCGAGCCAGAATTTTTCAGCTTTCTTAAATTGTGTGAATCCTTTTACTACATTATTGTTTGGATGTACTTCAAGAAAATCTTCGTCATTCGCAATAATGCTATATAGTAAGCTGGTATCTTTTTCAGCAGCCCAACCAATTGAGCTTTTTATTGTTTTTTCAATTATTGCTTTCTCCCTATTTATATCAATTACTAATTTTGCTTTTTTTTGTTGACATGAATAAAAACTCAACATAAGAAAAATAATAATAATATTTGATTTCATTGGATTGAGAATTTTGATGTTATTAAAAAAAGCAGAGCAAGATCACCAAACCAACCGGGTATTGAGAATAAACATTAAGGTTTAATTTCAGGGGATTAGATTTACTAACCCGGGTAAAATCAACTTCTTCTTGCTCTGCCAAAATTGCTCTACACCCATAAGATGAACAATATCTAGTTTACCCTATATCAAATTGGTTTTTTTCAAAGAAATTTAATTCAATAAATTTTGGAGTTAAAAATTAGAAAAATATTGTGTAAATTCTTCAACTATTAAACCTTTTAATAGGCGATTTGGTTATATTTACATTTCATCATAAACAAATATACTTGTTGCAAATAATTAAAATATCATTTCTGCTAATATTGATTTTATTATGTCCTCCTTTCTATAGTGCAGAGTTGTTTGGGCAAAATGAAACAAATAAAATAGACAGTATTTTAAAATCTGTAAAGCACGATAAAAACCAAAAAGAAATCATTGAAAATTTTGAGACCATCTCTTCACTTTATGCTGAACAAGAAAATTTCGATTCAGCACATTTTTTTATTGATAAAGCAATTGTCATTGCAAAAAAATCAGGAAATAAAAATTATATAGCTAAAACATTCGGGTCAAAAGGCAAGCTTTACCGACAGGAAGGAAAATTTGAAAAATCATTAGAAATACTAATAAGTGCATATGATTTATCTAAAGAGATTAACGATAAGGAAATCACTATGAATGTTTCTAATAATTTGGGTGTTACTTACAGACGGTTGGCTGAAGATGACAAAGCACTTGCATATCATTTAGAAGCACTCCAACTTTCAGAGGATCTTAATGATTTAAGGAATATTGCCATAGCTTCGAATAGTATAGGAATTATTTATACATATCAAGGAAATTACGATGAAGCTTTACCATATTATTATAAAGCTCTGGAATTGGAGCAAGAAAGAAACAATTATCTTGGTGTTGCTATAAATTACAATTCAATTGCCTGGATTTATGAATTAAAAAAGGATTATACAAAAGCAATTGAATATTATAAAAAATCGCTTGATGCAAACATTAAAAACAATAATGAAAAAGGAATTGTAATTTGCTATAGCGATATAGGAAAGGTTTATCATACAATTGGTGAGTATAAATTATCACTGGAGTATTATTTAAAAACATTAGCTGTGAATGAAAGGCTTGGTGATAAAAGTCATATTGCCAGGAGCTATATTTATATTGGAGAAACCTACAGAGATTTGGGAGATTATTCGCAGTCGGTTATTCATTTGGAAAAGGGATTAAAATACGCTCAGCAGGTAAATTCTAAAAGATTGCTTATGTCAGCATATGAACAATTGGCCCTCACCTCCGAAAAAATAAATTCAGGAAATAAGGCCCTATTGTATTATAAAAAATTCAATGTTTATAAAGACAGCGTTCTTGATGAAGAGAAAAGCAATCAGATTATTCAGATGCAAACACGGTATGAGACGAATAAAAAAGAACAGGAAAATACACTATTAAAAAACAAAAACAGTCTCAATGAAGCACAAATACAGCGCCAACGGATTTTTGTTTTCTCGATTATATTAATTCTTTTTTTAATCACCTTATTAGTAGTTGTATTATTGAATAGTCGTCGCAAACAAAAAAAGGCAATCGTATTACTTGGAAAACAAAACGATGAAATTCGTAAACAAAAAGAAGAAATTCAAAATCAAGCATTAAATCTTGAAGAGGCGGTTAATACAAAAAATCGTTTTTTTTCAATAATAGCCCATGATTTAATAAGTCCTTTTAATACACTTATTGGATTGAGTGAAGCGCTAAAATCTAATTTTAACGAAGTAAGCAGAGATGAAATAAATGAGTATGTCGATTTAATTTATCAAAGATCAACCGAAACTCATGAACTTTTAATTAACTTATTGGAATGGTCATTGTCACAGACAAAATCTATAGAATATCAGCCACAAGAAATTGAAATTAAGCGCTTTATCAAGGAAAAAATTAGTTTACTAGAAGGACAAGCAAAAGAAAAATCTATTACACTTAAGTTTATCGAGGGAAATGAATTTCTGGTTTATGCTGATGCAAATATGCTTTCTACAATTATTAGAAACCTGGTATCAAATGCAATTAAATTTACCAAAAAGGGCAACGTGATAATTTCCTATAGTAAAGAATCAGAATTTTGCAGGGTAATTGTTGAAGATACGGGTGTTGGTATATCAGAGCAAAACCTTCAGAACTTATTCGAACTAGACAAACCCGTTTCATCCAAAGGTACTGCAGGAGAAAAAGGGTCGGGAATAGGATTAATTCTTTGTAAAGAATTTATAAAAAAGAACAAAGGGGAAATATTTGTTGAAAGTATTGAACAAATAGGCAGTAAATTTGCTTTTACCATTCCATTGTATACAAAAAGAGGTTGAATTTAAAATAAAAAAAGGAGCCCAAGGGCTCCTTTGCAATTATTTAGTTTGGATTAAAACCAGCCTGATTCCTGAATATCAAAAGTAGTAGTACCAATTTCTGCACCATCGCCGAAAATGTAAACTTCGTATTTGCCAGGTATTAATGCCCCGTTATTATCCCAAAATATAGTAACATCAAGGTCTTTACCAACAAAATCTACAGGACGCATTGCAGAAAAAACAATCTGTTTTCCTTCAAATTCAAAAAGATCTTCTTCAGATTTAGCAAGAATATAATCATCAGGACCAGCTATACGAACAAAGATATCTCTTTCGCCTTGTTTAGCAAGTACGTTCTCTTTAATTGTAAAATCAATTTTTATTTTTTCTATTTTATTGATTTTATTATTCTCTTTGCCTCTTTTATTTATCGGCATTGCATTTAAGTTTTCGGTACGCAAAACACTTGCATATTCAACTTTTCCGGTTAAATCCTTATTCTTTTCTTCTAACTCTTTATTCGTTGTCGCTGCAACAGTAATTTCATTTTTAACTTTAATGTTTTCAGCAACTAAAGCCTGATTCATCGTATTTAACGAATCAATCTGTCGAACATAGCTTTGAGCAACATCTCGTAATGTTCCAAGTTCTGCTTCTAATTGCTTAATTTTTGTAAAATTAGTAGCTTTTGTAGTCTTCAGTTCAGCTATTAACTTATCAATTTTTTTCTTTTCCTGATTTAATTGATTATTGATTGAATCATTATCTGTCATCAATTCATCATACTCGGCTTTTAATTGTTCTAAGTGTGTTTGCAGCGAATCTTTTTCGGCAGTTAACACAGTCTGAATTTCTTCGGTTGTATTTCGTTGGTTAACATATAACCAGGTTACAACACCTAATAATATTAAAAGTAAAAACAATAAAAAAATTAATCCACTCCTTGATTTTTTAGGTTGATTAACCACCTGCTTATTTTGTGTTTGTTTGTTCTCAGGATTTTGATTTTTGTTTTGGTCTTCCATGATTTTTAAATATTTAAGTACGCTTATTGGTTTGCAAAATTAATTTTTATTTTCAAATTGTTTGAACAGTTTCGCTTAATAATTAAACGAGCGGAAAAGTAAATTAGTATTTTTTCCTATTTAATCAGAATCTGTCATAAGAAAATAAACTCCTTCTGTAACTATATCAGAGGTAAGAATTTCATTATCAGGATTGATGATTTCGACAAACTTATTCTGTGTTACTCCAGTAATAATTTTTCGCTCCAAAAAATCATTTCCTCTTTTAATAAAAATTACCGATTTCCCATTCTGATTAATAATGGCTGATTGAGGTAAACAAAATGCTTCGTGCTCGCTTAAACTCACAGAACCTCTTATAAACATTCCGGGATACAAGATAGACTCTTTATTTTCGAAGTTACAAATTGCTTTTATTGTTCGATTATCAGAATCAACCTGCACTCCTAAAATCTGAATTTTTGTTACAAATAATTTTTCCTTATTATGAACTGGATAAAAAACTACCTTTTGACCTGTTTTTATTCGTTGCAAATCCTTTTCAAAAACATTTAAAACAATCTGCACGTTAGATGAATTTATTATTTCGCAAACCATGTTTGCCGATTCAAGAAATTGTCCTTTATTAATAGATAAGCTGTTTACATATCCCGAAATTGGAGAAACAACATTAAATGCTTTTATAAAATTTTCCTTTTCAAGTTTTTCAGTATTAATCCCCAGTATCTCAAGCTGAGTTTTTGTCGATTTGTATGCTGCCTGTGCTGTCCAGTAATCAGCTTGTGCTTTTTCCATATTTTTTATCGATGCAGCATTTTCTACAGTAAGCTCTCCTTGTCTTTTAAATTCTTTCTCGTAAAAATCTACCTGGCTTTTACTCTCGAGGTACTGCTGCTGTAGTGATATAAAATCAGGATGTGTAATCGACACAAGAGCAGATCCTGCTTTAATAAAATCTCCCTCTTTTACATAAACATCTTTTATAAAACCGTTTAAAACAGTTGATGCAATCGCTTTGTCATTAGGTGAAACCTGAATCTGTCCTGAACATTCAAGCATCTCCGAAATGTATTTTTTTTCTACTTTACCTGTTTTTATTCCTGATGCCTTAATCTGTTCCGGACTCAATTGGATGCTATTTTCCGAACTGTTTCCCTCATCAGAAATTAGTTGTTCGTTATTTTCTGTTTTACAAGCCCAAGTCAGAAACAAGGCCGCTAAAACCAATAATACCTTTCTCATAATCTGAATTTATTTTGTGTAAAACTCTAGTTCTATGGCTGTTTTGTTATAATTATATAAGGTTGACAAATATCCCGTTTTAATATCCTGAGCTGCTTTTATACCTTGCAAAAATTCAAAGTATTCAATCTCTTCTTTTTCGAACTGTGTTTTTGCCGTTTGAATTAATACATCAGCCTTTTTCAATGCATTTTCGTGATAATAAATCAAATCATTCTGCAGCTGATCGAGCTGAACAATAAGATTCTCAATCTCCTTGTCAATATTAAATTTCTGATATTCCAGATTATTCATTGCCTTTTCTCTTTCAATTTTTGCCTGTTGTACTGTTGCATTTTGTGGTAAAAACCAGATTGGCACTGATACTCCAATACTCCACCCATCAAATCCGGGCTGATTATCTATTTCCTGATTAAAATATCCAGCTGAGATTTCGGGAAAATATTTCGATCGCTCGAGATTATGCTTTGTCTTCTCAATTTCGTACATATTTTCATAATATGAAACCAGTAATTGGCTTGTAAACCTTTCCTCTGGATTATTACCTGCAACCAACTGATAAATTAATAAGGTGTCATTTTCAGGGATAAAATCACCATCAATATTCATGAGTTGCTTAAGATTATTTTCTGCAAGAATAAGCTCTTCGGTAGCCTTTAGCAATTCATTCTTTATACTTGAATATTCCGTTTCGGCAATTACTTTTTCTAACAGGTTCGATTCTCCATAATTATATTTTGCTTGCGATATCCGTTCAAACTCTTTAAACATTTTCGCTTGCTCTTGTTTAATTTTAAATGTATTGATAAGATAAACCCAATACTGATAAGCAACCTTAACCTGAGCTTCAAGTTGATGCTCGGTAATCGTATATTCATTTTCAGCAAGTTTTATTTGTTTGTTTACCAGCTTTCCCGACTGGTAATGTGAAAGCAATGATCCAAAATTTTGATTTATTTCGAAGGACTGATCAATAAGTTTTGAATTCATTTGTCCTTTTTGATATACAAATTCAGTTGATGTAAAATTCAATATTCCCTGTTTGCCCATTTTGGCTCCCTTTATTGATAATTGGGCATTTTGAGTTATCGGATTATTCTTAATGGCATTATCAATAGCCTGTTGCATAGTTAGTTTTTGTGTTTCAGAAGATAATTCCTGAGCAGAAAGATTTGTTGCCTGACCTACAAGAGTTATTACAATAACGGTCTTAATAATCCTCATAAATTTCGAAAACCTACTCCTTATCTTTATTCCTGAATAAAACACCTGGAACAACAGCGGCAGGGCAATCATTGTAAGCATTGTAGATGTTATTAAACCACCAATAACAACAGTAGCGAGGGGTCGTTGTACTTCTGCGCCCGAAGAAGTTGAAATAGCCATAGGCAGAAAACCCAATGCAGCAGCGGCTGCAGTAAGTAAAACCGGACGCAACCTTTCATTCGTAGCTTTAAAAATTAACTCACGCATATCGGTCATTCCTTTTTCTTTGAGATCTTTTAAATGTTCAATCAGTACTATTCCATTCAGAACTGCAACACCAAACAAGGCAATAAATCCAATACCCGCAGAAACACTAAATGGCATTCCTCTGATCCATAAAAGAAAAACCCCACCTACAGTTGATAAAGGAACAGCTGTAAAAATAAGTATGGCATCTTTAATTGATTTAAATGCAAAATGGAGAAATATAAAAATCAGTAACAGAGCAACAGGAACTGCAATCTTTAGTCGCTGAGTGGCGTTTTTCAAATTTTCAAATTGACCACCATAGCTGATATAAGTTCCAGGATCGAGTTTAACCTTTTTGCTAATCTCATGTTGTACATCCTTTATCACTGATTCAAGATCGCGATTACGAACATTAACACTTACCACAACTCTTCGATGTGTATTCTCACGTGATATTTTTGCCGGTCCAGTATTATAATCTATCTCGGCTAACTCACTTAACGGAATTTGATTTCCGTTTGGCAAACGAATACTAAGCATCCTTATATTTTCAATATCACTGCGGAATGAATCTTGTAACCTTACGACCAGGTCGAATCGTTTTTCACCTTCAAAAATTACTCCTGCAATGGCTCCACCAAATGCCATTGTGAGCTGCTGATTCAGCTCTTCGATATTTAAACTGTAAAAGGATATTTTTTCTCGATTATACGTTACACTTATTTGCGGCAGACCAGCTGTTTTTTCAAGGATAACATCTGCAGCACCCGGCACTTTTTCTATTAATTTCTTTATTTCAATCGCTTTAAGGTTTAAGTAATCGAGGTCTTCACCAAAAATCTTTACTGCAATATCAGCCCGCACACCAGTGATCAGCTCATTAAAACGCATTTCAATAGGTTGTGTAAACTCATAATCGATACCCGGAATAACCATTAATGCTTCTTTAAACTTATCGGCCAGTTCCTCCTTTGTTTTTGCGTTAACCCATTTTTTCTTTGGCTTAAGTTTAATGATCATATCAATTTCTTCCATCGACATAGGATCTGTAGGCACCTCTGCTGCTCCAATCCTGCATACAATCTGATCAACTTCGGAAAAATTTTCTTTCAGGATTTTCTCCATCTGAGTGGTTAATTCTACTGTTTTTGAAAGTGATGTTCCTGTTTTTAAAACCGGTTGAATAACAAAATCTCCTTCATCAAGGGTTGGAACAAACTCTCCGCCCATTCGGGAAAATAAAATTCCGGTAAAAATGAGGGAAGCAAAAGCTAATCCAAGAACCAATTTTTTATGATCGTACGACCATCTCATTACTGGATTATATGTGTTGTAAATAAATTTCATTATCCATACAGAAAAACCCTTTTTATTCTCCTTTTCGGGTTTTAGAAATAATGATGAAGCTACAGGTAGCCATGTTAAACCGAGGATCATAGCTCCCAGTATGGCAAAGCTAAAGGATAACGCCATGGGACGAAACATTTTTCCCTCAACTCCACTCAACGTGAATATTGGAATTAATACAACCAAAATAATAACCTGACCAAAAATGGCTGAGTTAATCATTTTAGATGCTCCATCGAATGTAATTTTATCCATAAGAGATTGCCGTTGAACACCCTCTAAGCTATCATATTCAATCTTATTAGTAGTAATTTTGATAGCAATAAACTCAACAATGATAACAGCTCCGTCAATAATAATTCCAAAATCCAATGCACCTAAGCTCATTAAATTAGCATCGATACCAAAAATGTACATTAACGAAATAGTAAACAATAAAGCCAAAGGAATAAGAGATGCAATGACCAATGCAGATCTTATGTTTCCGAGCAATAGAATTACAATTAACATAACAATTATACACCCAAGTAACAGGTTTTCAACAACTGTAAACGAGGTTTTTGAAATCAACTCACTTCGCTCAATGATAGGATTTATGTACACTCCTTCTGGTAAGCTTTTTTGAACTTCTTCAACTCGTTTTTTTACGTCATTGATGACTTGTTTTGAGTTTGCATCCTTGAGCATCATAATCTGGCCCAGCACTTTTTCGCCTTCACCATTAGCCGTTATTGCCCCAAACCGGTTTGCATATCCAAAACGGATTTCGGCTATATCACTCAATAACAAAGGAATCCCGTTTTCATTTTTAATAACAATATGTTCTAAATCGCTAACTGATTTAACCATACCATCACCACGTATAAAATAACTTTTATCCTGTTTTTCGATATATGCTCCTCCTGCAATACTATTGTTGCTTAATAATGCATTAAAAACATCGAGCATAGTAATGTTATAGCTTTTTAGCTTGTCAGGATCGATAGCTATTTCATATTGTTTTAAAAATCCACCCCAGGTATTTACTTCAACTACTCCGGCGATTCCTGATAATTGTCTTTTTACAATCCAGTCCTGAATTGATCTCAGTTCCATTGGAGAGTAATTATTTTCATACCCGGGTTTTGTATCCAGAATGTATTGATAAATTTCACCAAGTCCAGTAGTGATTGGACCCATTTCGGGAGTTCCAAAGCCTTCAGGAATATTAGCTGCTGCATTTTTTATTTTTTCGGCAATTAATTGTCGTGGCAAATAGGTTCCCAGATTATCCTCAAAGACAATGGTTACAACAGATAAACCGAACTTAGAAATAGATCTTATTTCTTTTACACCGGGCAAATTAGCCATTTCAAGCTCAACTGGATAAGTAATAAACTGCTCTACATCCTGTGTTGACAGATTGGTTGAAACGGTGATTACCTGAACCTGATTATTGGTAATATCGGGCACAGCACCAACCGGAATCTTAAGTACTGCAAATATTCCAAATGCAGCAATGGTTAATGTAAATAAGATTACAATCAGTTTGTTCCGGATGCTGAAATTAATGATCTGATTTATCATTGGCTAATTCTTAAATATAAAATACCTAACAATTTTTCAAATTCTAAATTTATACTATTTTTTTAGATAATGAATTATATAATAAGCCTTTAATAATAAATTTATTACGGTTAGCCCGAATGAATGAAATAAAAAGAGGTTGTATCAAAAGCAAGATTGTTGTCTGTTTTTCGACTCCCGATCCCGATAACCATCGGGACGGGACAAAATGACAACAATCTAATAATCAATATGTCACACTGATAAAAGTCATCCTGAGCCTGTCGAAGGATGTCGAAGTGATAATACGAAAAAAGAGGCTTTTAATACAGCCTCTTTAATTTTATTTTAGTTGTGCTTTCTGCTGAAAACTTCTATATATAAGATAAATCCCTGCCAGCACAAATGGAATACTTAACCATTGTCCCATATTAAGAGACATACTCGATTCAAAATCAACCTGAACTTCTTTAATAAATTCGATAAAAAATCTAACTGAGAATAATGAGATTAAGAAAATTCCAAAGATCATTCCTTGTTTTAGTTGAATTCCTTTTTTCTGATAAATTCCATAAAGAACAATGAAAATTATAAGATACGATAATGCCTCGTATATCTGGGTTGGATGTTTAGGAACCGTTTGACCATCACGTACAAAAATAAATCCCCATGGCAGATTGGTTTCGATACCATAAATTTCGGAATTCATTAAATTTCCCATGCGAATAAAGAATCCGGCTAAGGCAACAACAATAACGATGCGATCGAGAATCCATAAATACGGTTTTTTGTTTTTTCGGGCAAACATATACAAGGCTATTAATATACCAATAGCTGCTCCATGACTTGCTAATCCACCATGCCATATAAAAAGTATTTCCCATGGATTTCTAAGATAATACTCTGGTTGATAAAACAAACAGTGTCCCAAGCGAGCACCAACTACAGTACCAATAGCCATATAAACCGTCAAATTATC
>JFJP01020907.1_pt1 | contig 11277 bp, 7 predicted proteins | sample 431651 | NCBI WGS metagenome assembly JFJP01 (sample SAMN02602958, study PRJNA72255) | Microbial mat metagenome, whole genome shotgun sequencing project. | biome: fresh water; feature: sink hole; material: water; isolation source: purple microbial (photo- and chemosynthetic) mats found in... | reverse complement strand
CTCACCGGCCAGTTCACCATGGGCAACCGCTTCACCGAACGGAAGAGCCACTTCTGGCGGGCCATCGTGCGCGGCCAGGTGTTCAACGAACTGAGCCGCTCGGTGGTGGCCGAGGCCAACAAGGAGGTGGTGCTGGCGATCGATCCGGATGGCGACTGCTATGTGCCGACCAGCACCGACGCATCCACCGGCAGCGTGCAGATGACTCCCGCCACGGGCAACGGCATGTCCGACACCACGACGCTGTACCAACGTTGGTTCGACAACGGCTACCGCGCGCTGCGCCAGCCGGCGCGTTGAGGCCGGCTTAGCCTTCCAGCGTGCAGACGATCTCCAACCGCGTGGCGCCCTGCAGCAGATCGGGCGTGATCAGGTTGCCGACGATGCTGCGGCCCTGCACCGACATCGCGCGTACGCCGCGTCCATGTCCATTGGGATTGAGAAGACGGATGCGCAGGTCACATCCGCGGAAGCGTCGCGTGACCGTGATCTCCTTCCAATCCGCCGGCAGGCACGGGTCGATGCGCAGGCCCTGCGGTTCCGGACGGATGCCGAGCAGGTGCTGGGTGATCGTCAGGTCCATCCACGCCGCCGTGCCGGTCACCTGGGTGACGTTGGCCCAGCCGAACTTGGGGTTCTCGGGGCCGATGATGTTGGAGACGTAGGCGTAGCCTTCGGCCTGGTAGCGTTCGAGACCGACGTGCTGGATGGCGAGGTGCGGCACCAGTTCACGGTACCACTTCCACGCCAGTTCGCGCTCGCCGAGCTTGGCGGCGGCGATGATCGCCCAGGTGTTGGCGTGGCAGAAGATCGCGCCGTTCTCGCCGCAACCTGGCGAGTAGCCGCTGTAGGGATCGAGGTCGAGCGGGAAGCTGCGGAAGGACGGGTCGAGTTTCTTGAGGCCGACGCCGGTGGACAGACGGCTCTGCACCGAGGCGAGGGCGGTGAGGTTGCGCGCCTCGTCGCCCAGCCCAGCCAGGATCATCCAGGTCTGGCTGTTGAGCCAGATCTGCCCATCGCGGCAACGTGACGAGCCGATCGCGTTGCCGTCGTCGTCGAAGCCGCGCACCCACCAGGCGCCATCCCAGCCGCAGGCGAGGATCGCCGCCGACTGGCGGTCGAGGGCGCGTTGGAATTCAGTCACCGACGCGCCGTCGCCACGCAGCGAGGCCAGGGCGATGAGTTGGCGCAAGGTGTAGACGTGCTGCTGCGCCGCCATCATCGACTCGCCGCGTCCCTTCTTCGAGAACTTGCCGATCGAGTCGTTCCAGTCGCCCTTGAGGGTCAGCGGCAGGCCATGCGCGCCGAGGTGGCCTTCGGTGAAGCGCACCCCGGCCACCAGGTGTTCCCAGACGCTCGCTGAGCCGGCGGCCGACATGCCGTCCTCGGCCAGCCAGGACACCGGCGTATCCAACAGCCCGGCCTCGCCGGTCTCGCTGATGATCGCGTAGGCGACCATCGGCAGCCACAGGTGGTCGTCGCAGTGGACATGCGTGCCGGGGTGGGTTTTGTCCTCGGGTGACCAGCCATGCACGCAGTGACCGTCGCGGTACTGCTGGGTCAACTGCTGCAGGAAGATGTCGCGCGCCCACTCCGGCTTGCGGTAGGCGATCGCCAGCATGTCCTGGCAGGTGTCGCGGAAGCCGTAGCCGCTGCGGATGCCGCTCGCCTGCGAGCTGATCGAGCGGCTGTAGCGCCCGGTGTGCACGCTCTGCACCGGGTTCCATACGTTGACCATGCGGGCGATGTCGGGATCGGGCAGATCGGCCTGGAAGGTGCCGAGGTGTTCGTTCCACCAGGCGCCGAGTGCGCCCTTCAGGCGGTCGATCGTTCCTGGCGTGCGCAGGCGTGCGATCGTGGCCTCGGCATCGTTGAGCGCACGCGGCCAGCCGACAACGGCCTGCGGACTTCCGCCAAGGAAGAAGCCGTGCCGGGTGCTGCCGCCGGCCGGCACGGTCGGGCGGATGTGCTGCACGGCGCAGGGCTCGCCGCACAGGTTGTCCTCGTTGCCGCAGCGTCCGCGCTCGACCGCCACCGGATCCTTCTCATAGCGGTACGGGCCGACGAAGCAGTCGCGATCGCCCGTCCAGCTGACCAGGGGATCGGTGCCGGCGAACCACACCAGCGGGCAGCGCTCAAGGGTCGGGTTGAAGTGGAAGTGGCGATAGAGGTAGATCAAAGCATCGCTGGGGGCGTGACGCGTCACCTGCAGGTTGTGCTTCACGTAGTAGGCCCACGCGGTGTCCTGACCCCAATCGAGCAGGCACAGCTCGACATAGGCGAAGATATCGAGGGTCACGGCGTTGCCGCTGGTGTTGCTCAGGCGCAGGTCCCAGATCAGCGCGTCCTCGCCCGGGGCGATGAACAGATCGAGCTCGGCGCTGATCGCGCCTTTTTTTGCGCGGAAGGTGGTGATGCCGGGGCGGTGCTCGGCGGCGAAGCTGTCGAGCGGTGTCTCGACCGGACGCCAGCTCGGCGACCACACCGTGCCGTCGGCCTGGCGGATGTAGATGTAGAATCCCGGGCTGTCGGTGGGCAGCTGGTTCAGGCGATAGCGGCTGATGCGGCTCTTGAGCGGGCTGCGCCACCACGCTAGCCCACCGCCGGCCTGGCTGACGAAGGCGTGCAGGTTGCCGTTCGACAGGTAGTTGATCCACGGCGAGGGCATGGTCGGCGAGGAGAAGACCACGGCCTGGCGGGCGTCGTCGAAGTGGTAGGGGAGGCTCATGACCGTCAGTCTAGAGCTTGGGTTCCTCTCGTGATTTCGCATAAGCGCAACTTGCCAGTGAGCTTGCGCAGGTTGGCGGGGTAGGGTTTGCTGCTGTCATCGGGCATGGCGGCAACCAGGGGGTCATAGCGCGTCGGGCTGATGATGAGCGGCCACGGGCCATGCGGTTTTTGTACCGTTGCCGGCTAAACCTGCGGCTCGATGTGGTCATGCCGGACTTCGCGTGGTATGCGATGAATAGGCGGGCGTCTGGACGCACCGGTGCAAGGACCTGGTGCGCAATTCTACAATCCGAAGGCGCAAATGCGCTGGAATTAAGAGATGTGAAGCGATAAGCTTACAGCATGAGTCCATCCTGTCGCACTCCTGCTATTCGGGCTGGCTTCACCCTGATCGAACTGCTGGTGGTGATCTCGATCATCGCCATCCTGGCCTCATTGTTGCTGCCAGCGATCAACATGGTGCGTGATCAGGCGCAGTCGACACGTTGCAAGAACTCCCTGCGTCAACTGGGCATGGGTACTTTCGCCTATGCCACCGACAACGAGGGAATCTTGCCAGCGACCAAGATAACCATCGGGCCCGACAATGTGCATTGGTTTACATTGATCGCCGATCATCTCGATGCCCAGGGCAAGGAGGGGGGGACTGCAACCAGTGATATATCCAAGTCCTCGGTGATATGGGGGTGTCCGACCTATCCCAAGACCTCATCTGACTCCAAGCCGGGCTACGGTATGAACGGCTATGCATGGTTGAGTTCTTCAACAACTGGTGACTGGGGTAGCAATAACTTCTTTGACTCACCGGGCACAGCGCGGCATATCATCCAGAGTAAAGTGAAGTATTCTGCAGGTCGAAGCCTGTATCTCGAATCCGATGACTGGGGTCTCGGCTGGTCTCCGAATGGAACATCCTCAACAGGCAACAATGTCCCTGGAACCAACGGTAATCCGTCGCGGCATCGCAATGTCGTCAACGCTGTGTTCTACGATGGCCATGTGCAGTTGATCCCGGCCCGTGCGGCAACCGGTCTTCCAGAGGCCATCAACCTGCCGTGGTCGACAGTGAAATACCCCGACAGGTTTGGTGGGTAAAACCATGGCAAATAAAACCCAGTCGAAATCCACGCCAGTTCGCATGCGCCTCCCCATCGTGATCTTGGGAGCGATTGCTCTCCTTGTTGCGGTTTATGTTGCGTTCATGCCTGGCAGGGAACCAGCCTATCAGCCTCCTGAAATACTTCTGAGCACAGAAGGCAGGTGGACGATGTTCACCAGTCAGGGAAGCATGGTGGGGTCACTGACCCTGAAAAAGAACGCCGTCGCAGTCGAAGTCCCAGGGAAGCCTAGTTGCGAGGCCCCGGCGAAAATCGTTCGTGATGGGCAGGTGGTGATTGTGCAGTGGCGCAGTCCATCCACCCTGTTGGCTGACAGTTTCACTGTGACGGCCGACAAGGGGTGGATTCTCAGTACGGGCAAGACCCAGTATGGGTTGGAGCCTATTACGAATCCATAACCTGACGCGCCATCGTCAGGCCTGCAGACGCTGGAATCCATCCAGCCTGACAGCCTTTACGCCGCTCGGCAGCACAATCTCCAGATCGACCGGCAGGTCGCTGCTGCATTCGATCTCTGATCCGTAGCGGTACGAACGATGCCGCAGATTGACCGTCGCGGGTCCAAGCGGGAAGTTGTGCACGCCGCAGCGCTTGCCGGGCTGCGGGGTCCAGCGCAGGCGTCGGCGCGGGGCGTCGGCTTCGAGGCCGAGGATGATCTCCATGAGCAGGGCCACCGGTGGGGTCGCCGTCCAGCAGTAGTCGGGCGCGGCGATGCCGCCAGGCGTCGAGGCGTCGGCGGCGTAGTTCTCCCACAGCTTGCCGGTCTGCTCCAGCACGTCCGCCATCGCGCGCAGGTGGCGGTGGCAGGCCTCGCGCGCCAGGTCGTGGTGACCAGCGCGCCAGAAGCCCTTGATCGCGGCCACGTTGGTCGGTGCCCAGGTCGAGCCGCGCCAGTAGCGGCCGGTGGGTTCGTACTCGGGATGGTCGGCCGACAGGCTGGGGATGGGGTGATGACGCCAGAAGGCGGCCGGATCGCGCAAATGCTCGGCCAGACGCTGGGCGCGCTCGGAGGGGACGGCGCCGGCCCACAGCGGCCAGAAGCCGGTGACGACCTTGGCCGGGTTGTGCCCGCCGTCGCTGCGCCCGGTGCAGTAGAAGCCCTGCTGCGGTTCCCACAGGCGGGCGTTGAGCGCGGCACTGATCGCGGCGTGCTCGGCGCGCCAGGGGGCGGCGTTCTCGCCGATCAGATCAGCGATCTCGGCCAGGGTCTCGGCATGGTGCGCCATCTGCGCGGTCAGGCAGGGATAGCCGCCGTCGCCCAGGCTGGGCGAGTTGTCGAGGCCGTTGGCCAGGCCGGTGGTCCAGAACGTGCCATCCGGCAGCCGGCGGTTGGCGTCCAGCCAGGCGTGGTGCGCGCAGGCGGCGGGGTAGATCGCGCGCAGCCGGGCGAGGTCGCCGCTGAGCCGGGCGATGGCGAGTTCGGCCACTGCGATGAGCGGCGGGTTGGGTCCGAAGTCAGGCTCGAACAGCACCGGGAGGCCATCGCGGCGGTCGTGCTCGCGGTGGAGGTAACCGCCGTCGTGCTGGCGCGACCACAGGTTGTCGAGCGGGGCGGTCGCCGGCAGGAGACGCCAGCCGTAGGCGGTGGCCAGGGCGGTGAAGGAGGTGTCCCACACGAACAGGCTGGTCGCGAAGTTGCTGCCGGTGGCGATGAAGGGGCCGGGCAGGCCGCTTTCGGCGCGACCGGGCCGGGCCAGGCGCAGCAGCATCGCCCAGGCTTCCTCCCACAGGCGCATGAGATGCGCTTCCGACTCATCCACGATCGGGATCGGCAGGCGGGCGCCCAAGGTCGAGGCCTCGGGCCAGGCTTGGCTGCGGAAGGCGCGTTGCGGAGCGAGTCGTCCGAGGCTTTCGTAGATCGGCATTGGCAGACGGGCGCTGCCGGCGCTGCCGGCGATGCACAGCGTGGCCTGGCCAGCGACCTCGATTTCGGGCTCGGGACGCGACTCGACCCCGACGCTGCGCAGGGGGGCGCGGCCATCCTGGCGGCCGACTGGGACATAGATGCGACGCAGACCGGCGCGCAGTTCTTCCGGCTCGCTGGCTTCGTGGTGCGGGCCGGGCAGTTCGGCGGTGGAGAGGACGAGGTTGGGCAAGGCCTGATCGGCAAGCGAGCGCAGGTCGGCGCGAGGCGGTCCAGCCGCGCCCGGCACGGGGCGCACCACGATCTCCTGCCAGGTGATGCCGTCGCGGTGGAACTGCCCGGGCGGGAAGCGCAGGCCGACAGCCGGGGCCGCACCGGCATGCCAGGTGATGCCGAGATCCACCTGGTCGGGAAAACGCTCTGCCACGAGTCGCATGGTCGCGGCACGGTTGCGCGACGGGCAGTGGCCGTCCACCCAGGGATCATGGCGTGGTGCGGGACCGAACTCGACGAGCAGCTCGACCGGACCGGCCTGCACCGGCAGCACCAGGGCGGCACGCATCCGGCGCTGGAAGCTGTAGCTGGTCATCGGCTCGTCGAGGCCGAGCAGCCCGGCGTAGGACAGGCGCAGGGGCCGGGGTGAAGCGACCTGGATCACCAGGTGTCCGGCCTGCCCAGATGCGAAGCGGGCGAGGTGCCGGCCGCCATCGGCGGCGATCGGCAGCGAGAGGCCATCCGCAGAGTTGATCGGGTCGTGGCCGGGGCGGATCCAGGAGATGTTCGGCATGCCGTCATGATGACGTCTTGCTTGGCCAAGCCAAAGGCCCGGTTGCGCAGATCGGCAGTGGAGTTGCGCATTCCGCCAGAGCCGAGGTAGAGCAGGCGGACACGATGGAAGCATGCGCGTCCTCTTGCTGTTCGCCCTGATCCTGCCTCTCGCCGCCGTCGAACGCCAGGTCGTCAACCTGGCTGACGATGGCCCAGGCAGTCTGCGTCAGGCCCTGGCGAGCCAGGGTGCTGCGATCATGGTGAGCTTTGCTCCGGCGTTGGCCGGCAAGACCATCGTGCTGTCCCGCCAGATCGAGATCCAGGCCGATGCCGTGATCGACGCTGGCAAGCTCGGCGGAGGCGCAGGGGGTGTGCCTTCATGACCACGCAATTCAGCCGGATGCCGGTCGGGGATCGCACCGCGTTGGCCAAGGCCATGCTCAACGGTCCCGGCGATGACGCAGGATACGCCCTGGTCGCCTACTGGTGCCTGGCTGCCGGCGACGTCGAAGGCGGCCTACAGGCTCTGGAAGTCGCCGGCCGCCAGAGCGACGCGGTGAAAGCCGCCTTCACGCCGGCCGCGCAATGAACCACTCCATGGTGGCACGGGCGTCTCGCCCGTGATTACTGCCCTTCAACACGGGCGAGACGCCCGTGCCACTCAAGGCGGACCTCACCTCGATTGTTCGCCCATGCCGGCATTCCAGGTCGCCATCGAAGCCGGATCGGTGCTGCGCGGGAAGGCGCGCTGGCCGACCGGGCGCACTTCGAGATACAGGATTTCGCCAGGTGCGAGGCGCAGCGGCACCTCGATGACGCCGTCCTTGGCTGCCAGCCGGTCGCAGCTCCACGCCGGTTGGGCCATCGCGCGCAGGGCGTCTTCGACGGTTGGCGGCAGGTCGTGCGGGGCGCCCATCGCCAGCCAGCGTTCGTAGGCGCTGCCGGCCCCCGGGCCGACCCGCGCGCACAGCACCAGATGATCGCCGGCGGCCTGCACGGGAACGCGCAGGCGATCGTCCCACGCTGCCGGTGCCGCCTCCTCGAGCAGTCGCTGGTTCCACGCCACGGCGTGGACTGCAGCCCCATCACGGGTCGCAGCGAGGCCCGCGGCGGCCGGGGGGTTGCCGCTGACCGCGAGGCGTCCGCCGCGCAGGCGGCGCAGGAAGGCGAAGGCGTGGTAGGCGGCCTTGGGGATGCCATGGATGGTCATCAGGCCGTAGGTCATCGAGAAGGCCGAACGCGGAATGCCGCCCTCGCTGAAGATGTCGCTGGCGACCCACCAGCACAGGGTGTCGAGGCTGCCGTCGAGTTCGACGCAGGTGCGGGCCGCGAAGGCCGCGCCGTGCAGCTGGTCGTTGGTCGCGTTGTTGCACCAGTCGATGCTCGCCGTCGAGTGGCACGACATCGCGTTCCATTCCGTCCAGTGCACCGGCAGGCCGGGGCGCAGGGCGTGGACCTTGCGCACCGCCTCAGCGATGGTCGCGGCGAAGAAGGCTCCGGGGGCGTGCGGACTGCCCTTCCGGTCCTGATAGTCGACATACTCGTCCTGCGGATAGAGGTGCGAGCTGACGAAATCGAGCGGCGTTCCGGTGGCGTCGCAGTGGCGGATCAGGTCCTCCAGCCAGTAGGCCTTCGACGAGGCCGGGCCACCGATGCGCAGCAGCGGATCGACCCGCTTCACGGCACGGGCCGAGGCGTCGTACAGCGCGAAGTAGTCCTCTTTGCTGCCGCTCCAGAAGCAGCCGAGATTCGGCTCGTTCCACACTTCGAACCACCAGGTGCGCACCTCGGCCGAGCCGTAGCGGTCGATGAGGTGGCGGACGAAGGCCTCGATCAACTGATCCCACTCCGCCATCACCTTGGGCGGGGTGACGTTCATCTTGTACCAGAACATCTGCTGCGTGCCCGAGGCCAGGGCGCTGGGCATCGGGTTCAGTTCGACGAAGGGCTTGAGCCCCATCGCCAGCAGGGCGTCGTAGGCCTGATCGACAAAGCGCCACTGGAAGGCGAGCGAGCCGTCGGGCTGGCGCAGCACCACCTGCATGTCGTCGTCGAACACGGCGTGGAAGCGGCACGAGTGGAAGCCGACATCCTTCTGCAACTGGCGCAGATGGTCGAGCAGATCCTGGCGCAGCAGGTCGAAGGCGCGGCCGACCGCGATGGCGTTGCGCCAGGGCTGGGCGTAGGGCTGGCCGGGAGTGGGCGAGAGGGTGATCATGGTGCTGCTTTCAGGAGATGTCGGCCATCATCCATGGGCCGTTGTCATGGCCGGGGGCTTCGCCGAACAGGGCGGTCTTGAGGTGGCTGGTGCTGCCAGGCGGACGGCGGCTGACTGCGGCCTCGAAGAGGATGCGTGAGGCGTCGGGCACGATCCGCGCTGCGTCGGCAGGAATCAGCGCCCACAGCTCCCAGCCGTCGGCGGTCAGCCGGCTGTCGATGCGGATGCCGTCGATCGGTTCGACGCCGTTGGCGTAGCACAACGTGCGGGCCGGCTTGCCGGCGCAGGCGGGGGCGAGGAAGATCTGGCTGTTGCCGCGCCGGCCGTCGGTGTCAACGCGCCCATTGGTTCCGGGCAGGGCGGTGAAGATCTCGACCACCGAGGCATCCCACGGCTGACCGCCCTGGGCTGGAAGGGTGTCGCGGGCGATGGCGTGGACCGCCACATCGTCGCCGCACAGGGCGACGCGCACGTTGGCGTCGCCGGGCGCGCAGCGCAGCGGCTCCCAGGCGTGTTGCGTCGCGAGCGCGGCCGGCACGTCCTTCAGCGCGCAGGCCGGCAGGCGGGCGAGGCGTCCGCGCGGCCGGTCGTTGTACCACAGGGCCGAGTCATTGCCGGCCCCGCTGGCGGTGACGGTCAGCCAGGCCCCCGGACAGCCTGGGGCGAGCCGCACCTGGGTATCGAGCAAGGCGCGCCCGCCGGGCGCGAGGCGGAAGCTCAGCCGGTCGGGGCCGAGGATCTCGCCGGCCGGGCTGGGTTCGCCATCTGGTGTCGTCCAGGCCAGGCGGATCTCACCTGCCGCCTCATTCATGTCCGCGTTGTCGATGACCACGCACACCGCCGAGGCGGCGCTGGCATCGACGAACGGATAACGGTTGGCCGCCTGCGGATCGGCGTCGAAGGTGTCCTTGGCGGTGAAGGCCGCCGAGGTGCAGGCCTCCAGTCGCACCGACACTGCCGGCGGCGCCGGAGATGGACGCAGGCGCTCTGGGGCGATGTCGTCGAGGCTGGAGGGCAGCACGCCTCCGAGATCCGGGCCGACCTCGGCCGCCGAGGCCGGAACCGTTGCCGGGCAGCGCGCGCCTGGACGCAGGCGCAGGTCGCCAGTGCGCGGCGCCAGGAAGCCGGGATCGCCTTCGCTGACGCCTGGGGGGATGCTGGCGATCGATCCGACGGCTTCGTTCCATGCCAGGTTGCCGGTGAAGCGGCAGCGTCCGGTCTGGCCGGTGAACGGCGTGGCAGAGCCGAGCAGCACATTGCCGGTGGCGGTGAAGCCGCGCACGCGCTCGGGCCGGGCGGTACCGGCCAGGGAACCGTGCGCGTAGGCGAAGACGTTGCCGTGCACGCGGTTGTCGCGGCCGTAGTGCTGGGTGAAGGCGCCGGAGAGGGCGCGCAGCACCACGTTGCCTTCGATGGCCAGGAACGACGAGCCCTCGTCGGGGTAGATGCCGCCGCCGCCGTAGCCATGCGCGGCGACATCCTCGATCCAGTTGCCGCGCACCGCCGTGCCCGGCTGCACCCCGAGCAGGTAGATCGCGCCCATGTCCGAGAGCAGGCCCTGGCCGATGCGGCGGATCAGGTTGCCTTCGATCAGGTTGCCGCGCGCCAGGGTCTTGCCGTAGCCCCACGTCCAGCCGACCGAGATGGCGGTGTAATAGCAATCCTCGATGCGATTGCGCAGCACCACGTTGTGCGCGGCATCGCCGATCCACACCGCGCAGGCCGAGGGAAAGATGCGACCGCAGCCAGTGATGGTGTTGTGTGCGATCAGCGTCGCGGCGCCGGGCTGGACCCCTATGGGCAGCGCGTCGCCCTCCCAGTCGGCGGCGTCCTCGGCGGACAGATGGCGGGTCGCCGCCGTGCCGGTGTCCTCGGAGCGGACATGCAGGCCTTCGTGATTGACCTTCACCGCCCCGGCGCCGAGGTCATGGAAGGCGTTGCCGACGATGCGGTTGGCTCGGCTGCCGCGCCGCACCTCCAGCGCGTAGCCGCCGAGATGGGCGAGGCGGCAGCCGTACACCGCGCAGTCCTCGGCGCCGCGCAACTGCACCGCGCCGGGGAGATGGAACTGGGCCTGGGCCGAGCCGCGGTAGTCGCGCGGGTGGGCGTGCTCGGCGTGCAGCAGGTCGAGGTGCGCGAGGCGCAGATGGTGCACCTTGGCGCCGCCGTGGCGCGTTTCGCCGCGCAGCCGGACCAGGCTGGTCAGGCGGGGTGCGATCACCGGGGTGCGCAGCGGATCCTCGTCAGCCAGGGGCAGGTAGGTCAGGCGGCCGCTGCTGCGGTCGAGGTACCACTGGCCGGGGGTGGTCAGGGCCTCCCACACGTTCTCGGTGAAGTAGCGCGAGCCCTCGCCCTTCTCATCGACCAGATCCTTGACCAGGGGGTCGGCGAAGCGCAGCAGGCGTCCGGTTTCGTCGAGGCCGTCGAGGTGGAGATGCAGATCCTGCCAGTAGCGCAGGCACACCAGCTTCACGTCACGGGGATTGCGCCACGCGGCGGAGAGGTCGCCGGCGGCGAAGCCGGCCGTCCCGGCCTGCTGCAGGCGCGGATCGGCGGGTACGGCGAAGCGGAAGAACGGC
>JFJP01014486.1_pt1 | contig 11277 bp, 7 predicted proteins | sample 431651 | NCBI WGS metagenome assembly JFJP01 (sample SAMN02602958, study PRJNA72255) | Microbial mat metagenome, whole genome shotgun sequencing project. | biome: fresh water; feature: sink hole; material: water; isolation source: purple microbial (photo- and chemosynthetic) mats found in... | reverse complement strand
TAGGTGATAATATTCTTTTTATCTCTGGACTGTAACTTATATCCTGGTTGTTCATAATTATCGGTAATATTATCATTAATTCGATTATTAGAAACTAAAATATTTTCATAACCTGTTAGTTCAATATTAGCAGCAAAGCGATGACTATAACGTTGCCAAGGGTTCTGAAATTCGAGTTTGGGAACTTGTGGGTCGGGTTTTGCTACGTTGTTACTACGAACTCCAAATATGATAATATTACTATTTTTATTAGTATCTATATTTCCGACAATATTAATTGCAGCGCGGTTAATATCTAGGTTAATTATCCCAATATTACTATCTTGGTCGGGTGTCATGGTTTGAATACTTTTAAATTGGGGTTCATATTTGGGAAAAACTAATTTTGCCGGGGGGTGATAATTATTGGTTTTTGCTAATTTAACCGCCGGAGTTTCCCCTCTAATTATAACACCTGATTTAAGTTTTATGCTATCATTAAAAATATAGGTTCCAGAAGGGAAATAAACCACTCCTCCGCCATTATTAAAGGCAGCATCTCTAGCCGCATTAAACTGTTCTACTAAGGTTGAACCGGAGAAGTCTTTAATATTATAAACACAATTCCACTGGATTTTATTTGTCCAGTTAGGGGCGAGGTTTTCTCGGCCATTATTGCTATAAAAAGTTGCGATCGCATTATCCGTTTCTCCCCCCTGGTGACTCCCACAGCCAGCCAAACTGATCGGGGATTCTGTTATCGAACTTTTTGCTAAAAATAGGGTTGTAAAGGCATAACCCGCTACAGTTAATCCCATGACAATCAGAGTTCCTAGGAAGAAGATAATAAACCGTTTGATTCGTGGTTTTATGAGCATAAATTTGCTTAATTAGACAAGATAATTAATTCTGAACTAACGCTTCTATATCCTGAATAGATGTTGGTAAACTTTGGGTTAAAACTTCTGTTCCCGTTTCCGTTACCAAGACATCATCTTCGATTCTAATTCCTCGAACATCGGCAAACTGTTCTAAACGTTCCCAGTTAACAATAGTTTGATATTGTTCCCGATTTTTAGGATCATTTAAAATAGCAGGAATTTGATAAAATCCTGGTTCTATTGTTACTAACGCAGAAAACACCACCCAAACCGTTGACTTCTCACCCGTCCCGGTTCATATCCTGCCAAATCCCCTAAATCTTCCATATCATGCACATCTAACCCTAATAAATGCCCAATTCCATGAGGAAAAAATAGGGCGTGAGCATCCTGTTCAACTAAATCCTCTGGACTTCCTTTTAATATTCCTAATTCCACTAAACCTTCAGCAATAATTGTTGCTGCCATTCGATGAATTTCTTGATATTCTATCCCTGGTTTGATATAATTAATACAGTTATCATGGGCTTTTAAAACCAGTTGATAACTTCCCGAAACAGGCCAAGTTCGAGTAATATCCGCAGCCCATCCCGTCGCTGTTTCTGCCCCAACATCTGCTAATAGTAAATCTCCTGGTTGTAAAGGATGATGATACTGTTGATTATGTAAAACTTCTCCATGTACCGTGACAATACTATTATAGGAACAGGTCATATTATGACTAATAATTACCCCTTCCATCGCCCCTCGAATCACCGCTTCTGATTTAGCTTTTTTTGTTGCTTTCATCCCCATTTTATGGGCTTTAACACTAACTTCTGCGGCTTGACGTAATTCCTGCAATGCCATATTATCATGGGTTAGACGCAGGGTAATAATTGCTTGTGTTAATTCTAAATCAATTCCTTTCGGTTCTTTTGCTGATCTTAAAGGACAGTTCAATAATTGGCGTTGTTCGTTAGCTGTAATCGGATTTTGCACAACAATTGTCGCCGCATCTTCAAGATGATTATATAATTCTGCTAAGGGATAGGAAAAATCCGCACCCATGAGTTCTGCAATCTGATTTCTTTGGGGTATTTCGACTTGCCAAATGGCGCTTTCTTCGGGTGCATCATCCATAAATAATTCTAAGCAACCTTCATACAAACGAATGGCTGCATTTTCTAATGGAAAACCAGCAAAATATAGAAAATGACTACTAGCACGAAACGGATAAATATTGGCAGGGAAATTTCGAGAACTTGCACAACCAGACCACAAAATCGCCGGAAAATCAATGAAATAACTAAGTTTTTGGCGACGTTGGCGTAGGGTATCAATCAGAAATTGAGAAGAATTGAATAACATAATTTAATCGGAATCTAGGTGATTTTAATTTAAACTATTGTAAGCTGTTCATATCAGTATTAAAATATTACAACCTCGGCGCGGATTGCTTACAAGCGAGCGAGGACGCTCAGACTACAAGCGAGCGAGGACGCTCGGACTACAAGCGAGCGAGGACGCTCAGACTACAAGCGAGCGAGGACGCTCAGACTACAAGCGAGCGAGGACGCTCAGACTACAAGCGAGCGAGGACGCTCGCACTACAAGGGTATATGGTTTGAATCCTTAACAGCCTACCCTGAATTTTAGGATAAAATAGGTTAGAATCAAACAGCATAAATTGAGTAAGATTAGACTGCCTAAATCTGAAACCAACAAAATCAAGATCATGACATATTTTAAACCAAACCATCATCACTCTATTCAAGCTCTTGATTGGCCGATTTCTCAACTACCTGGCTTGAATTCGGAGAATCAAACCCGATTAAACAATTATGGCATTAAAACCACCAGTCAACTATTAAAAAAAGCCAAAACTTCAGGCGAAAAAATGATCTTGGCAAATTTGCTGAAAATTAATATTAGAGATATTAACAAGTGGATAGCAATGGCGGACTTAGCTAGAATTCCTGGGGTTGGTTGTCAATATTGCGGACTTTTGCTGCATGCGGGAGTGAGTTCGGTTAACCATTTAACCCAGTTACCAATTCATCGTTTACATCAACAAATATTACGCTTTTATGTCGTTAATTTACAGCGCCGAGATTTATGTCCGTCCGTTAATCAAATTCAAGAATGGGTACAACAAGCCAAATTTTTGTAAGGTTTTTTTATTCTTTTGCTAACATCCCATTTAGGAAAATATCTGCTAGTCCTTCAGCCATTTCTTTCATTTCTTGGGGGGAAGCATTGGGTTCGAGAAAGGTATTATAACTAAATCCAGCAATAGTGAACATCCCTAGAAATACTTGAGCAACTATTTTAGGATTCATCGGACGATAAACTCCTTTTTGGATGGCAGTTTCAAAAAAAGCCTCGGTTACATCAATCATTTTATTGATAATTTCTGATTGAATGCGATCGCGTAATTCTGGATGAAATTGTGCCTCTAAAAAACAAATTCTGATTATATCAGCATTTTCATGCAGATTTATCATCCGTCTATGTAACAATTGTGCGACAGATTTATAGTTACTAATAGAACTCAATTCTGTTAGTAAATCCGTCAAAATTTCCACCCATCCCTCAATGACAATAGCAACCAAAATCGCCTTTTTATTAGCAAAATGTCTAAACAAAGTTGCTTCGGCGACTCCGGCGGCGGTGGCTAAATCACGAGTGGTTGTATGATCATAACCTTTCTGAGCAAACAAACACCTGGCAGAGCTTAAAATCTGCGTTTCTAATTGGGATGATGGAGTATGATTTAGATGTGGCATAACCTTCTAATCATAAGCGGCTCTTGCCTGATTATATCATCGGTGAACAAATACCGACCGCCAACGATATAACTCTTAATGCTTTCAGCTATTTTGCGGTTAAAATGATCAGATTGTGATATTTTAAGATAGATTAGGCATCCATTGCTTTTACCATTCTTGTCAAGTTACACCTATAAAAATCTATGCCTTTAGATAGTTTTTTCAGAAGAAAACGAAGCATAAGCAAACCGTCCTTTCTGGGACGGCGTTTGTCCGTTGTGGTCTTAAGTTTGTGTTTATTCTGGGTAACTGGATTTCAAGCGGTTTGGGCTGATGAAATCTCTCCTGCAAACGCTTCTATTCAACCGTATTTAAAACGAGTTGAACGACAAATTACCGAATTTACCCTCGATAATGGCATGAAATTTATCGTATTAGAACGACATCGAGCACCTGTTGTTTCTTTTTTAATTTATGCCGATGTTGGAGGAGTGAATGAACCCGAAGGACAAACGGGAGTCGCTCATTATTTAGAACATTTAGCCTTTAAAGGAACTCAACGCATTGGCACAACAAATTATCAAGCTGAAAAACCAATTTTAGAAAAACAAGATCAAATTTTTACCCAAATTAAACAGGCAAAAGCCGAAGGAAATAACGAAAAACTCAAACAATTAATTATTGATTTAGAAACATTAAGTAGCGAAGCCGATCAATATGTCAAGCAAAATGAGTTTGGCAGAATTGTCGAACAAGCTGGAGGTGTCGGAATGAATGCAGCAACTTCCGCCGATGCTACGCTTTATTTTTATAGCCTTCCTGCTAACAAATTAGAACTCTGGATGTCCTTAGAATCAGAACGATTTTTAGAACCAGTATTTCGAGAATTTTATAAGGAAAAACAAGTGATTTTAGAAGAACGTCGCTCGCGGACAGAAAATTCTCCCGTTGGTCAAATGATCGAGAAATTTTCAGCAACGGCATTCAAAGCTCATCCCTACCGTCGTCCCGTAATTGGATATGTACAAGACTTAGAAAATTTAACTCGTGAAAATGTTCAAAATTTCTTTGAAACCTACTATGTTCCTAATAATCTAACCGTAACAATTGTGGGGGATGTTAACCCCGATGAAGTCAAACGTTTAGCAGAAATTTATTTTGGTCGTTATCGCACCAGACCGAAACCTCCTCAATTGAATATTGTCGAACCTCCGCAAACAGAAACCCGTGAAGTTACCTTAACTTTAAAAACTCAACCTTGGTATTTTGAAGGGTATCCAAGTCCGGCATTAAATCATCCTGATTCTATGATTTATGATCTGATTTCCAGTCTTCTTAGCGATGGTCGAACTTCTCGTTTGTATAAATCCTTAGTTGAAGAACAACAAATTGCTTTAACAGCACAAGGATCAAGTGGATATCCAGGGAATAAATACACTAATTTAATGTTATTTTATGCCATGCCAGCACCTGGTCATACTGTTGATCAAGTGGCGGTTTCCTTACGCAAAGAAATTGAACGATTCAAAACAGAATTGGTGTCTCAAACCGAATTAGAACGGGTGAAAACTCAAGCTAAAGCCAGTTTATTAACATCCTTAGATTCTAATATGGGCATGGCATTTGCTTTAGTGGGATATGAAGTCAAAACCGGATCTTGGATCAATTTATTTGAGCAATTGGAAAAAATTGATGCCATTACTCCCCAGGATATTCAACGAGTTGCTCAAGAAGTATTTCTTCCTGAAAAACGCACAACGGGACGCTTATTATCCGAGGAATAAACTCTAAATTCACAGGATTTTATTCTGACTTATCCTACTCTGATTAAACTTTAGATTAACCATGTTTACCTGCAAAAACTTCAACTTGAAAAAATCCCAACTTTTTGGATTTGGATTATTATTGACCACAATATTTTTTACAATTTCTGGTCATATTCCGGCGATGGCTTCAACGCCCAAACATTACACCGATTTAACTTTTTCACCCTTACCAACCATTAAACTTCCTGATTATGAACGCTATCAGTTAAACAATGGAATTACGGTTTATTTATTTGAAGATCATGAACTTCCATTAGTAGGAGGAAGTGCGTTATTTCGCACCGGAGATCGGTTTGAACCTGCGGATAAAGTTGGTTTAGCAAGTATTACCGCCGAGGTGATGCGGGATGGAGGAACTCGTCAACATTCCGCCGATGAATTGAATCAATTATTAGAACAAAGATAGTCCCTATGCACGCATCCCAGAATATTCCAGTTTGGCAAATATTAACCGTGAGAGTTTAGTGGATTTTTATGAAAAATATTTTCATCCTGAAACTACGATTTTGGGAATTGTAGGAGATTTTGATCGAAAAAAAATGAAGGCTTTAATTGAGCAAAAATTAGGAGATTGGAAACCAAGTCAAAAAGCAGTTATTCCCCCCCTTCCTGCGGTTTCTCAAGCCAATTTAGGTGGTATTTTCTTTGTCGATCAACCTCAATTAACTCAAAGTTATGTGGAAATTGGTCATTTAGGCGGGTTATTAAGTGATCCCAATTATCCCAAATTGGCGGTTATGAATGGGGTGTTAGATGGGTTTGGTGGACGGTTATTTAATAATGTGCGATCGCGCCAAGGATTAGCCTATTCTGTTTATGGATATTGGGGAGCAAGTTATGATTTTCCAGGGGTTTTTAACGCCGGAGGACAAACTCGTTCTGAAGCTACAGTTCCCTTTATTAAAGGAGTGAAAACTGAAATTGAACGTTTACAAAAAGAAGCAATTAAGCCTGAAGAATTAGCTTATGCAAAGGAATCTACCTTGAATTCTTTTATTTTCAAGTTTGAAGATCCCGCTCAAACTTTGAGGCGTTTAATGCAGTATGAATATTATGGTTATCCCAAGGATTTTATCTTTGATTATCAACGTCAAGTCCAAGCAACAACCATCGAAGATGTTCAACGAGTCGCTAAACAATATCTCAATTTCGATAATTTAGTCATCTTAGTTGTCGGAAATAAAGCGTTGATTAATCCGGCTTTAAGCAGTTTATATAATCAGTCAAAAGTCACTACAATTGATGTGACGATTCCTAGTAGTTAATAGTTAAGGAGGTGAGGAAATGATTTATAGAATTTAACTCATTTCCTCATCTTCCTTAATCTAGGTAATTTAGCTTTTTAAGTTAATAGATAATTTACATCTGGATCAAAATTATCTAAAGCTAATTCTTCTTCCTCTATTTCATTAACTTGTTCATCCGTAATCCCTAATTCTTTCTTGGCGAAAACTCGGCGAGCTTTTCTATCTAAAATTGAAATAATACTGGTTTTATCTTTTTTAATTGCTTCAATATCTTCAGACTGAAGCAAAATCATATAATACCGAGAAACCTCCATCATTCTGTAAGCATATTGAAACGCATCTCGTGTAAATTGACCCGTTGTTACAATCATAACAACATCTGCACCTGTAACAAAAGTCATCCCAACTTCTTTAGCTAATATATCTACATCAACTTTTTTAGTATTCTTACACTGAATTTGCCAACGATGATAAACAAAACGATCTGAAGCTGCTAAAACATCAACTTCACCTTGCCCAGTTTCATAATCTCGCTTCCGCCATTTTGTGAACCTTAAGCTAGTTAAGCGAATCATCCAAATTGCTAATAATTCCAGAGCTTTACCTTTGACAAATTTATCATTACTATCGAGATCATTAACAACATCTTCAAAACTTCTATTCAGTTCTGTCTGTGATAATTCTGTTAAATCGGCAATACTTTTAATCAGACAAGACACCAGATCAATTCTTGCTTTTTCAGTCAATTTAATAGCTGTACCTATTCTACCTCCACCTCGACCAGTGGTACTTTTTTGAGCTTCAATTAACCTCAATTTAACCAAAGGTTCAATTATCGCTTTAACTAAAAGTTTTTCGGGTAGTCGAACTTTATAAACACTGGTTACATAATCGGCAATTTTATTAGAGGGTGTTAATTCCTGTATATCGAGATGAATCATTGCCAGCAAAAAATATTTTTGCTCTGGCGTTAATGTATAAAGCTGATCAATATAATCCTGATCTAATTCTAAAAGTTCAGCAACTATATCCCAATTAATTTCATATTGTCGTTCAAAAACTCCAGCTAGTTCTAACCACTGACGCATCGTGCTAATATAAATAGCTTTGGGATCTAACTGATATCCCATTTCTTGTAACTCATAAGCAATAATTTGTAATTCGGGTTTATCTGCTCTGGAATTAATAGCTTCAATTGCTTTTAATAAAGACATTCCTGTAAGATTGCTTAGGATATGACGAGCAAAAATCTTGGCTGCTTCTTGCTGATTATCCTGAGCATTCAAAATTTCACGACCTACGGCTGTAACTTGATACCTCCAAGCATCATTATCTACTGTTTCTACTAACTTATAAGCTCTTAAAGATAAGTAAGTATTCATTGCTAATTTAGAAATATTAGCAATTGCTTGATCTGGATCACTATTTTTTTTAGAATGGTTGGAAAAATATTGATTAGCGATCTGTTCTTGCAAAGTTCTGCGATTCGGTTCACAATCTATACAGAGTTGAATAATTTCAACTAGATTAAAAGTTTTTGGTTCAAATTGATGACCATAGGTAAATTTAAGTTGTTTCTTTTCCATGATTTCTAATTCTTCCTCTAGGAATGGTAAGGTTAACTGAATAGCATCTTGAGAACTATCTGACAATTGATAAATAGGGGACATAGACTGAATCTGATCAATCACTCGCTGTTTAACGGATTTTTCAGGAGAAAGTGGTTTTACAACTAAAGGAGAATCAGCTTCAAAACGAAATTTAGAAGCCTGAAGATAAGTTTCATTAATTTCAAAAGATAACCATCTTCGTTGTAGGGTTTCTGCAACCCGACCTGTCATATTAGAACCCGCAAAAGGATCTAATACTAAATCCCCCGGTTCTGTACATAAGTTGATAAAAAATTCAGGTAAAGATTGAGGAAATCTAGCCGGATGAGGTTTAATTCCTGTTTCTTTACAACGTCTTTGATAATAGTCATTAGAAGAGGTATTAGAAGCCGAAATAACATTAACAGGCTGTGCTAGATCATTGATGAATAACCAATCAAAAAATCCCAGAATAGGAGAGCCAATTTCTCCACTTCTCACTGTTACCCACTCAGCAGGAGTTGGAAGTTTAGCCGGGTTATACCAATACAATTCTTGAGCTAAGAAAAATCCTAAACCTCCTTCTGTTTTTGGTTTACATAAATCTATAACCAGTTCAAAGTGATAAAGAGATCGAACAGGATAACCTTTAATCCAACTTCCTCCCAAATCAATAATTAGAGATCCTTTGGGTTTCAAAATTCGGTAAAACTCTTGAGCAAACTCTCTAAACCATTTAATATATTCATGTTGATCTTTGTTACCATACTCTTTTTTTCTAATTAATGCAAAGGGGGGAGAAGTACAGATCAGATCAATACTTTCATCAGGAATATTTTTCATCAATTGCAAGCTATCTCCCCAATAGGCTGTACCTAAATCAGTTTGATTATAGGGAATATCTCGAAAATTTATGAATTCCTGGAAGTTTTGTTGATAGTCAAGTTCAATTTCTGGAGTTTGTTTTATTTTCATTGAGTTCATTACTGAATTCAAAATTTTAACTAGCTCAATTATACACTGATTATCAGTATAATTGTATGATCTATATTATATATTATAAATTAATCAATTGCCAAACCTGATCTAATAAATTAGAACTATCTGCATCAAACCATTGAATTTCAGAAACAGCACGAAACCAAGTTCTTTGTCGTTTGGCAAATTGTCGGGTATGTAATACGATTAATTCCTTAGCTGTTTCTAAAGAAATATCCCCAGCTAAATATTGTTTTATTTCCTGATATCCTAACGTTTCTAACAACGATAACTCAGTTCCATATTTCTGACATAACTGTTCAACTTCTTGCACAAATCCCCTTTCCATCATATTTTCTGTCCGTTTTTGAATCCGATGGGTTAATGCTTCTGATTCACAATTTAAACCTATTTGTAAAATCGGATAATCGGGGGGATTTTCTCCTTGTTGTTCAGAAATAGGCTGACCTGTGATATAATAAACTTCTAAAGCTCTTAAAGTTCTAAACTGATCATTTCCATGAATTTTCTGCGCTGCTATCGGATCAATTTGTTTTAACATTTGATAACATTGAAGTTGACCTAATCCTTGAAGTTGCGATCGCAATTCTGGCTCAGGAGCAACTCTGGGAATTTTCATTCCCCGTACAATTGACTTAATATATAATCCCGTACCACCAACTAATAATATAGGAGCACCAAACAGCAGTTTATTAATCAATTCTTGCGCTTGATCCTGATAATCTGCTACCGTTAAAGTCTGCGTTGGTTCACAAATATCAATCAAATAATGGGGAATACTCCGACGTTCTGCGACTGTTGGTTTAGCTGTCCCAATATCAAACCCTCGGTACACCAAACGAGAGTCCGCACTCAAAACTACCGACCCCAAACGTTCCGCTAACTCTATCGCCAAACCCGATTTTCCCGTCGCCGTCGCACCACAAATTACAATTAACCGAGGTGGCTGTGGTATTATTGTATAAATAGTCAACTTTTCTCATCCTCCTCAGCGCATCACGGCTAACCGAATATATCAACCCTGTCCAAATTTCATTTGAGAATGCCCTACGATCCTCTCCAACCTATTTGTGCTACAATTTTTGAAAGTTTTACCATTTTACTGTAAGAACGCCATAAGGGACGTTTTTAATTAACCAATACTGGAGTCGTGATCAAATGACCAGCAATTACAGCGCCGACCAAATTCAAGTCCTTGAAGGTTTGGAAGCCGTTCGCAAACGCCCTGGAATGTACATTGGTTCCACAGGGCCAAGAGGACTCCACCATTTAGTATACGAGGTTGTAGACAATGCGATCGATGAGGCGCTGGCTGGCTATTGCACCCACATCGAAATTGATTTCAACGCCGATGGTTCTGTCACCGTTACCGATGATGGTCGCGGTATCCCCGTCGATACCCATTCCAAAACCGGAAAGTCTGCTTTAGAAACGGTGTTAACAGTTCTGCACGCCGGAGGTAAATTTGGCGGTGGCGGTTATAAAGTTTCCGGGGGTCTGCATGGGGTCGGGGTTTCCGTTGTTAACGCTTTATCAGAATGGGTAGAAGTTACGGTTTTTCGTGATAGAAGAGAATATTCCCAACGCTTTGAACGAGGGACTCCCGTGACGGAACTTACCTCAAAACCGATCAAAGAAAACCGAACCGGAACCTCCCTTTGCTTTTTCCCCGATACTGTAATTTTTACCAGTGGAATTGAGTTTGATTGTGATACCATTGCTTCCCGTTTACGCGAACTCGCCTATTTGAATGCGGGAGTTAAAATTACTCTGACAGATAGTCGTTTAGAACTGTTAAGACGGGAAACTCCCAGGATAGAAACCTACTGTTATCAAGGCGGAATTCGGGAATATATCGCCTACATGAACAACGATAAACAACCCCTCCATGAAGATATTATTTATATTTGTGGAGAACGGAGTAATGTTCAAATTGAAGTTGCTTTACAGTGGTGTACCGATGCCTATAGTGATACGGTTTTAGGCTTCGCTAATAATATTAGAAC
>JFJP01040407.1_pt1 | contig 11278 bp, 11 predicted proteins | sample 431651 | NCBI WGS metagenome assembly JFJP01 (sample SAMN02602958, study PRJNA72255) | Microbial mat metagenome, whole genome shotgun sequencing project. | biome: fresh water; feature: sink hole; material: water; isolation source: purple microbial (photo- and chemosynthetic) mats found in... | reverse complement strand
ATGGAAGCAACTGAAGCCAGACGACTACTAGAGCGCAAGGCTGCTGCAAAGATGGAAATCTTACGTAGGGCAATTAAGAAAGGTGATTTTTGGTCGTACTGCCTATATACTGACTATAAGTTTTATGTAAAGCGTCCGTTCCTTCGAGATATTGCAGTTATACTCCAGAGGGTTTATGATGCATATAGTAAGGGAGAGATTATTCGGGTTGCAATATCACTTCCGCCACGTGCCGGCAAGAGCTATATTGTATCACTATTTTGTGCTTTTATGCTCGGACATTTCCCAGATAAAAGTATCATGCGAAACACTTGTACCGCTACACTATACGATAAGCTAAGCAAGGATGTCCGTGAAGTTGTTGCGAGCGATAAATGGTTTAGATTATTTGGTATTCAACTCCGAACAAAAGGGGTTAAAACATGGGATTTAGAAACTGCAACGCAAAGTAGTTATTTTGGTGGTGGTACTGGTGGTACAATTATCGGATTTGGTGCTTCCATGCTAGATATATCGGATGACCTTTACAGAGGTATCACAGATGCGCTAAGTGAGGCGATAAATAAAAAGACGATAGATTGGGCTGAAGGTGTTCGTGGTTCTCGTGTTGAACGTGGGTGTTGTCAGATTGATGTAGGCACTCGCTGGAGACAGGATGATATTATTGGTATAAATGATAAGCGTGGCGACTACTTACCAGAAAATGTTATCAAAGTTTCAGCACTTGATAAAAATGATAAATCATTCTGCGAAGATGTTCAAAGTACCGAACACTACCTTAATGAACGCTCAAAGATTGTCGAAGCTATTTGGATGGCTGAATATCAGCAAGAGCCTATTGATATTAAAGGTAGGTTGTTTAATTACGATGATTTACAGTGGTACGATGGTAAAATGCCAGTGGATATGTCAATCGATGCAAATATCGGTGTCTGTGATGTGGCAGATGAAGGACACGATTACTTATCTGCCCCATTTGCTAAAAAGATTGGAGATTTGTATTACATTTACAAGTGGGTATTTACTACCGAATCAGTAGAGGTAACACAGCCACTTTTAATCGGAGAGATGAACGAGGAGAAGGTAAACCTAATGCGTTTTGAGAGTAACAATGGAGGTCGTATCTTCGCACTCGATGTTTCAAAAGAAGTTGAGACTACCGTAACGTGGCAATTTACTACATCGAATAAAGAAACACGTATCTTTACCGATAGCGCATGGATTAAGAAACATTGCGTATTCAGAAGCGATATGAAGGATGGTAGCCAGTACGACAGAGCATTGCAGCAAATACTAACTTATCTGGCAAGGGTTGAAAAACAAAAGGATGATGCTCCAGATTCATTAAGTATGCTTCGTAGGTTTACGGATGAATTAGGATTTAATCATATTGAGACTAAAAAAGCGGAGGGAAGGACTCCTTGGCAAAGTATCCCGATTAATATTAATCAAATAAATGTATAACAATGGAAAATTTAGCGCAATCATCTGACCACATGAGTATAGAGCAAATTAAAACTTTGTCTTTATCCGATCAATTATTATTATTAAAAAAGAACTGCAACACGCACACACACAGCAAAATTAAAAAAGACATTGAGTTCTTTGAAAATTCACATCCTATAAGGATAGATGAAGATAAGGCTGATTATTTCCAAATGCAAGATGTCGAGGATGGCGAAGGACGAATATCTAAAAAATCTGTCCGAGTTCGTCAGACCCGACTTGAACTACCCTACCCACAACAGATAGTCGCAAACATGGTGGCTTTTCTTTATGGTAACGATATTGATTTGGTTATGAATGGAGACAGGAATAACGAAGAACAAAAAAGTGCCTTTGCCAAATTTGAGGAAATATGGAAAAAAGACCTTCGGATGATGTCTTTAGTAAAGAAAGCCACAAGAGCTTGTGGTGTAGAAACTCGTGCTGCCATACAATTTCTATACGATGCAGACAACGAAAAAATAAAAGGAAAAGTATTGTCGCTAAAAGATGGATATAAAATCTATCGACACAAAGACAATATGGAAAAGGTAGATGCAATAGTCGTTGAGTATAAAAGAGATAAGATAGAAAAGGGCAAGTTGGTAACAAATGTAAATACTACTGAAATCTGGACTGCTGAAGGAATGCAAAGATACGAAGGCACTGTGGAAGTGGAAGCGCAGGAAATTCCGCTTAAAACCAAAAAACTATTGTTCGCTTATCTGGAGCAAGACTATTCAGAGTTTGAATTTGTAAAGGAGCTTATATCTATTCAGGACTACGCTCGTTCACAGCACTCAGACGTAAATGTCCGCATTGGTAATCCTGCATTAGTGGTTTATGGAGAGATAGCCAACAAACCTACTTATAACGCCACTGTTAAAGTATATGAAGTAAAAGGTGCGACTGGATTTGATGCAAAAACTGGAACAAAGGGAAGTATGGAATACCTAGAAGTTGCAGGTGCTCCAGAGTCAGTTGCTTTAGAGTTTAAGAATAACGAGAACGATATTTATCGTTTTACATGGCCAGACCTTAATAAGTTGATGACCGAAATGAAAAATGGTAACTTATCAACTCAATCAATGAAGCTTACTTTTTTACAAGCATTTGTTAAGGTTGCTGAAAAAAGAGAAATTCACGATGAATTTATCTCAAGGATTATCAGCATTGTAAAAGATATGGCGACTGAAATATATCCGGAATTTAAAGGAATGAAAGATTTGGATATTAGTTTTAACTACAATTCATTACTTCCAGACTCCAATTCTGAAATAGTTAATATGCTAGCAGTTGCAGTTGGTGCAGGAATTACATCTATTGAGAATGCAGTAAGGATATTGAGTATTAACACACCAGAAACCATAGGGGAATTAGCTAGAGAGACTGCTGCTGAAGCTAAATTAAAAGCCAAAGTTGCAGCAAATGCTTCAGCTAAGGCACAATCGGATGCCAATCTAAAAACTGTGGCAGACGGTGTTGAGAATGCTAGAAATGAGAAAGGTTTGAATTAATAACAAACTTTAACTATAAAAAAGTATATTTATTAAAAATAACATTATATATTTGCAACAAAAATAAATCTATGATTGAAAATGAAGTAATAGTCAGTAAACTCCAAGCGGAGGGGATTGATGAAAAACTCGCAATTGGGATTTCGTTTGAAACAGAGGAGGCGTTAGGTGCATGGGTTGGAGCAGCCAAAACATTTACTACGAAACCAAAAGATATTTCGGAATATACAGAAGTCGAGTTAAAAGAATTAGCAGATGGTGGTAAGGTTAAAACATTGCAGGCTCTTCTTGATAAAACAAGGGCAGAGGCAAGAAAAACAGCTACCACTACCGATCAAAAAAAAGAAGTAGAGACTTCTCCAGAGTTAAAGGCAATACAAGAAACACTAGCATCTATTGTAGCTGCTAATGAGACTGCAAAGGCTGAAACTATTAAGGTTAAGTTTGATGCTTATGTTGAAACAAAAACAAAGGGATTCGACCCATTGGAAGTATCGATGCTAAAAGCTACAATATCATCTACTGCAACAAATGCAGAAATTGATACAGCAGTTGAAAACTATCGTGCATTAATGGTAAAACGAGGACTTCGTTCTTATTCAAGTGATTCGAGTTCTGCAAAAGGAACTGGCGATTTAGATTCAGATACTTCAAAAGCGATTAAAGATTTTGTAGCTAAAAAACAAACTAAAAAATAAAAAACTATGCCTTATTTTGTAAAAAATACTGCAACTGCTCCTGACCCACACATTTGGGACGAACTAAAAACCCATTCAGATGGTTTAGGTGGCGGTTTATTGGATGTGACCGAACTGGACGCAACCAAGAATGGTGGCTATCTTATCAAAGGTGCTCCATTATATCTCGATTTTGCCACGAAAGTAGCACACGTAGTTAAATCCGCTACAGTTTTAGCAGATGGAACAACAACCTCTCCTCGTGTAAGTAAAAATCACCTTTTCAAAGTTGGAGATATTGGTTATGTAAGTGGCTCTGCTGCTACCATTACCGCTATCGTTACTACGGCAGATGCTTATGACGTTATTACGTTTGATGGTGCTGTTGCAGGTGCAACTGTTGGTAATGTAATCGTTGGTGCAGGCGCAGTTAGTACTGTTGCTGCTGTTAAAGGTATTTATACCTTGACTATCGGTACAGTTCCTGCTGTTGATGATATTTTAATTGTCAATGGTATAAGCTATACTTTTGCAGCCGCAGCCGCAGCAGGTAAGATTATGATTGGTACAGACAAAGTTGCAACCGCAGCTAATCTTCAAGATACTGTTGAAGCAGACAATCAGAATTTCGTTGTAAAAGCAAACGGTGCTACATTGGTATTTACTCAAAAAGTTGCAGGCGTAGGAGCAATCCCAACCGCTACAGTAACTCAAACAGGAGGTGGAACTATTGCAGCTTCTATCGCAACTACCCTTGCAGGAAATGCTGGCGCAACTGAAGGTGCAAAATATACCGCAAATTGCTTGTTATCTAATACCACTAAAATTATTGCTGGTGTTACAGTAACTTGTATCTATAAAATCGACCAATGGGTTGAGAAAGCACGAATCCCTCATACGATAAGTGCATTAACTGTAAGTGCGTTAAACCCTAACATTATACTGAAATGATTTCCTTCAACGAATTAATCCAAGACGCTGAACAATTTCAGAGTTTTGTTCGGGAGTTAGCTCCTGCGTTTAAAACACCAAGATTTCCATTATACACAGAAGATACTTATTCTGAAACTCGTGAGTGGAAAGCTGTCGCAGCCTTAAACGGTCGTATCCCTATGGCTTCTTTAATTGACCCTTATTCTGGTAAGCCAGTTATTGGCTCTGAAAAGCCTCTTGATATGTATGGTGAAATGCCAACATTCGGTAATAAAGTTTCTTTCACATCGAAAGAGTTTAACCGTATCGCTGAACTTGAACGTGCTATCGCTAAAAACGTAGCTAATCCAATCCAGCTTATTCAGTACTTGAATAACTATATGGAACGTTTAGCAGTTGGACCACTTATCTCACAAGATAAATTGTTTTTTGAAGCATTTTCTAACGGTACATCAACAATTGCTGCTGTAGACAATCTTTCGGGTTTGGCTATGTCAATTGACTGGGCAATCAATAAGAGATTTGTAAGTACAGTTTGGGCAACCGCTGCAACCGCTGATGGCTTGAATGACTTGAAAGTATTCCACAAATACATGATTGATACTTATGGTGTAGTTCTTGATAAGTTCACAATGAATAGTGACACATTCGCATTATTGCAAGCTCAAGCATCTACCAAAGGTGCTATGACAAGCTATTTTGCAAACGGTGGTGGAACTGTAAAATTCATAGGACTTCCAACCATGGATGCTATCAACGTAGTATTGGCTCAGGGTATGATGTTGCCTCCAATCGTAATTGAAGATTACATGATTTCTACTTACAATGCAGATGGTACAACTGTAAAGAAAACAGAACGTGCTTTTGCGGGTGGACGTGTAACTGGAACCGTTGGTGATGTTGTAGGTCAATATTTATGGACTCCGGCAGACGAGCAACGTAGACCAGATGCAAATGTTATCTATCAAGATGTAAATCACGTGTTGATTTCTACTCGTAGTGATAGAGGTAAAGTAACATTTGAATCAGAATTGAATGCAATTTGCGTTCCTACTCAAATGGATCAAATGGCAATCTTAATTACCGATGCCACTTCCTAATGACTAATCTCGAAGCATATATGGCATATAACCCCGATGAAGCAGTAGGTACTCTTTCGTTGGGTTTATATGACATTGTTGTAGATGGAGTAGCCGACAATAAGGCGAGTATGGCGATTGGGATGATTGATAAATCCATTTCTGCTAATTATAAACAAGGAAGTACATCTGAAACATTAACGAATGAATCGAGGTCGTATTTATATGCCAGAGGATTAGCTATTTTAGCATCTTTGGGAATTACATATATAAAGCCGAGTACAGGAGTTATAGTAACTGGAAGCTCATGGTAAGGTATCCTTTTATAGCAACTATGAGTGGCGCACCTACGTTTAATGCGGATGGTGACCCGATTGGTGAAGGTGACGATATTGTATTCGATGCGGATTTTCAGCCAAATGCAGGTGGGGTAACGGTAAAGTATGCAGGCTCTTTTGTAGATGTTTCATATAAATTATTCGTTCCACCTACAAATAAAACTGTTTTTACAATCGGAACTGAAGTCACTTGTAACAATGTAAAAGGAGCTATAGTTTCAATTTTTCCGACAAAATTCAATACCGAGATATGGGTCAAATGAAGCAAATGTGGACTATGCCTAACGTCACAAATAAAATTAACAGCGTAACAGCAGTTGCTTTTGACGAAGGAAAACTCACAGATGCACTATTTGATATTTGTATGGAGGTAGCCAATGCAGCGAGGACGGGGCATAGTTACAGAAATGTAAAGGGTGAACTTGAATCGTCAACAGGGGTGGTCGTTTTAAAGGACAGAGAGAATATAAAAAAATGGGCTGTTCAGTCCGAATCAGGGAAAGACCCTGCTCGTGGGATTGCTGATTTTAAGAGAGCTTTAGACGAATTTATCATTGGTAAATCAGAACTACCAGACGGTACACAAATACCAGCAAAAGGACTTATTGGAATCGTATTCGCAGCAGCTCCTTATGCGGGATTAGTGGAATCAAAAGGCAGAACAGTTTTAGATAGTTTTACTCCTGAATCTGGATATGTATTTACAATTTTGAAATCGGCAATGGCGAATGAGGTTAAGGCATAGAATAAAAGGAATATGAAAAATACTATATTTAACGTTATCAGTCAACTTAGAACTGCTTTATTACCTATTGGTATTCCAATATATAAAGAAGTAAAAAAGGATGCTGAAACAGGAAAATGCTTTGTATTGACATACGTTCCGCTAAGAAAAAGTAATCTAAGTAGTACTAACGATGTAGTTATTTTGTTATATTTGCCTAAGATTGGAGGGTTGACTGATATGGTTAGTGTTGAATCATATTCAAATACTATATCAAGCACTTTGAAATCCTTTGCAGCAGTAAATGGAATGATAAATTTTAACGAAAACGTAGACCCTACAACCGATAACTTGGATACTAATTATACGGTCACTCTTTTCAAAATAAGAACGATTAATTATTAAAAAACATAGAAATCATGGCAGCAGCAACAAGTGGTGTTATAAATATTGTCGAATTTACATCGTTAGAATATGCGGATGTAAATGTTAGCTTGGATACACTTCCAAGCACCCTTACTTCCATCGGGGCAGACCAATTAAAAGATGGAACTTTCAATCTGTCTATTCCAGAGGAATCAATTACCCCAGATTATACAGAAGATGGTGAAGCGTACAATGTTCGCTCATCTCCGAGTACTAAAACGGCTTCAATTGGATTGGTAATGGCTACAGCAGCTACTATTGCTGATTTTGTAACTGCGGTATTTACTGCGGGAAGTGCAGCCGTTGGGCCAACTCCAGGGCCAGCAGCAGATGCAGTTGCAGACGAATTGAAATTTGGTGATACTTCAGCAACTCCAGTAGCAAATAAATATATCAAGGTTACAGGAAAAAATTCTGAAGGTAAAACTATTATCGTTGAATTATTCAACGCTAAAGTAACTCACGCATGGAGTGGAAATAACGGCAGAAGCCAAGAGCCTGCACCGTTTACAGTAACATTCTCTGTATTGAAAAATCGTGGATACGATGCTTCTTATCAGATTAGCCCAGCATTTTAATTAAATATTAACAAGCAAATATTATGGCAACAATAACAAGTGGACTAGTTAATATAGTCGAATTTACGAAATTAGAATACGCAACAGTAGACCCTACATCTGCAACTCTCCCCACTGTTCTTTCGAGCATTTCTGCGGCAGAGTTATTGGATGGTACTTTCAATTTGGATATTCCGGCAGAATCTTTATCTGCTGATTATACAGAAGATGGCGATACATTCAATATGCGTACTTCTCCAAGTATGAAAAAAGCATCTATCGGATTAGTTACAGCAACAGGCGCAACAATCAAGGATTTCGTTTCATCTACTTTTACAGCAGGTGCTATTGGAGTAACTGCCGATAAGTTGAAAGTTGGAGCGTCTACCGATGCAGTAATAACCAACAAGTACGTTAAAATCTCTGGTAAAAACTCGGATGGCAAACTTATCGTAGTTGAACTTTTCAATGCTAAGGTTACTCATTCGTGGAGTGGAAACAATGGTAGAAGCCAAGCACCAGCACCTTTCATGGTAACTTTTGCCGTGTTGAAAAATCGTGGTTACGGAGCTTCGTATCAAATCAGTCCGATATTCTAAAAAATTAAGATTATTATTATAAAAAGGATGGAGGGGGATAGTTATATTCCCCTTTATTTGTTTAAATTTGCATTATGGAAAACCAAACGATTGAAGATTTTTTATTAAAGGATTCGGAGAATATACTTCGGCTACCTTTTAAATATAGGGAATGGATGATTTATCCAGTTACGGTAAGGCAAATGGCTAAAATACATCCCTATGTAGCTAAAATAACAAAAGGAGATTTGGATGGATTGCAGGAAAGTATAGAAAATGGCAGGTTAAGTGATTTTGTCGATTTCTATGGCAAGTATAGCACTGAAGTGGTAGAGATAGTCCATTCTATTGTTGGCAGAGATATTTCAGCTAAGGCGACCTTTGACGACTATATGGCACTACTTATCGGAACTTTATACAGGATGGGAAATCAATCTTTTCTGAAATCTATCAACTTAATCCCAAAGTTGAGCCTACAAACTCGGTCGGGGTTGATAGCCGCCGAAACAAGACTTGCGACATCTTCGACTTTACAAAAATTATTGTCGTAGCAAATAGTAATTTTGGATTTACTCCAGAATATATATTGTCAATGGGTTGGACGTTATTACAAAATATGCTTACCGAATATAGCAGCATGAACAATACGGACGATGAACCAAAGAAACAGGAAATTAGTATTAACGGTGTAATGAGAGGGTAACATGGACAGCAACGAACTATTTTGGGCTACAGGAATTAATAATGGCGGATTGAGAACTGATGCAGAAGCAGCGATTGCCATATTTCAAAATCTATCTCTAAAAGTAGGTGGACATCTTGATGCGATAACTGCCAAATACAAACAACTGCAAGAGGTGGCAAACGTAAAGTTTACCAATCCAGTTGACACTACAATGATCGCAGGGATTAAAACCCAGATAGAATCATTAGGCAAATCCATTGATTTAGAAATACAGAAACTTGGTAACTTTACAGCTAAGTATGACGAGTCAATGTCTAGAATTGGAAAATCAGCATCAAAACTCCAAGTTCCTGGCAGTAGTCCTCTCGCACCAATGGTTGCAGGTATTAAAGCCGATGTATCCCATGCAGACAAAGAATTATCGTTCCTAGAAAGACGATTCAAATACGCTTTCGGGTCTATGGCGGCATACGGAACTATGCGGATACTTAGTACTGTATCTAGGGAAATTTTGGAAGTTAAAACTCAATTTGAATTTCTACAAACAGCTATAAATTCATTTGCTGGTAGTGCCGAAAAGGGAGTTAAGATAATGAATGAGTTAACTAATTGGGCTACAAATACACCACTGCAAGTTAATGATATTACGGAAGCAGCAAAGCAATTGATGGCTTTTGGTATTGAAGCAGACAATGTGGTAGGTCAAATTAAAATGCTGACAGATGTTGCATCTGGAGCAGGAAAACCGATAAAAGATATTGCCTACATTTACGGTAAATCACTTACTGAAGGTAAGGTATATACTCGTACCCTTATGCAGTTCGGTAATTTAGGTATCCCTATCTACAAAGCACTTGCCGATGTAATGGATACTACTCCAGCTAAGATTAAGAAAATGACACAACTTGGTGCTATTGGATTTGATGACGTTAAACGTGCCATTGAATCACTTACAGCATCTGGAGGTCAGTACTACGCTTTCTCTGCTAAAATGATGGGTACTACGGCAGGTCTTATGTCCAACTTAAAAGATAAGTGGATACTCGCTATGAAAGATATGGGAGAGAGTAACGATGGAATGATTAATGCTGGAGTAAAAGGGATTGATTATTTGATACAGCACTGGAAAACATTAGGAGAAACTATTGTGGTAGTTGCTACTGCTGTAGGCTCATATCAAGTGGCTAAACTTTTTGTGTCTTGGACAGCAGAGGCTAATCTAGCTGCTGTATCTATGGCTAAATTAAAATCAGTTGTTACGTCTTTAAATCTAGCAATAACAAATAACCCTTATGCAGCAGCCTTTGTAGCGGTTTCAACATTGGTAGCAGTAATGTGGGCTTTACACGACAGCACAACAGCCGCAGAAAAGGCGCAAAAAAACTTAAAAGTAGCATTAGATGCAATCGATGAAAGAGCAAGGCTTAAGTCAAAAATGTTTAGTGATAATCTTGATATAATTAAGAATAAAACCCTCGATAACACTCCTGATCAGATAAAAGCATATCAAGTATTGCACAATATATTTGGAGCTATAATTGGCGATAAAACTACTTTGTTGCAGTTGCAAAAAATGGAATCTACCCCATTGCAAAATGCAGAAGCACAAGCTGGAGCGTTTAGAAAATTAGGTGAAAAGGAAAAGGCTTTAAAAAAGTTAGAAGCAGATTTAAACGCAAAAAAAGCAGATTACAAAGCTCCAAGCGCTGCTGGGTTTTACGGCTCATCTTCAGGTCAGGATAAAGTTAGGTTAAATAAAGAAATTGAGGTTATGCAATTACAATATAACCTACAACTAAAAGACTATAATACATTCAAAGAAAATTATAGAAAGTCGAGAATAGGTGCTGCTAAAGCAGAGGATATTGATACATACGAGCATTGGTCTACACAGAAAAAAGATGCCGAGCAACATATAAAAGATATGGGGTCAAGGGCTATGGATGCCTTAAAAGCGGGGACAGCAAAAGAAGAAACTAAAAAATATTACAAAAAGCAGATCGATGACATTAGACAAGCCGATGTAGAGATGGCTAAGTTTCCAAGCGAGAAAAGAGAGAAGGCAATAAAGTCCGCCATCGACACTGCTAATGAAGAAGCTGCCGCTGCCGCAAAACGACTAGAAGATATTAAGGCAAATAATGAGAAGCTAATTCAGTTAAACGATAAGTCTGAAACTGATTTAGTGCAAGCCACTATCGATGCAATGGATGCTGGCTACGCTAAAGAAAAAGCTACTCAACAAAATAATTTCAATAAAAAGACAGATGAATTAAAAA
>JFJP01024853.1_pt1 | contig 11279 bp, 17 predicted proteins | sample 431651 | NCBI WGS metagenome assembly JFJP01 (sample SAMN02602958, study PRJNA72255) | Microbial mat metagenome, whole genome shotgun sequencing project. | biome: fresh water; feature: sink hole; material: water; isolation source: purple microbial (photo- and chemosynthetic) mats found in... | reverse complement strand
AAACCCCAAACCCCGTCCTTCGATTCGCTGCCAACAACAGTCAGCCGATTATACGATCAATCGAATCAATCCACAATGCAGAAAATCAGGCAAGGCATCATGACCAGGAAGGTCAAGGCCACCGGAAATCCGATCAACCAGCAGTCCGATGTCAGCCCAGCTCACGCAGGAATCGAACCTCAAAAGAGAAATCAGCAAAATAGAGCAGAAAAAAGCAGTCCTCGAAAAAATCAACGACCACCGCACCAAGCTCTTCATCGGCACCAGGGAAGAGAAGCAGGAGATCGTGTAGGACTCGCTGACCCAGGCAGCAGATGAACAGAGACTACCGCTCCCACACAGACCTGAGAGCGCTCGCGAAGGCCAGAGAATCGGCCATCGAAGCCGCAGAGATCCGCCAGATGCGCGAAGCAGCCACGAAACAAGAAGCGGTAGTCGCGGTTGACCGCAGGAGCTGCGCAGGAGAGAGCGAGACAGAAGACTCTGGGCAGGCGAAGTTCTCACGGACAATAAATTCGTACCTTCCACTGACGCAGCTGGAGCAGACGAAGAAACTGCACCAGAAAGAAGAGCGGCTGAAGAACGTGCTTCAAGACAAACAGAACGAAAAGTACAGCATCGAACACTACCGTCGCTCGTTTCTCTAAACAATCGGTTATGTGCCTAAGACAGCCGCCTCAGCAGATAGTCTTCGACGCTTTCCTTCACCATCGAACTGTCTCGTGCTCGCTTGCGACTGCTCTCTCCGATCGACTGGATCTCCTGCCGCAGACTCGCCAAGACAGTTTCCAAATCTGCAGTCTTCGAGTAGGTCTTGTCTTTCGACCTGTGCTTCGTGTACAGCGTGCACACCTCGATCGTCCTCAACAGCGACGGCTGCGAGGTTCTTGCGAGGTGGAAGTCGATGGCAAGTGAGAAGCAGGCGTCTTTTATCTCTTCTCTTTCCGCCTCGCAGATCCACTGCTGCTGCTGGATGCTGTTCAGCACGGTTGAGGCCGTTCTTATCGCGTCTGCTGGCTGAAGCTGTTCGAGGAACACGAGTCTGTGCTTTTGAATCCGACGCAGGCTCTTTGCAGCGAGGTCTAGCATCTGCCTTTGCTCGACTTCTGCAGCGGAGACTGTCTGAACAGACCGGAGCAGGTCGAGTTCGATTTCCCCGTTCACCAAACCGAGACTTTCAGCCTTCTCGTCGTACTCTGCGCTCAGAGCCAGAATTTCTTTTACTCTCGACTCGCCCTGCAGCTGTTTGCAGCGTCGCTTGCTTCGCCAGTACTTGAGGTATACCGGGAACCTGACGACGAACTTGTCGTAGTCGTACAGAAACATCGCAACACCCGACACGATGACCGTCAGAAAGAGCACAGTGGTGCCTGTGGTGAACGCGAAGTTCCAGTTCTCAGACTTCTCGTGAGTGTCTCTCGCATCAAACAGCCGTTTTTTGAGCTCGAGTCCTTTGGAAAACCTGTCTGAGTAGAGCAGGTCGACGTCTCTTTTGTAGGTCTCCACGAGGTCGTCGTAGTTGTCCAGCTTCGCGATCTCTTTTATCTGTTCTTGGACGAGAGGCAGGTTCGAGACGTTCGCGATGTCGTATCTGTCTTGTTTCATGGCTGTCCGGTCCGATTTCGCAGCTGCAGACGCGTCTCTGGGGTTTTGCGCGCAGAAGAGTCTGCAGAGTCTGCAGCTGCGTCGAATCGCTTGTGCTTGGCCTGAGCTTGGCTTTCTGAGAGTTGCGACTAGCATTATTTATATGAGCCTTAATTAAAATCGCTGACCCAGAGCTGCAGTCATCGAGCCAAGACACCAGCGCTGGGTCTGGTTCGAGCAGGGGAAGGCTTGGACTTGCTTCAGCTTGCTGGACTAGGCCACGGCTGGCCAGACCAAAACCGACTAGCTTTCACTAGAAGGCATACTGGAGTCTAGTTAGTCCCAGTTACCGACTGGGCCGGATTTGAGTGCTACCGATTTGTGTATAGATTTCCACGGACTCTAGCTGCGTGCAAACCACCACGCACTCGACGACGAAAGGCCACTCGATATTCATTGCGGAAGGCTGGAAAAATAACCTCCAAAAAAGGTTTGATTTATAGTTTAGGGTGTTCGGAAAGATACACTCGGAGTTAATTTAGCCAGCAACTATTCGAATCTCAATTTAGTTAGTTTCTCTTTCCTTTCTTGCTTTTGCGCGGAGCTTCAGGTTCTGGCTGGGCTTGGGTCTGCTGGTGGAGGGCGGACTGTTGCTGGTGGGTCACGTGGTGGTCGTGGCTGTGGGCGCCTGCGACGTGGTCGTTTTCGCCGTTGAAGAGGCCGTGGCTCATGTGGTGGTCTTGGTAGCTGTCGAAGAAGGCTCCGACTTGGTGATGCGGCTGAACTCTGCGCGGAACATGTCGTTGGTGAGGTTCGCTTCCATGACCGAGTCGATGGGCATGTCGCCGATCGGGTTGATTGGCGAGGCTGTTGGTTGGGTGCCGGTGGCGGACCTCCACATGTTCTCGATGCCGGGCAGGTGCCAGTGGTTGATGATCGCGACGGTGACCTTCGAGGAGTCGTTGAGGATCAGGTGGAAGATGCGCTCGTCTTCGGAGTCCACCAGGATCTTCTTCATCTCGGGCTGGTGGCGCTCGAACCAGCTGATGAACCAGCCGAGGTACGGCCTGTCCAGGTTCTCGGAGAACGCAGCTCCTCCGTTGGTCCTCAGCAGTTCCCAAAAGTCGAATGCTTCGGTTCTCCAGCGCGAGAACGGCTCGCCTCGCATAAACTTGACCAGCGCGCGCAGGAAGCTCAGGTTGTTCTCTCGACTCATCTTGTTGACCACGTGTCTGTTGATGAAGCCGCCAGCGTAGGTGACCTTCGCTCCGACCTTCTCCGCAGCTTTGATGCCCCAGAGAATTTCTACTCCAGGTCTCCAGGGGTTGAAGTCTGCCGGGAAGGACAGGAAGATGTTCATGAAGTTGAGCCAGCCGTAGAAGCGCAGCTTGAAGTACAGGCCGCGCAGGTGGTTGGGGTAGTACTTGGCTCGGTAGAGCATGATGTCGTTGAACATCGAGTTGAGGCCATTGAACTGCTCTTGGTTGTGCACCTCCAGGTGCTTGGCTCGCTCGTACCAAAGCGAGCTGGTCTGCACGAAGACGGATTGGGGCTTCACTTCATTTATCAGTTTCTCGGTCCTCTGGGCCAAAGTCGTCGAAGAGTTCGTCGTGCCGATCAGGTAGACCTTCCTGCCCGTCTTCGGGTCTTCGAGGACTGTCAAGGTGTTCTCGAATGGGCTCGTCTTGCTCCAGGCCCGCTTGTAGATCGAAGACACCATGTTCGGGTTTCTCATAAATCCATGAGCAGCGTTGGTCAGGTATCGCGACATTTTGATTTTATCCACTGTGTCGCTCAGGGTAATCAACCAAAGCTGCCTGCTCGGTTCATGAAATCATTAACAACCAAGGAAATTAATTATCTCAAATCTTTCACAGCAGATTTTATCGTTTTTTGCCAGTCTTGCTTGATTCACTTCCGACTGTGAAGACTGGGTTGTGTCTGGCGATGGACGGACCTTTTTCCCAGTAGTCTGCTCGCTTGTGGTAGTTGTTGGAGAAGTTATCCTGGAGTAAGCGTTGCGTACGTGGCAGGCGAGCATGGATCCTCCGTTCCAGACGGCGTAGTTTTTGTAGGGACTGCCGTACATGTTGATCTCGATGGGCTGGGGCTTCTTGCCGGTCCTCTGCTCGATGCCTTCGAGTCTGCTCAGGACGAGGGCCTTGAGTTCGCGGTCGAGTCTGGGGACGAGTCCTTTGATGGAGGTGCTGCCGCCGGAGAGGATGATGTTGTTGTATAGCTTTCTCCTGCAGTCGATGGGACTCATCTGGATGGTCTCCTCGAGCATGTCCACGAGCGAGCTCTGCCACTTGGCGTCGATGATCTCTGGCCGGAAGAACATCTCGGGGCCCAGGAAGATCTCGTGGCCGATCTCGACTTTGATTTCCTGCGTGAAGAAGCGGTACCTTTCCGGAGGAGATGCTCTTGGTCTTCAGGTTGATCAGTTTGCCTTTCTGCGAGACTCGGAGGTCGAAGAGCTCGATCTCTTTGACGGGATCGTCGCAGACGTAGGAGTACTCGTCTTTGAGTTCTTTGGCCACGTTCTTGATGTCTTCGGAGTCGAGGTTTTCTCCGCGGTCTCGCAGGGCTGCCATGATGTAGTCCGTGATGTCTCTGCCAGCGAGCGGGACGTGTTTGATGCAGGAGCCGATGACGTAGCCGTCGATCATGGGGATGATGTGGGTGACGCCGTCTCCGGAGTCGATGACCGTGCCGGTCAGCCCCATCTTCTTCTGCAGCGAGTCTTCCTTCGCGTTGTGCCAGGCGCTGTACATCGCGAGAGTGGCCTGGACGCCGATGTGCAGGCCCTCCACGCCGAAGGTTTCGAACATGATCTCTGCCATGGACTCGCGGTTCTGCGGCGGGTTCATCGGAGGCTCGGTCAGCATGATGATGTGTTCTCGAGGCTCGCAGCGGAGGAAGTCGTAGATGCACTTGTGCCAGAGCTTCTCCATGATGTCCCAGTTCTGCACTTCGCCCGAAGCCATCGGGTAGACCAGGTTGTGCGTGCGGACCTTGGTCTGTGCTTCTTCGCCGATGAAGAAGTCGAGCTCTGCGTAGACTTCTCTGCTGATCGACGCGTTGCTCTCCGTGAGCCAGGCCTACTTTGTCCGGGCAGTCCGCGACACACGTCGGGATCACGAAGTTCGGCTCGGTGTTTCCTGCGTACCCCAGCTTGGTGAATCCCGTGCCGTTGTCGATGACTATCGTCTGTGGCTTCATCCTGGATTGCGATTATAATGGTTTACTTAATCGGACAGTCGATAAAGCAAGTCTACTTCGCGCCGACGCTCTCGCAGGCTTCCTGCTTCTGCATCCTCATCTACGTCGGAGCGCTGGTCCTCTCCTACCTGCTCGCTTTCGGCATCGTGGGTACTCGCTGCTCACCAGGCCTCTTCGAGATCGAGAAGAAAGTCATCGTCAAGCCTTTCGTCACTGTCAAGTGCGGTGATGAGTTCTTCGCGCAGCTCACGCTTCCCGGGAAGACTCCAGAACTAGTGCTCAAGAAGCTCGGGGAAACTGTGGACCAGATAAAGATGATCGAAGTACTGCTGCTTGACCGCAGGTGAAACCGTTCTCGACTTCCTTCGAGCAGCGGCCAGACGTCATCAAGGTGGTTTTGCAGACCAGCTCGCTGGAATTCGACTCCAGGTCTTATTTGTTTCTTGCTTTGCCCATCACCTACGTCGTGAACGATGGATTCCGCTTCAATCTCACAGACTTGGTCACCCTGAGCATTCCCAGCTTCGGACTGCATCAGAGGACCGTGGCGACGACTCGGCTTCAGCTGTTCCAAACCCAAGCCGTGACCAAACAGTAGTCGCAGCTGACAAGAATCCTCACAGAGTCAGCCTACAAAACCGACTTCTTGGCTGCTACCCTCTCGCAAAACCTCGACCTGCAAGACTTGCTGCGACTGAAGACGAAGAACCGAAGTAAGTCTCTGGGTCTTACCGAGGACTGTGGACCAACGCGAACAACCTGGACATCGAGTACATCGGTACCTCGAGGTCTGACCAGGCTCTCCGATAACGACAGGCTCAAAAACCGCGACACTCGACCTCTACATCAAAATCCCCCTGCTCAACCAGCTCAAGTAGTCTCGACTCTACCCAGCGTGATCCCATCAGCCTTCGAAATCGTGAAGCAGAAGTACCTGCTGTTCATCGCCTTCCTGGTCCCGGTCTGGTCGATCGCGAAGTACCTGGTGAGCTACTCGATAAAGAACAACGTCTTCTACACGCGGAAAGAAGCGCCATTCCAGCTAGCGAAACCGAAAGACTACTAATAAGCACCGCCAGATCCAGTGGCACTTTAAATAAATCAACTATCATGTCCGGCAGTTTTTACAGAGGCACGACGACGGACCAGGACGGTCGCTTTGCGAACAAAGAGAAGAAGTTCATCCGGTCGCAGCAGTGGCCCGAAGAGTTCAACACTCGCGTCGACATCAAGCAGGTATGTTCTTTTTCCACTTCTGACTTTTCAAGGTTGCAGAGACAAACCGTAGGTGAACTTGCCGATACTGCGAAAGTGGATCGAGCGCAAGCTCTTGGAACTCAGGGGAGAGGACGACGAGGTCGTCGCCAACTTCGTCATCAGCGAGATGGAAACCTCGGACGAGAAAGGACCCGACCCCAAGCGACTGCAGATCAACCTCGAAGGTACGCCTCGATCACCAGGCTTCCTCGAAAACCAGGCTCGATCGTTCGTCGTCGAGCTCTGGAAAGTGCTCATCGAAGCACAGGCCAGTCCAGAAGGCATCGTACGCTCCACTCACGCAGCCTCAGTTCATGGTCGACCTCAGCACCACCGAAGCAGACGAAAAAGCGCGCCAGCTCGAAGAAGAAATGAAGAAGTACAAAGCGATGATCGTCGAACTCGCCAAGAAAGACCCCCAGCCAGACAAACCCAAACCCGACGCACACAAAAACCACAAGTACAAAGAAGAAACCGACAAGCCTCGGAGACACAGCCGCGAGCGAAGAAGCCGAGACCGCAAGGCCAAAGACAACCACAAAACCTCGCCTGACCAGTGCACTCAGTCTCACCCAGAAAGCGACACAAGAAACACAGCCACCGACGAGACAGCCGCAGGAGAGACAGCTCACACGAAGACGCAGCCAGCTCCTCCGACTCGGACCGAGAGCGCAGCCGCAAGAAAGCGAGAAAAGAGAAGCCAGTCCGAGACAAGCCAGCGAAAGAAGACACCAAAAAGAAAGACTCCAAAAAGAAAGCGAAAAAGCGAGAGCCTTCATCGGACTCCTCCAGCTCCTCCTCGCTGTCCTCTAACTAACCCGCAGCCGCAGTCACCGACTCCTGCTCTCCGTTTAATCTAAAGACTCCTCCCCCAATTACTATTCGCACCGAAGAGAGCCGCGCTGAGAGTGCAGAAGATGATCAAAAGCAGCGAGGACTTCATCATCCAAGAGAAAGCAGGCAGAGAGATCCGCCGGTTCAAGAAGATCAAGTCCATCGGCAAAGTACCTTGAGGTGAAGCAGGGCGGATTCGCCGAGGTCTACCAGTGCCTCGACTCGAAGACGAACGCGGAGGTGGCGGTGAAGGTGATGAGTCGAGAGAAGATCGCGAAGATCAACGGCGCCCGCGAGAAGGTAGCGGCTGGTCACGCAGCTCATGTCCGAGGTCAGCATCCACAAGTCGCTGGAGCACCCCAACGTGGTCCGCTTCGAGGAGTTCTTCGAAGACCACTACCACTACTACATCGTCCTCGAGCTCTGCTCCGACGAGGTGCTCCCCGCTCACCCAGAACCTCGAGACCGTCCTGCGCAAAGAAGACCGCTTCTCCTCCGACGTCACTCGTCACTACATCCGACAGCTCATCCTCGCACTCATCTACCTCCGAGACAAGTGCATCATCCACAGAGACCTCAAACTTGCCAATCTGTTCGTGAAAGAAGGTCGGTCGATAAAGCTGGGAGACTTCGGGTTGGCCTGCAGACACGAGAACCCGAACAGGAAGCGGAAGTCAGTCTGCGGGACTCCGAACTACATCGCACCGGAGATGCTGTCGGGCGACGGGCACTCTTTCCCTGTGGACGTGTGGGCAGTGGGCATCCTTCTGTTCGCGATGCTGATCGGGAAGCCTCCCTTCGAGACCACCATCATGAAGATGACCTACAACCGCATCCAGAGCTGCATGTACGTCTTCCCGCCGGACAGACAGATCGAGACTTCTGCGAAGGTGCTCATCCAGAACATCCTCTCGAAAAACCCGGCCAAAAGACCCAGCCTCGAAGACATCCTCAACAGCGAGTTCTTCAGGCAGGGCCAGCCGCCGGTCGAGCCACCGCTGCACTCCGAGCAGATGCCTTCCTCGGTCTCGAACAGCCTGCAGAACTCCGTGGTCTCAGTCCCCAACCCGGAGCCCAGCAGCGCGCACCTGGTGCACAAGACCTCGCACTCCCAAATCGAAGACCGGTCGACCACGGTGCCTCCGCTCGCGCTGCCTCCCCAGCAGTCCCTGCACAACCAGCAGCAGGAAGAGCGAGACAGGCCCAAGCCCGAAGAGAAGCCTCGAATCCCCGAGCCTTCGCGCTACGAGCGGCAGGTCTTCTACCGCAAGATGTTCAACCACGACCTGCGCGCCAAGCCCGGAGACCCCGGCAGGCACGCCTACTCCCAGCGCGACCCAGACTCCCACAAGAAAGAGCCCCCGAAGCCTCCGACCCCAGCCGAGAAGAAAGAGCCCGAGCCTGCCTTCCTCAAACGCATCATCAGCCACATGACCAGCGCCGTGCACCACGACCCCCTCGGCGAGAACCCCAAACCCCAAACCGAAGACGCACCGGAAAGCGCACGCCACCGCGACGCCTCCTTCACAAACAGCTCCGCAGCTGCAGGCCTCAAGAAGACCAGCAGCACCTACAGCTTCAAGCCCAAAGACCTCGGCCTGGTCAAGGACGCCCCGTCTGAGGCCAAACCGCTCCAGCTGCCCCCTGCGCACCTCGTCTCGAGCCAGCTGCTGGAAGAAGCGACCGACCCCGCAACCGTCTCCGCGAGAGACGCCCTGCCGAAACAGCCGCGCAGAATCAACGCCTTCGATATCCTCAAGAACACCTCCAAGCTCAACTCCATGACCAACTCAGTCATCCACGACACCGCAGAGTCGCCGGCCAAGCTCGTCCCCAGCAAGCCCCCTCCCCAGCCCCAGCCCCCGGCAGACCCGCCCCACTCCAGCAGGAACCTCGCAGCCCGCCGAGAGAGAGACAAGCCCGCCCTCAACGACCAGAAAGTCCGAGACCTCAGCGCGAGCTCGACCACGAGCAACCACAAGCGGCTCTTCTTCCAGCGCATGATCTCCAACAACGAAGTCTCGAAAGACCTCGCGAAGAAGCCCCCCGCAGATGCCTCGCCCAGAGACCAGGCTGTCCCCGCAGAAGAGATCAGACTCAGTCTCCAGCCACACCAGCCACCAGAAACCGACAGGCCCAAGCGCGCGCTCTCGATGAAGGTCAGCGAGCCGGACAGCAAGCTTTTCCGCACGCTGCTAGAAGGCACGCCCTCCAAAACCGAGACTGCGGAACCGGCCAGGCCTGCCTCCGCCCAGCCGAACCTCAAAGTGCGGCCGCTTTGGCTGCGCGAAGAGAACGGCGAAGAAGAGCTCTTCGACCCCAAAGACTACATCAAGAAGTGGGTCGACCACAGCTCCAAGTACGGCCTGGTCTTCATCATGAACTCGGGCACCATGGGCATCCTCTTCAACGACTTCTCCAAAATCCTCTTCAAGCTCCGCTCGGAGTAGCCCAGACTCACCAGAAAATTCGTCTACCTCGCGAAGAACCACAGCAAGAAGCGCGAAGAAGTGAACATCTACGCAGTCGAGTTCCCGCCCAAGAACATCGACAAGAAGGCCAAGATCATGGTCGAGATCCGCAAGAACTTCCTCGCGCAAGAAGCAGACCTCGGCCTGCCGCTCGAAGCAGCCTCGGCCCTCGAGTCCGTGAAGGTAGCCCTGCCTGACCAGGACAAGGTCTACCTGAAGAACTGGGTCAAGGCCAAGCAAGCCATCATCTTCAAGCTCAGCAGCCTCGTCTACCAGGCCGTCTTCCAAGACAAGTCCGAGGTGCTGCTCAGCTCGAAGCACCCCTCGGTGCTCTACATCGACAAAGACCGCAAGCGCCACCACTACCAGCTCAACAGCGAAGAGATCCAGAAGCACCGCTCCATCAACGTGCGCATCGAGTACTTCAAGAAAGTCCTCCGCAAGTGGGTCGAGCGCGACTCCAACACCACCAACACCGCCTCGGTCTCCAAGAGTAGCCCCTGCTCACCAGTCAACCACGAGCTCGACGTTTAAACACCGCTAATTAAATTACTACAAATAATCGGAGTCCATGGGCCTCTTCGACGCGCTCAAGAAAGGAGACTCGAACGACCTGCCGAAGGTGCTCAAGAACGAGGTCCTCGTCCGCGGCAAGTACATCCACTGTCTCCGCGAGTGTCTCGGCGAAGACCTGCTCGGCAGTCTCAGCGAGGACCAGAAGGTCTGTCTGGCCATCTGCGTGGACAAGCTGCACCTGCGCTACGAGCCCTTCATCCACGACATCACCAAAGCCATCCGACAGACGCCTGCACCCAAACCGACGTAATTATTAATCGCAGTCCAATCTTAGCTTATCTCATCTTGCTGCTGCCCGCGATCTTGCTGTTCAGCTGCGCTTTCGGGGGAGGCTGCGGTTTGCTGCCTGCTGCCTTCTTGTTGGGGTCCAGCCAGTTGTCCAGGCGGGAGTCTTCTATCTTCGGGGCCACGTACTTGGGGAAGGTGCCTTTGACCGCGAAGTTCCAGTAGTACTCCGAGGTCTGGATGACGAGTCTGCCCGAGGAGACTTTGCCGTACTCGATGGGCTTGAAGCTCACGGTGAAGGTGATCACGTTTCTGGTCAAGAGACGGCTACACTGCGGGGTTGTCCACGCTGAGCAGGCCTGCTTTCGGCGTCACGAGGAACTCCGAGGCAGACTCGGGGGTGAACTCGGCCTTGTACTCGCGGACGTTCCTCGAGCTGTTCTGGTTGAAGTTCAGGCTGAACTGCACCGAGGAAGTCACGTTGAGCGTCGAGTGGATGTGGATCGTGTCGTCGACGTCCGGCATCGTCGACTCGAAGAAACAGCGGAACCTGCGTTCACTCGAGCTCACCTCCAGCGGCCTCCCGAAGGCTTCATGATGATCACTTCGCCGTAAGACTTGAACGGCTTGTGCGGCGTGAACTTGAAGTTGAATCGCAGCTGCTCTTGTGGACTGCTCATCCGCTTGACTTCAGGCTCGCAGACCAGCCAGCGGTGCATGATCGGGTTTACCTCTTTGCTGTTCAGCACGACCTGGATGTCGAAGTCTTCGTTCGGGAGGATGTTCGTGATGCCGGGAAGCTCGAAGACTTCTCGCTTCTCGAGCTTTTCGTGGCACTTGGTGACGAAGCGGATGTCTCGGTCGTTGTTGACTGACTCGGTGTACGCGACGATCGGGTACCGCCAGGCGACCTTGTCGTTCATCTGCACGACGAGTTCCGTGGAGTAGTCCGTGATCTCTCGCGGGAAGAAGTTGTAGTTTATGTCGATCGTCTGCTGCGCTCCGATGTTCAGCTTGCTCTTCTTCATCACCAGCTCGAAGATCTCTTTCGATGCTTCGTCCGTCTCGAGCAGCAGGCTGACGGAGATCGGCTCGCGGAAGGGGTTCTTG
>JFJP01024227.1_pt1 | contig 11279 bp, 9 predicted proteins | sample 431651 | NCBI WGS metagenome assembly JFJP01 (sample SAMN02602958, study PRJNA72255) | Microbial mat metagenome, whole genome shotgun sequencing project. | biome: fresh water; feature: sink hole; material: water; isolation source: purple microbial (photo- and chemosynthetic) mats found in... | reverse complement strand
ATTGTTTTAGGGTATAAAGCTTGGAAATTAGGTTTAAATGAAGACCAACTTCGCTCAATATGTGATCGAAAAATAGACGATAAAGAAATTATTGAGATTTTGGAATACAAAGAGAAAAAAAGTATTCGTAGTTGGAGTATTTCGACCAAAGTTAAAGAAGGTGATTATGCTGTTAAAACAGGACGTATGTGGTCCAAAAAACTTGGCGCTATCTGCTTAATCGCAAAAATAGATCAGAAAAAGTTAATTGAACTTGCAAGCAACGAATTTAAAGATGCCCTTGATTGCAACATTCCAAAAGAGTTTTAAACAAATAATGGGCGTTAAAAACGAGAAGGAATGACTCTCTTCTAGTTTTTAACGGCTTTTGCCATATCCCACATAGGCATAAAAATACCCAGTGCCATTAAAAGAACCATTGCAGCGATAAATCCTAGCAAAATAGGTTCAATATAACTAGCGATATTGTCAATAATTTGATTAAAGCGGGATTTAAAATAGTTCGTGACTTTTTCTAACATTTTATCTAACGTACCACTTTGTTCACCAGCTTGTATCATCTGCACCAGCATACCCTCAAAAAGACCTGTATCCCTAAAGGCTTCCGTTAAAGAAATACCTCGCTGAACTGAAATTTTCACAGCAGAGAGTTTTCGTTTTAGGTGGGTGTTGTCTAAGGTGAGCAATGAAGTATCCAAGGCATCAGCGATTGGAATACCCGCACGAATCAGTTCAGTAAAAACCAACGTAAAACGACTCAGGGTTGCATAAAAAATAATATCACCAATCAGATATGTTTTAAGAATATACCGATCAAACCCTTTTTTAAATTCTTCATTGTTGTTTAAAAGATATTTGATAAGTACAATGGTTCCTATGATGCCAGCAAGAAGAAAAAGCCCATAGTTATTAATGATATTTTCCATAAAAAGCAAAATTTTGGTAGGCAAAGGAAGGTCGGCTTTGAGTTTTGAAAAGATTTCTTTAAATTTTGGAACAACGTAAATCATCAAAATTGAAAATGCAATTCCTATGGCAATAACGACGGTAGTGGGATAACGCAATGCTTTTTTGAATTTTTGACGATTTTCTTCAATTTCATCTAAAATTTCAGCCAATTTTTCCAGTGATTCAGCCATATTACCGGTACTTTCACCTAGTTCAACCATAGCAATGGTGACATCACCCACTTCATTTCGGTACGACATCATGGCTTGCGTTAAGCTAAGACCCGAGTTTAGGTCATCATTGATGCTGTTAAAAATCTCTTTAAGCGTCTTATCTACCGTAGCACCGGAGACTTCTTTGACGCTATCATGAATCGAAATACCTGCATTGGTCATAACGCTTAGTTGCCTAACAGCCGCAATAAGGCTTGGCATACTAATTTTTTTACGTGTAATGGCGCCTAGAAACTTTGTTTTAAACTCAGATAATTGATCTTCAAGGGGTGCCGATGTTTCCTTGACGTTCAAGATGACACCGGGTATTTTAATTTTAGCGATAGAAATAGCATCGTGTTTATTCGGTGATTTTATAATCGTCTTTTGCTTTTGGCCCTTGGAGAGGTAGTTTACTTCAAAATATTTCATCCTTTTGCCACCCTTATGATTTCATCTAATGTCGTAACACCATTGGCTGCACGCAATATACCATCGCGATACATATCTATAAAATCTTCTTTGAGTGCTTGTTCACGTATCTCACTTTTTCCTGCACCTTGTGCAATCATGCTCGATATTTTTTCACTAATGACTAAGATTTCAGAAATCATTTCTCTTCCTAAATAGCCTGTTTGAGAGCATTTTTCACAACCGTTTTGTTTATAAAATTGATAATTTTGAGGCAGCATATCTTTAATTTCATCGTAAGCTGTTTTAGGAAGGACATATTTTGTTCGACAGTAAGGGCAAAGTTTTCGCACAAGTCGTTGCGCTTCAATGGCAACCAATGAGCCACTGATAAGATAAGGCTCGATGCCCATGTCAACAACCCTTGTCACAGCACTTATGGCATCATTGGTGTGGAGTGTTGAAAAAACCAAGTGTCCTGTAAGGGCTGCTTGAACAGCGATACGTAAGGTTTCAGAATCACGTACCTCACCAATCATAATGATATCAGGATCTTGTCTCAAAATGGAGCGAAGTGCTGATGAAAAAGTCAAGTTGGCCTTTTCATTCACTTGAACTTGTTGTGTTAAGTTAAGTTGGTATTCGACAGGGTCTTCAACGGTGATAATTTTTGTTTGGACACTTTTTATCGCATTGAGAGCTGCATACAAGGTCGTGGTTTTTCCACTTCCCGTAGGACCTGTTACAAATATAATCCCATAAGGTGCACGCATACCATTGTAGAATTTTTCATAATTCTTGGGGTGCATCCCTAAGTCTTCAATTTTGATCATTACTTTTGATTTGTCCAAAATACGAATAACAATAGACTCGCCATTAAGGGTTGGCAATGCAGAAATTCTAAAGTCATATTCACGCCCCAAAATCGTAGCGGAAAATCTTCCATCCTGTGGTTTACGTTTTTCAGCAATGTCCATATTGGAAAGCAATTTCATACGCGAACCAAGGGGAGGGTAGATGTCTTTATCAAAGATAAATGTTTCAGTCAGCATACCATCAATTCGGCTTCTCACAATACAGTTGTTTTCTGTCGGCTCTATGTGAATATCACTGGCTCGAGCCAAAATAGATGTTTTTAAAATAATTTCAATCAACTTTAAAATACCAGAAGATTCCTGCGGATTTTCAGCAGCGCTTGATGTGATTTCTTTTCGAATTTCTCCAATCAAACCCTTAATACTCTCACTCAGTTCCATTTTAACAAGGTATTTATCAATTTGTGAAGGCTCAGAAATAATCACTTTCAATAATTTACGAGGAAAAATACGTTGAACACCTTCTTGGGCATTGATGTCTAAAGGATCTTTAAGGGCTACATAAATATTAATTTCATCTTCTTTGATAGGAAGGGCTTTAAATTTTTTTAGCTGTGCAAAAGGAAGTTTGGATGCCAAGCGATAATCAATGTCAATGGAATCAAGGTCTAAATATTCATAGTTTAAACTTTTAGCGAGTATTTGAAGAAATTTTTCACTGTCAATAGCAAAATTTGTATTAACATCTTCAAGGCTTAAATAACCTTTTTTGAAAAATTCTAAGACGAGAATTAAAAGGTCTTCTTTAGTAAAAAATTGATTTTCTAATAAAATTTCACCGATAACCTTGTGGGTATTGATTTTTAATTCTTCTTTGATTTTTGTCGCTGTATTCTCATCAATAATTCTATTTTGGATGAGATACGTGAGAAGAGTTGATGTTATATCGCTCATTGTTTGCCTACATGTATGATTAGTATTTTAGGTGTAAAAAAAACAAACTTACTCATTCAAGTCACCCATACTGATTTGATTTAATAGTGTTTGTGCTACTTTAGATTTATTTGTTTTTAAATAAGCTTTCAATGCAACGATAGCATCTTCTTTTTGACCTAGTTTAAGCTTTGATTTTGCAAACCAAATCCAACTTTTTTCATTATCAGAGTCCAAATGGTTCGCAACTAATGCCCACTTATTGCTTTCAACATAATTTTTGTTATTGTAAAACTCTTCAGCAAGCATCAGCGCAAAAATAATGTTGTTCGTTTTTTCAAACTTCTCTTTAAGATATTGCAAGGAATTAACTTCTTGCGTTTCTATCTTAATGATGCCCTTTGGCTTTGATTCTTCTAGTAATGGAGGGGCTAACACCGTTGTGTCTATTTTTTCTTCTGCATTACGGTAAAACATTTCATCATTGTTAAATGAATTTTTTTGAAAGGTTTGTTCTTGATTGTCCCTAGGAGGTGCAAGGGCTTTTAGTGTTTCTGGCTTTGGTGGAGCCAGATACGTATTGTTTTGTTGCTGTTCTTTACCTGTTGTGACTTTGGGTGATTTAAGCATCAAAGTCTCTTCTTGTATAGGGCTAAACGCAGGCAGTGTCGCATTTATTTCCGGAGATTTTTCTTGAATGGGTACCAATGCGACCGAGGTCGTAATTGTTTCTTCTTTTATCAAAGGTGATAGGCTTGTATTTTTTTCTTCTTCTTGGATTTTAGAGGCACTATGATTCAGTGTTGTGGGCTTAAATAAGTAGGTATACGCAAAAAATACACCAACAAAAGCAATTAAAATACTAAAGACCATACCTAATTTTTTAATATTTTTTTTAAGCCGATACTGAAAAACTTTTTTTTCTAATTCGAAAATCTCAGATGCACTAAGCATGAATCATCCCTAAACTTATGCCTGCCATTTCGATATATTTGATATGCAAGGCGTTTGCTTTAATGGCGGAGGGTTTGTTGCTGTCATAATATTCTAATATTTCAAACAGTTTAAACATCAATTTATTAATCGTTCTTAAATTACCATGCGTGAGGTGCAAGATTAACTTGTAATGCTTTTCTTTAAAGAGATTTAAAAACTCAAAACGATTGTGATACAACAGTTTTTTTTCTATGTAGGTCTTAATTTCACTTAAAGAGGCGTTATCAATTTCAACCGTTTCCCAAATACGTGTTTGAAAGTAATCTTTGGCCAAGAGATCTTCTTTTTCTGTTTTATGAACCGTAAAGAGAAATTTAAACAACCTGGAATCTGCCATTAAACGAATTTTTTCTATAAGTTCATTGGGATACAGCTGTGCTTCATCAATGAGAACCGTAATCGCATTTTCTTTATTGGTGATTCGCTTGGATACATGGGCTAAAAACTCATCGTAGTGTGCAAAATTTGGGGATGGCTCATGAAATGTGTTTTCGTATAATGCCTTGATAAAACTTTTTTCTTCAAAAAAAGGACGAGGAAAAAAAAGTATCTTCTTCGTAAAAGAGTATGAGTTTAAGAGGCTTCTCCAAGGTCTGAACAAGCCTATCATAGGTCACTGCAGAACGATCAAGATTGACATAGTCAAAAACTTCTCCATCAACAAAGATGGTCTTCAAATGTTTATAGTGGCTATTCATATACTTTTTGACTAAATCCAAGGTCTTTTAATGTCGCTTTATCTGAGCCAACAGGTCCAATAATTCGAGGAGTGATAACAAAGACAAGTTCTCTAGAAACAAGCGTGTCTTCAGAGTGTTTAAAAGCTTCTCCGAAAACAGGAATGCTACTTAATAAAGGCACACTCGAATTATTTTTTCCTTTATCACTATCAATAAGTCCTCCAAGGATAATCGTACTACCGTCTTTCACTTTTACTACGGTTGACAGTTTTTTCTCCTGTGTATCAGGGGCAATGACTCTTTCATTTCCAATTTCTCTTGGTTTATTATCGTCAGCATATTTGAAAGAGCTTACCGAAGGATTGATCCTTAGAATAATTTCATTGCTTTCAGAAATTTCTGGTGTAATATTGAGTAAAACACCTATAAATATAGAATAGTTCGTGTACGTTGTTGTAAGGGTTCCTGTTGTTGTTGCCGCTGTATTGGTCGTGTCCTCTGGGACTCGGTAGTTAATATTATCGCCAATCGTAATAAGGGCTTGTTGATTATTCATGGTGAGCACTTTTGGGCTTGAAACGACTTTGGTTTCACCGTTTGAACCTAAGAAATCAATCAATCCAGAAATCGAAAATATACCATCATTCACAACTGTTAAATTGTTTTTGTTAATAACAGAAGATGTAAATGTTGCGTCATAGAGTGCTGAATTGGTATGGGCGAGTTGACCTTGGTTGCTGTTATTAAACAGAGTACTACTGTTAAATCCTAATGAAAACTTACTCCAATCAACACCTGTTTTATTGCTGCTACTTAATTGAACTGAGATAATTGAAACATCAATCAAAACTTGTCTATGGAGGCGTTCTTTCATCATGTCAATATAATCAGACGCACGATCAAGCTGCTTTTTAGTTGCCGTAATGGTAATCATGCCCGCATTAGGATTAATGATAGGAGGTTGCGTTTTATAAGTTTCTGCTCCTGTGTTTAAAACAGCAGTTAATTCAGTCACGAGAGTTTTCCAAAAATCAAAGTTTTCATTTGATGTAATCATATTTTGTGCTTGACCCGCAGTATCTCTTTTCCCGCCTTCTTCCGTTGGAGAGGCATCTACCGAAGCATTGATGACTGCCGTACCTGTTCTAATGGATGTTACATAATCTACTTTAAACGATTTTGTCGTTAAAGCTGAAATTTGAAAAATTTCATCTAAAGAAAGATTTTTAATGTTAATGCCAGAAAGATTTTTGGCCAATATTCTCTCTGCTTCAGCATCCTTGACCACAATACTAAAATCGCATACTTCGGCTATTTCAGAGAGAAGCTCTCCTGCTGTTGCTTTGTTGTTTGTTTTAATATTAAATGTTCTGTACTCACACGTTGACTTTGCTTTTTCTGCCGCATGTGCCGAAGTCAGACCCATAGCCATAATAGCTAGCAGTAAGATACATTTATTTGTAAGATATTTTGAAATTACTGTCATCTTTGGTCCTTATGTAAAGTTCTTTTTTTTCAGTTTCATTTTGCAATATAACACGATTTGAATATACCTTAATTAAGGTATTGTTCCCTATGATTTCATTTTTTTTGTACCATACACCATTGATTTTTGCCTTTTCATCAAAGGTTGCTTCTAGGATGAGGGTAGGTTGTGCATTTGATGCATTTCCATCCGCTGAGCTATCTCCTCTTTGAATCACAAAAGGATTGTCCATTTTTTCAATGTCTAAAAGACTCACACCGACACGCCTCTCAGCTATTTTTTCAAAAATCTGATCGTATGCTTTAATGTCATTTCCCAAAGAAAGCGCATCTTTAGCTTCAAGCATCGAAAAACATACACCAGCGATTAAAAGTACCGTTTGTAGAGTTTTCAATATTTCATCCCCCACACAGCAATATTAATATTGCCTTCAATATTTTTTTGTCCCTCACATTTGAGTTCATAGATATCAACAACCAATTCACTCTCTTCAATAGCATTTATAAACTTCATCGTATTGGCAAAATTTCCATTAAAATCAACTTTTAAAGTAAGGATTTGCTCAATTTTTTGAATACTAGGTTCATTGATTTTATTTTCAATAACCTTGATAGCAACACTATACTGTTGGGCTAGCTTGGTAATCGAATTTAAAAAGCGTGCCCAGTTTTCATCATTAAATAAAAGATAAGACAACTCTTTTAATTTGGTATCAACATACGCATTGGCATACGTTGTTTTCTCCAAGAGTATTTTAGAATTTTCTATATCTTGTTTCACTTTTTTAATTAAAAAATTCTCATCACCGTCTCTGGTAACAGAATTGAGGTATGATTTTTCATCCGCCAACTTTTTTTCCATTTCTTTGGAGAGACGTGTTGTTTGTTTGAGCATCTTGTCAGTAATCGGAAATACATAGCTATACGACACAAAACCTAGAAAAACAAATACGATTAGAAAAATCAGTGAAATTTCACTGCTTTTTTTACCTTGGAAAAAAGCATCAATTTTATCAAATAATGTATCAAAACTATTCATTGTTCAATCCTATTGAAACTTTACTCGTGTAAAGTTTAAGTTCTTCATCTTTGATAATTTTATCGGTATTGATTTTATATTTTTTTAAACCCGTTAGCCCCTGTATGAACTCTGTGATTTTTTTGTCACTTTTATTGCGTACATTAAAATCCAATGTATTCTTTTTGAACTCAACGGATGCAACCTTAGAACCACTTTCATTAGAGAGTTGAAATATTTCAAGCAACATACGTGCTTTCATAGGATAAGAGATTTTTTTACTGTAAATCTCATTAAGAAGTTTTTTTCGAAATTCAAATTTTTGGGTTTCAGCTGTTGCCAATGTATCAATTTTTTCTTTTTCACTTTTGAGTACAGCCAATTGGCTTCTAATGCCTGATGTTTTTTTGAACAAATCATTATACTCTGATGTTTGTTGTGAGAGAATCACGCTTAAGTACGCGTCATGACCCATTTGATACCCTGGAAACGCAAGTCCCACTAGAATACTGAGTAAAAAGACGCCTAATAATTTTCCTGCAGGTCGCTGTTTGAGCGGTGGAGGGCGTTTATAAATGGAAAAGTTAAGTGCATCGTCATGGTTTTCGATGTAGAGCTGAGCACTTAGCATCATCAAAATATGAATTTGATCAATGTACCATTCTTTAGAATTTATAGCGATACTAAAGTTGAACTCAAAGGATTCAAGGCCTAAATAACTTTTTCCATACTCTTCAATGCCAGAAAAAGAGCCTATCTCGGAGCCTATATAGATTTTATCAATGACATCAATATTGTAGGAACGTTTTGCAAAGACGAGAACATCATTAACGTATAAAAAGATTTCGCCAAAAAGTTGCATCAAATTTTGCTGATAACTGGTTTTAGTTGTTTTCAAACCCTCATTTGTGAGTATCTTGTAGAAATCTTCTTCATCAATTCGCTCACCAATGAGTTCACAAAACTTTTCATTAATATCTTTGAGAGAATAATGCAGTGATTTAGAATAAATATATTCGCCACCTTTGTATATGGCTAAAAAAGCATCTGATTTTTGAAAATAGACAAAACAGTGTGTACCCTCAGGCTCGATAAAATTTTTCTTATACAGTGATTTAATTAAAAAAGGTGCTGTGGTGACATAATCAATGTATTTTGTTTTTTCTTTAATGGTTAGAAGTTTGGAATTGACAAGATTTAAATCCACGATAAAGACGTTGAACGCACGATTTTTTGAATCTTTGGAATCTGTTTCGAGATAACTGATAGCGTATTCTATAGAAGAATCAAGGGCCAATTCATCGTAGACTTTGATTTCAATCGCATCTTTAAGATCACTATCCGGGATATTTCGACTGACGTCAATAGCAGAGGTTTGAATATCTCTGGTTTGAATGTAGGAGATAAAAAAAGAATCTTTAGAACTTTTTTCAAGCTTATTGAGCTTGATTTCATTTTTGGAATAGGCATAAGAATTTAATGTTAAAGGGTCTATTGATACGATATCCACGATACTGCGTTTATCTTCGGGTTTGGTCATTTTTTATGCCCCCTTTTTTCTACATAAATTTAAAATTTTTAGAGAAAGTCATTATAACATATTTTTTTAATCTATAAAGTAACCCATCTTCTTCAACTCTTCTTTATCTTGGCTCCAACCTTGCTTTACAATGACAACGAGCTTAAGAAAAACTTTTTTTTGTGACAATGTTTCAATTGTTTTTCGTGCGCTAAATCCAATACGTTTTATTGTCTGGCCTTCCTTGCCAATCATAATGCCTTTTTGGCTTTTTTTGTCCACAATAATGGTAGCATAAATATTGTCAATTGTTTCCAATTCTTCGACTTTATCGATGATTACATCGGCAAAATAAGGAATTTCATCACTGGTGTTTTCAAAAATGGCTTCTCGAATCAATTCTTTATAGATATCTCGCGATCTCTCCGTCGTTAAAATCTCCGGATCGTACAAGTAGGGATGTTCAGGCATGTATTTAGAAATTTCTCCCAAGAGATAGTTCTGTGACACCCCTTTTTTAATCGAAACAGGCATCAGGGCTACAAATTTATCTTGAAACGCTTGATACTCCGTTATTTTATCAAAAAGTGCGGTTTGTGAAACGGTATCGGTTTTAGTGAGTAACACCATATGCGGAATATTTTTGGCATTGAGCTCTAAAAAACTTCGATAATGCTCAATTTTATCACTCACGGGCGTTAAAAATAGAATTAAATCACAATCACCCATCGCTTTCATCGCTTCTTCAAGCATAAATTGATTTAAAAGGCGTTCTTGTTCGTGAATGCCGGGAGTATCGATAAAAATGATTTGTGCATTGTCATGCATGGCGATGATGTTAAGTCGCTTGCGTGTGGCATTGGCCTTGTGGGAAACAAGGGCTAATTTTTCACCTACCAGCCAGTTTAAAAGCGAACTTTTACCCGCATTAGGACGTCCTATAACGGCAACATAGCCCGCTTTTGTTTTTACTGTGTTCATGACTCTTCTTTATAAAATATAACGGCTGCTGTCTTCACTCTCAACGATAGCATCCAATTTTTCATGAACCAGTGCAGCGTTTACATGTAAGCATTCGCCACTGTGTTCATCGGCAGTAAAACTGATATCTTCCAACACTTTTTCAATAATCGTATGCAAACGACGCGCACCAATATCTTCCGTCTTTTCGTTCGTCATCTGTGCAATTTTAGCAATGGAGCGAATCGCATCGTCTTCAAAGATAAGCTCAACACCCTCTGTTTTAAGAAGCGCTTGGTACTGACGAAGCAACGAATTTTTGGGTTGCGTCAAAATCTGATACAACACCTCTTCGGTGAGTGAACTTAGCTCCACACGAAGGGGAAACCGTCCTTGAAGTTCGGGGATTAAATCACTGGGTTTGCTTAAGTGAAAGGCACCCGCTGAGATAAATAAAATATGATCCGTTTTGATACTTCCGTACTTCGTATTGACATCACTGCCTTCAACGATAGGAAGCAAATCACGTTGCACGCCTTCTTTGCTTGGATCACTTCTGTGTGACATGGAGGCACTGACGGCAATTTTATCAATCTCATCGATAAAGATAATACCGCCATTTTGAGCTCGATCTCTGGCTTCTGTTTTAATCGCTTCCATATCCAAAAGCTTTTCACTGGCTTCAATTTTGAGTGCCTCTTTGGCGTCTTTGACTTTCATCTCTTTTTTAACGGGACTCTGACCTGAACCTAAAATTTTGATAAATGATTCTTGCACTTTGATCATCTCTGGTGGCAAGGATGAATCTCCAAGATCTGAATTGCCCTGTGTTATTTCGATTTCAATTTTTAGCTCATCCAACTCACCATCGCGAAACTTTTGACGCATCTTTTCGACACTTTTTTCATAATCACTTTTTTTCTCATCACTCACGCCTTTTGGCAAAGGAGGAAGCAATTTTTCGATAATGGTTTTTTCTACATGTAAAGCGATGTCATCTTTATTTTTTTCTTTATGCTCCCCTTTAACAAGGTTGATAGACGCCATCATCAAATCCCGCACCATCGACTCAACATCACGTCCTACAAATCCGACTTCGGTGTACTTGCTGGCTTCCACTTTGACAAAAGGCAAGGAGAGCATTTTAGCCATACGTCTGGCTATTTCAGTCTTCCCAACCCCTGTGGAGCCTATCATCAAGATATTTTTAGGCATCACTTCCTCACGCATATCGCCTTCGAGTTTAAGTCTACGGTAGCGATTGCGAAGAGCAATAGCGATTGATTTTTTGGCATTAAACTG
>JFJP01018775.1_pt1 | contig 11279 bp, 8 predicted proteins | sample 431651 | NCBI WGS metagenome assembly JFJP01 (sample SAMN02602958, study PRJNA72255) | Microbial mat metagenome, whole genome shotgun sequencing project. | biome: fresh water; feature: sink hole; material: water; isolation source: purple microbial (photo- and chemosynthetic) mats found in... | reverse complement strand
CATGATTCCCGTGGTGCAGACGGTTGCCGATAAGATCCAGACGCCGGTTCCCTTCCTGATGTTCGGACTGTTGATCGGAGCCTGCCTTGGCGGTAATCTGACACCGATCGGAGCCTCTGCCAATGTGGTGACGTTGGGCATCCTGAAAAAACAAGGATACACGGTGAGTTTTCGCGAGTTCATGCGTATCGGGGTTCCCTTCACGGTCGCGGCCATCGTTCCCGGCTGCATCTTTGTCTGGTTGGTTTGGGGTAAGTGATCATGGCGGAATCATCAAAACAGGGCGGCGAGTCGCCTAAATTCAGTTTGGGTCGGCATCTCAGGTCCCGTTTTGTTTCGGGGCTGTTTGTGCTGATCCCGCTCGCGGTGACCCTGTTCGTTCTAAAAGTAGTGCTTTCGACCTTGGAGTCCGCCGCGATGCCGTTTGTCAGGCCGCTGTTGAAAACCGCGCCGCAATTCGTGCTGGTGGTCATTGCCGTTGTTTTCATGGTTACGGTGATCTACTTGATCGGTCAGATTGCCAGTCACATCGTCGGGCAACGGGTAATCCGGTGGGGTGAGGCCTTGCTTTTGAGGCTGCCTCTGATCAAATCCATCTACACCACATCAAAGCAGGTGGTCGAGATTTTCTCAACGAACTCGGCGACCGCCTTCAAGGCGGTGGTGATGGTGACCTTTCCGCATCCCGATTCGATGGCCGTGGGTTTCGTGACCGGCTCCATGCTTGACCCGAACGCCGACTTGCTGTATCGCGTGTTCGTGCCGACTACGCCCAACCCGACGTCAGGGTTTCTGCTTATCCTTCCCGAGAGTCAAATCCGTTTTACAGACATTCCTGTTGAGGAAGGTATTCGCATGATTGTTTCCGGGGGGATGCTTGCGCCACTGCAGTATAAGGTTACCCCGGTGCCGCTTAAGGCTAATCTATGAGGCGATATTGACGCCCGTTTTAGAAGGACTAAACCATGATTAATCCTCTGGCGTCACTAAATATTCCCATATCGCATCCGGTGCATATATTCGCGGTCATGTCACTGGTCATCCTGGTGGCTCCTATCATTCTTTCCAAGTTGCGTTTACCCGGAACTGTGGGCTTGATTCTGGCCGGTTTGATTCTGGGTCCGAATGGCCTGAATATTCTTGCCAAGGACGCCAGTGTCGTCCTGTTTGGTACCGTTGGCATTCTCTACATCATGTTCTTGTCGGGTCTTGAAGTGGATTTTCTGGATTTCCGGCGCAGCAGCAAGAAGAGTCTGGTCTTCGGTCTGTTAACGTTTTCCATCCCGCAGATCGCCGGTACGGTGCTGGCTTTTTATCTGCTGGATTTTGAGCTTCGGCCCGCCATTCTCCTGGGGAGTATGTATGCGTCCCACACGCTGCTGGCATACCCGATCGCCAGTCGGCTGGGCATCACGCGTGATGAATCGGTGCTGGTGACGATCGGCGGGACGCTGGTGACCAACACCATTTCGCTGTCCATCCTGGCGGTCATTACAAGCTCTGTACACGGGACGCTGGATCTGATGTTCTGGCTCAAGTTGCTGGCGAGCTTCACGCTCTTTTCGCTGCTGATTTTTGTATTGTTGCCCCGGTTTGCGAGGTGGTTTTTCTGCAATGTCGAGAGCGAGGGCACGTCGCAGTTCATGTTCATTCTAGCGTTGGTCTTCGTATCATCTGCTATTGCGCATATGCTGGGCATCGAGCCGGTAATCGGGGCCTTTTTGGCAGGGCTTTCGATCAGCCAGATGGTGCCGGCAGGGTCCACGCTGCAGAATCGGATCAATTTCATGGGGAATTCGATCTTTATTCCCTATTTCCTGATCTATGTGGGGATGCTGGTGGATCTGCGCGTGCTGTTCAGCGGTTCAGGCGCTCTGTTCGTGGCGATCCACATGACCTTGGTTGCCACCGCAACCAAATGGCTGGCTGCGTTCGGTGCACAGAAATTTTTCGGGTACACCAGTGCGCAGCGCGGCGTGATCTTCGGCCTCAGCAATGCCCAGGCCGCCAATACGCTGGCGGCGATCATGGTCGGCTACCAGTTGGGGCTGCTCAATGAAAATGTGCTGAACGGCACGATTATCATGATTCTTGTCACGTGCATCCACAGTGCGTTAGCCGTTGAGAAATCCGGCATCCGGCTTGCCTTATCGCTGTCGGGTGCCCGGTCAACAGAAGCCGTCGAACTCACGGAGATCCAGAGGATTCTGGTTCCGATCGCCAATCTCAAGTCGATGGTACCGCTCTTGGATTTTGCATTTGCGATCAAGGACACCAAGGGTTCGGATCCGGTGTATCCTCTATCGGTGGTTACCGATGACGAGGATGCTTCGGTTCGAGTCGCCGAGGCTGATTCGCTGCTGCGCGAAGTTCGCCGTCATGCCTCGGGAGGTGGATCGACGGTTAAATTGATTTCCCGTATTGACGTGAGTGCCAGTGGCGGGATCTTGCGTGTAATCCGTGAGATGAATATCTCCTGTGTTGTCCTTGGCTGGGGGAGCGAGCACACCCCCGGTGAATACTTTTTTGGTGGTCTTCAGGACCATCTGCTCGACCAGAGTAAGTCCATGATGCTTGTCAGCGGCATATCGACCCCGTTGAATACGGTCAAACGGATGACGCTGGTGTTGCCCCCGCATGCCGAATTCGAGCATGGGTTGCGAGAATGCCTGCAGGCGCTGCATACCCTGCGGCGCAATCTCAAGGTCCCTTTTGTTTTACAGGGCCTAGCAGAAACCGTTGTGGCTGTCAGGCAGGTGCAGGTTGTCGCTGGCCTGCCCGATGAAGTCACGGCGATTCCCTTTGCAACATGGGAAGCGATGTCGAAAGTCGTCATGCGCGAGATGAGGCCGCATGACTTGACGGTATTCCTTTCAGCCCGGGAAGGTTGCCTTGCGTGGAATTCTGATATTGAGCCGTTCGCGAAGCGGCTGCGGCGGCTCTCCAACGATGCGAATCTCCTTCTGCTATACGCACCCGCTAATCAGACCATGGTAGGCCTTGATCCACGGATATGTTAACAGCACTCAAATCCGGATCCAGATCCCGGTAAAATCGATGGGCAGCAGATACCTGAACGGAGAAAAAATTGGGTTCCTGATTTTCTGTCATGCTTTTTCATCCTTCATGAATAGATCTTGTGAGTGATGAGTTCTGGTCATCATTCTGTCTTCTCACCGGTCACCTGTCGAGTTCTGATTTGGGATAGCTCCAGGGCCAGATCAACCCATTGCTCGGTCAACTTCTTGAAGCGCTTGAAGTTGGCCGTCTCTTGCCTGATGGCCGCCAGATTCTCCTTCCGGAGATATTCGCTCCTGCTTTTCATCTTGTGCGTATAGCTGATCTGGTAGAACGGCTGTAGCTTTTCCTTCGGTTTGCGGTACTGGCGGCTGATGGATCCCGGACGCATCGGCCCGAGTTCATTGAGCTGTCGTTTTATCCGTTCGATCCGTGCGGCTATTTTCTTTTCTGCTGTTGACATGATGCCTCCTTCGAAGCTGACGTTGCTATGGGTGGCAGTGGTTCTGAAGCTGACGCTTTCGCGGTTGCCAAAGTACAACGGGCGGATTCTCCTACTGGCCGACGGCATCAAGGTGGCCAAAAGCGGGCGCAAGATGCCAGCGGTCAAGAAGCTACACCAGGAGAGCCAGAACAACAGCAAGCCGGAATACATCTTCGGGCATTCCTGCCAGGCGGCCGCATTGGTTGTCGCGGCGGCCTCCAGCTATTTCGCCCTGCCCCTGTGCTGCCGCATCCACGAGGGCACGGTCTTCTCTAACCGCGATAAGCGTATCCTGCTCGACAAAATCGTCACCATGATCCTCTCGCTGGGGATCAGGATTCCGTGCTACCTGATTGCCGACACCTACTACGCCAGCAAGTCGGTAATCGATCCGCTGCTCAAGAGCGGACAACATCTGATCAGTGCCGTCAGGTCTAACGTGGTGGCCTACGAGCCCGCCGCGCCCTCCAGGATCAAGCGGCGCGGAAGGCCCAAAACGTACGGCACCAAAGTCAAGCTCCACTCGCTCTTTGAAAAAACCGAACATTTCTCGCTGGCACCCAGTCCCGTCTATGACGAAACCAACGTGACAGTCCGCTACCTGTGCAAGGACCTGTATTGGCGTCCTGTGGGCATCAAGGTCCGTTTCGTGCTGGTCGATCACCCCTCGCGCGGCAAGAAGATATTCCTGTGCACCGATCTTTCGCTCGATCCCCTGGACATTATCCGCCTCTATGGAATCCGATTCAAAATCGAACGGTCCTTCAAGCAGGCTGTCCATCAGATCGGAACCTATTGCCGCCTACCACTGCTACATCTCGAGGATGCCCCGCAAAAGCACATCATGGCGAAATTCATGCGCGAAAACATTGACCTTGATACCGCGCAAGGATTAAGATTGGTCGCGTGAGATGAACTCATCACTCACGAGCTTCAACGTTCGGAAAACAAATTAACGAGGGAATCTGATGATCAGTATAAGAACGAAATGTTTGAGCGGTTTGATTGTTATCCTGGCTGGAGCAATACTGCAGGCTGCAGAGATACATATAGCAGTTAGTGGCGCTGATGCCAACTCTGGCGGGCCGGAAGCTCCCGTGGCCACGCTTCAGGCGGCACAGAAAATCGTCCGGCAGAAGATCGCACAGGGACTGCTGGAGCCGATGGATGTGATAATTCACGGCGGGACATATTATTTGGACTCACCACTGGCGCTGACTCCGGAGGACTCAGGGACGGCGGCTTGTCCGATCACCTGGCGTGCAGCCGGGGGAGAGAAGGTCATTCTCAGCGGCGGTGTTCGGATTTCAGGTAAGTGGACGAAGGGCGAGACGGGAATCTGGTCGGTGGCAGTTCCGGCGGCGAAGGATGGTTTGAACTTTCGTCAGCTGTTCGTTAACGAGAAATGGGCGATCCGTGCAAGGTATCCGAATGCCGATGCGCCTAATCCTTTCCTCTACGCAACCGGTGGCGGGAAGGATCATGTCACCATCGATCCTGCCCCGATCAAGGATAGTTGGGGAAAAGCCCGCGATGCACAGATAAATATCGTGCCTGAGTGGAGATTCTTCAACCAGTGGAACACTGTCACCCTGGTTGACGCCAAGACCGGCCGTATAGATATTGCGGATAGCGAGCGTCACGCGAAGGTCATCCCTGGAAACTGGTTCTGGATAGAGGGCGTTAGAGAGGAGCTTGACCAGCCTGGTGAATGGTGCCTCGACCGGGAGGATGCGCGTCTTTACTACATGCCGGAACCGGAAACCGATCCAAACACGCTGACTATCATCGCACCGCGTCTTAATGTGATAGTCGACGCCAAGGGCGAGGTGGAGAAGCAGACGCACGTGGAGTATGTGAACTTCCGCGGACTTGAGTTCCGTCACACCAGTTTCACTCTCGGTCACATCGAGGCGCGAGTACACACGGATGCGGCGCTCCGGCTGGAGAATGCCTATCACTGCCGCATCGAGAACTGCCATGTTGAAAATATCGGCGGCTATGCCGTCTGGCTTCATCTCGACAGCCAGCACAATGTGATTGACCGAAATACCGTTCTCAACTCGGGCGGCGGCGGAGTGCTGTTCACCGGCGCCAGATTGGCTTACATGGACGACAGTAAGCTCTATACGCCAGGCAAAGTGGCGGCCACTGTGTTTCCCATCCTTAATCATGTCACTCGAAATACTGTCAAGCACTGCGGCAAGATTCGCTACTACGGCGGGGGCGTGCATATGGACTCGCGGCCTTTCTGCATGGCCATGTCGCCCGGCAACTATATCGCCCACAACCATTTTGAGGATCTCTCGCGCAACGGTGTCTTCGCTTTCCGCAATCAGGGCGGCAACATTGTGGAATACAACCGCATCCATGATGCGATGCAGACCACAATTGACGGGGGCTGCATCCATTTTGCAACGATGAACCATCTGACCGCGCCCAACTACATTCTAAACAACTGGCTTTTCGATATATGGGGCTATGAACAAAAGCCGGACGGCAAGCCTGTCCGTAAACTCGCTAACGGCATCTTCCTCGACTGGGACACCAGCAACACCACTGTCCGGGATAACTGGATCTACAACTCCGCTGGCGGCGCCATCAAGCCGATTTTCCAGAACCAGAACCTCGTCATAAAAGACAACCACCAGTCCGATACTCGCATTGTCCCGCCATTCGAGAAGGAGCTCGGACCGGAGGGCAGGGCCAGCAACCGCATTGACCTCTCTGCAAACCGGCTTACTGGCAGAGTTATCCACTATCTTGACAATGAACTCGTGAAGACTACCGGAACATGGACGCCCAGAACCGTGACCGGCATGTGGGGCCTTTTCAGCTTCAACTTCTTAGTCGGAACCGCAGCTGTTCCCTCTGAAGCCGTATATTCGTTTCCCGTTCCAGAGGACGGGGTCTATCAGGTCTCGCTCATCTATAAGCCGGGAAAGACCTGTGCAGGCAACGTACCGGTCACAATCCAGCATGCGGATGGAAAGGCCGATCTGCAGTGGAACATGCGGGAGGGGTCGAAACACGGCTTTTCTGTAGAGATAGGGAAATTCAGATTCCTTAAAGGAAAGCCAAGCTCACTGACTCTTTCAACCATCGGCGTCGACGGTGATGTAATAGCCGACAGCGCAGCTTTCGTGAAGGTCGCGGATTGACCCAATTCCGTTTTGTCGGAAGGCTGAGGGGGCGCAATTAGCCATGGGACATTGAGCGCAGTAATGGTCGTAGCTTAAAATTCAACACATGACTTTTAGGTGGGATATCAGGACACTCAGTGGACAGAGGATAAAGAGCTCGCCAGGGCGTACCGGAAGGCGCTCCGAATCCCTGGAGAAAAGAAAGCATGAGATCAAGTGTTGAATTTTTAGTTACGACCCTTAGTTGTCTTCGTCTTCCCGATCATAAGACGCCGTCCACTGATCGAATAAGTGCCATGTCATTTTCCGGCGAGCTCAGGAAGTCTGAAGTTATGGAAGGCTGGTTTTCCATCAATGGCGAAGCCATTCACGGTTCACGTCCCTGGCGCAAGCATTCCGAAGGCGACAGCACGGCGCTTGCGCATTTAGCCAGGCCTTTGGATCGCTGACGGTGGAGTTGCCAAGGCATTTGCACTCCACGCAAACGATGGATTCTGCAAAAAAAGAGGATTTAACAGTAGCTGTCGATTGGCTTTCTTCCCCTGTGACGAATTAAGGAGTTAATATGCAAGAGTTTAAGAAAGGGGTTCCTGTCTGGCCGGTAGGCGAACAGGGCACGTGGAATCAGGTTGTGGGGTTCCATGCCGCGATGGTGGTCGACGAGCCGTGCGTTAAAGGGAATCTGGTGCTGCGCATGACGGCAGCCGACTGCTATCGGGTATGGGTGAATGGCGTGTTCGTGGGGTACGGGCCGGCGCGCACGGCCCATGGATTTTCCCGGGTGGATGAGTGGCCATTGGCCGGTCTGGCGAACGAGGGCGTCAATCACCTTGCGGTTGAAGTCAGCAATGCCGGCATCGATTCCTACGCGTATGCGCTGCATGATCCGTTCCTGCAGGCGGAAGTTTTGTTTGATGACAATGTCGTGGTCGCGACGGGTGGCGATGCGTTTGCTGCATATTTACTCAAGGAACGTATCCAGAAGGTCGAACGCTATAGCAAACAGCGGCCCTTTGCCGAAGCCTATCGACTGGCGGCGGGATGCAACGACTGGCGGATAGGGCAGGGGGGGCGCGAGCCGATTGCAAGCGAAAAGGTGGACGCCTGTGAACTGCTGCCGCGCCATGTGCCGTTGCCGGACTTCTGTTGTGTTGATCCGGTTCGTATTCTTGAGCAGGGAAGCGTTATCGAGGCGTCTGGCCCGGAGTCGGTATTGCATCATGTGGCCCGTGACAAGGTCGGCGTACGCGTGATGGGGTATCCGGTCGATGAACTTGCGATCGACATGAGCAGGGAACTGTTGCATTTAGGGTTTGTACCATCGCAGGCGAATCCCCCTGCCGTTGGAATCCCCGCAGAGGCGTGGCTTCGAATCGCTGCCAGGGGATATGCCCTCTATGATTTTGGCTCGGTCCAAGGTGGCTTCATTGAGGCACGCTTGCGCTGCGACGCGCCGACGCGCGTCTATCTCAAGTTTGATGAAATCTTGAATCGCCAACCGGAGGAGATCTTCAAACTGGGGGTTGGGGCCATTGCACTGGACCTTGAACCCGGCGAGCACGCCTTTACTTCCTTTGAGCCTTACTCAATGGGCACCATTCGGGTCATTGCCTGTGATGCGCCTATTGAGGTCTGTACGGTTCGCATCCGCGAATATGCGCATCCCGTGCCGGAGCCTCTCAGCCCGTTTGACGATACCGAGCTGGCAGCCATCCTGCGTGCCGGGTGGCAGACATTCCGGACCAATAGTGTCGATCTGTTTACCGATTGCATGAGTCGCGAGCGGGGGGGCTATCCCTGCGATTCCTACTTCACCGCGCGTACGGAATTGGCTCTTACCGGGGAAAGCCGGGTGGAACGTAATTTCCTTGAAAATTACTTCCTCGTCGACACCTTTGCCAGCATCCCCGAGGGCATGGTTCCGCATTGCTACCCCAGTGACCGGCTGGGGAAGGGACAGTACATTCCGAATTGGGGGCTTTGGCTGGTGCTGCAGCTTTGCGAGTACTGTCTGCGCACGGGAGACGATGCTTTGCGGGATCTGGCTCGTTCGCGGGTTGAGGCCCTGTTCGGCTGGTTTGCCAAACACCGGAATACCCAGGGACTGCTGGAAGATGTTCCCGGCTGGCTATTCGTCGAGTGGTCCGACGCGAACAACTATACGGACGGGGTCAGCCACCCCACGAATATGCTTTATGCACGCTGCCTTGGTGCCGCCGCGGAATTGTACGGACGGGATGACTGGCAAGCGGCGAGCTTGCAGACTGCTGCTGCCGTGTGCCAGGAATCCTGGGACGGTCGTTGGTTTGCGGATCAGTCGACACGCGTTGATGGCGTTCTGCAGCGGTCAGCATTCCGTTCCGAGACATGCCAGTACCATGCGCTCTTTTGCCAGGTGGCAACATCCGGACAAGCAGCCAGCCTGTGGCAGCGTCTGCGGGATGACTGTGGCCCGCTCCGCGGAGCACACGGCGAGGGAATGGATGGCACGGGTGTCAATCTCTTGCCAGCCGAGCTCCTGTACGGCTTGATGCTGCGATTTGACTTGCTGCAGAAGGCGGGTGAACGCGAGCGTCTGGTGACCGAGCTGCGCCATGTCTTCGGCCCCATGGCCCGTCAATCGGGGACACTCTGGGAGCACGTCGAGCCCCGCGCCAGCCTCAACCACGGCTTCGCCTCTTATGCCAGCGCCCTGCTGCTAGCCTAGCCGTTAACCGAAACGGGTAGACAACAGAAAGATATGTCTCATGCCGAATCCACTTGCATTCCATCTTCATGTGGGTATCGCCCATCATAATTTTCTTTCCAATGGCCGCATAGTATGCGATTTTTCAATTAATATGAAATCAATCAAGATCGGTGTTCTAGGCGCAGGGAGCTTCTCGTGCGCTTTCATTCCGCTTTTCCAGGCGCATCCTTTCACTTCGGAGGTCTATCTGGCGGAGTCGATGCCGGATCGGCTTGCGTTTGCGGCGACAAAATTCAAAATCAGCAAGACCTTTTCGAATCTGGAAGATCTGCTGAAGAGCGACGTTGATGCCGTTGCCATTTTTACCCAGCGATGGAGCCATGCGCCCCATGCTATTTCCGCCATGCTGGCTGGAAAGCATGTCTATAGTGCCGTTCCCGCTGCTGTTTCGCTGGCAGAGCTTGAGCAACTGATCCAGACGGTCAAGGCAACGGGGCTTGTCTACATGATGGGCGAAACCAGCTTCTATCAACCGACGACCATCTACTGTCGCAAGCGCTTCCAGGCTGGCGAGATGGGGCGGTTTGTCTATGCGGAGGGCGAATACTGTCATGATATGGAGCACGGTTTCTACGGGCCGTATCAGGGGAGCAACGGTGCCGCCTGGAAGTCGTATGCAAGCTTTCCTCCGATGCACTATCCCACGCATTCCTGCGGCATGGTCCTGAGTATAACCGGAGCCCGCATGACCCGTGTGTCTTGTCTAGGATTCAAGGACAATCATAAGGACGGTATCTTCAATCGGGCGTTGAGCCATTGGGATAATGACTTCAGCAACGAGACGGCATTATATCGGACCTCTGATGGCGGCATGGCACGAATCAACGAGTTCCGTCGGATCGGGATGCGCAGTCCCGCGACCGGCAGCGTGCGCTGCAGTATTTACGGTACGGATGCTTGCTACGAGGAGCAGGCCAACGCGCGTGCTTGGATCACGCATGACGGCCAGGTCGAGAATGTCATGGAACTTTTAAAATGTGCACCGAATCATCATCCGGAAGCCGTTGATGAGACGAAGGTGGCAGGTGTGCAAGCGGATTTCTTCAGCAGTCTTTCATCCGTGCACGACAAGGCACGATTGCCGCAGGAATTCAATGGACTTTGCAATGGTCATTTTGGCTCGCACCAGTTCCTGGTCGACGATTTCCTGAAGGCATGCACGTCAGGGAGCTTGCCTCCTGTAAACGTCTGGAGGGCTGCAACCTTCTGTGCACCGGGCATTGTGGCGCACGAATCTGCCAAGCGTGAAGGCGAGTCGCTCCCAATCCCGGATCTGGGCTCGGCCCCCGTCTGAAGTTGCCGGTATGTCCAGCACCGTCCGGACGATGGGCTTTTTGAACGTTGGAAAGGCAGATTAAAGGAAATGAATCATGAACGTTCACATCATCATGGGGAATGTCTTGCTGGCGGCACTTTGGTTGAGCCCATCCGGCAGCATGGCGGAGGACATTAATCCAGGGGGGAAGGTCATGCCGACGGTTGTTCGTTACGAGGATTTTGGGGCGAAGGGCGACGGCAAGACCGATGACAGCGAGGCGATTGTCAAGGCGCATGAATTTGCCAATCAGCACCGACTTCCTGTTCGTGCGAATGATCAGGCGACCTATTACATCGGGGGACAGGATCGAATGGCTGTCATCGAGACCGATACCGATTTCGGCTCGTCCGAGTTTATCATTGACGATACCGATGTCGATAACGTCCGATCGCCTGTGTTTCGTGTCCGCTCGACGCTGGCGCCAGTCACGCCGGAGGGGATCACAAGCCTCAAGGAGAATCAGGCAAGGATTAATGCCAGGTTTCCAGGCGCCTGCGTGGTGCAGGTCAAAAACGCCGGGGTCAAACACTTCATCCGCAAGGGGGGGAATCAGAACAGCGGGTCGGT
>JFJP01024060.1_pt1 | contig 11281 bp, 8 predicted proteins | sample 431651 | NCBI WGS metagenome assembly JFJP01 (sample SAMN02602958, study PRJNA72255) | Microbial mat metagenome, whole genome shotgun sequencing project. | biome: fresh water; feature: sink hole; material: water; isolation source: purple microbial (photo- and chemosynthetic) mats found in... | reverse complement strand
GTTTTATCCGACAGAACGTGATGTAAAAGCGATTTATCATCACTTTGAACCTGCACTGTTTCATTCGTTAAAACAACACAGTAAGCCCATCCGAGGGGCTGTTGAGTTTTCCGATACGTTAAAACAAAAACAAATTAAATTAGGTTCTACAACGGGGTATACCTGTTCTATGATGGAAGTGGTCTTAAATGAGGCTGGCAAAGAAGGATACAGACCCGAATGCTATGTGTGTCCATCGACCTATTTACCCGGACGACCGCATCCATTTATGATTTACAAAAATGCCATTGAACTTGAAATCTATCCTCTAAGTTCCATCGTCAAAATTGGCGATACGGTGAGTGACATTCGTGAAGGTCTGAATGCAGGATGTTGGAGTATCGGTGTTGCGATGAGTGGCAATGAAATGGGGCTTTCCCAAAAGGAAATGCAAAGCCTTCCAAAAGAGGTGCTTGAGCAAAAACTTTCCCACGCACGTGCACGACTCAAAGAGGCGGGTGCGCATTATGTGATTGATGGCATTTGGGATGCCTTGCCTTTGTTAGATGTTATTAGTGAGAAAATTAAAAATGGAGAAAAACCATGCACCATCACTCTTGTGTAAGCATCGACCCTGATTTAATTCCAGATAATCCTTATTTGCTTCTCACTCCCGGTCCTTTAAGTACCACAAAAGGGGTTAGAGCGGCGATGTTGAAGGATTGGTGTACCTGGGATGATGATTATAACCGTGTGGTTCAAGAGATTCGTACCTCTTTAGTGAGCCTAGGGTCACATTCAGGGGAGTACACCGCGGTGTTGATGCAAGGCAGTGGGACGTTTAGTGTAGAGTCCGCCATTCAAACGCTTATGCCAAAAGAGGGTGGAACGCTGCTTGTTTTGAGCAATGGAGCCTATGGTAGACGCATCGCTACCATTGCACAGATGGCTGAGATTTCTTGCATCGTACAAGAGAGTGTAGAAACACAAACGTTTTGTTTAAAAACACTAGAAGCCCATCTTCAAAACACGCCTTCCATTACCGCAGTGGCGGTGGTGCATTGTGAAACAACCACGGGTATCTTAAATCCTATTGTTGCCATTGGTGAGATCGTCAAACGTTTCGAGAAGCTTTTTATTGTCGATGCCATGAGCAGTTTTGGAGGCATTCCCATCGACATGGATGCTTTAGGGTGCGATGTGCTCATTTCCAGTGCCAATAAGTGCATTCAAGGGGTTCCCGGATTTGGTTTTATGCTCTTTAAACAATCGTGTTTAGAGCAATGCCGTGGCAATGCCCGTTCACTCAGCCTTGATGCGTTTGATCAATGGTTAAGTATGGAAAAAGGCAATGGAAAATGGCGCTTTACCTCACCCACCCATGTGGTTAGGGCATTTAAAGAGGCACTGTATGAGCTTGAATGTGAAGGCGGTATCGAAAAACGCAATGCACGCTACCGCGCCAATCATCTTTTGTTAGTGGAAGGGATGGAGGCTTTAGGATTTATGTGCGTGGTTGAGCATTCCTTACAAAGCCCCATTATCACCAGTTTTTACAGCCCTCAATCTCCTGCATATGAGTTTGCAACGTTTTACGCCAAACTCAAGCGCATGGGATTTGTGATATATCCTGGAAAAGTCTCACACGTCGATAGTTTCCGCATTGGCACCATTGGTGATGTTTTCCCTGAAGACATCGTGTGTTTGCTTGAAGCCGTTAAAGAGGCGAAATTTTGGTAATACCCTATGCGCTTGAGTGTGGTTTTTTTCTGGTTTTTGTGGCATATGGCTTTCAGCTTTTAAAGACATACCGTACCAAAAGAGGAAACGGGATAGCCCTTAATGGCTATCTTGTGACCTTTATCACCCTTTTAAGCTATATTGTGTGGAGTAAGGGAAGCATTGGGGGTGTGAAAGTTTTGGAGCTCATCCTTCATTCACTCACCTTCGCGTATATCTTTTTTCACTCTTCAAACATTCGTTTTTCTAAAAAAGATACGTTGATATTTACCATAGCGCTTGTGGGTTCCTTTAATCTCATTGGTGGCATTGCACAAGCGTATAAAAGTTTTCAAAATATCGCACCTTCTGATGTGAGTTTTATGCACTATGCTCTTATCTTTATCGCCAATCTTCTGTTCTTACATGTAGCCTTTCTTGAGGATGAACGTATCAATATTATCACCGGATTGCTTATCACCAATGGGGTTTACATGTACATCTTATTTAAGACGGCACGTTCGATTACCAAACGGTTACCGTAACCAATTTGTGCCTAAGAGTTGATAGCATTTACGCACTAATACCAAATTTGTTGAAGGAGTGTTTTATGATGACAAAAGGATTGAGTCTTATTGCAGGCGTGTTGCTTTTGGGTGGCAGTGTTTTGGCTAAAGAGAGCCTAACGGTTTACACAGCGTTAGAGTCGGATCAAGTGAAGCCTTATTTGGAATCGTTTAAAAAAGCGGAGCCCGACATTGAAGTTAAAATCGTACGCGATTCTACGGGGATTATCACTGCAAAATTGTTAGCAGAAAAAGCCAATCCGCAAGCGGATGTCATTTGGGGTACTGCGGCAACGAGTTTAGTGTTGCTAGAGCAAAATGCCATGTTAGAACCTTATGCTCCGAAAAGTTTAGACAAAATCGATGCCAAATATCGTGATACCAAAACGCCTCCGGCATGGGTAGGCAATGACGTGTGGGGCAGTGCGGTCTGCTTTAACGAAGTAGAAGCCAAAAAACAAAACCTTCCTTTGCCAACCAGTTGGGAAGATTTAACAAAACCTATCTACAAAGGTAAAATTGTCATGCCAAATCCTGCGAGTTCAGGAACAGGCTTTTTAGATGTCACCGCATGGCTTAAAATTTTTGGAGAGAAAAAAGGGTGGGAGTATATGGATAAACTCCATGAAAACATTGGTCAGTACACCCATTCAGGCTCAAAGCCGTGTAAGATGGCAGCTGCGGGTGAGTTTCCTATCGGTATTAGTTTTGAGTACCGTGCCGCAAAATCTAAAAAAGAGGGAGCGCCCATCGCGATTGTCTATCCAAAAGAAGGGTTAGGATGGGATTTGGAAGCAACCGCCATTGTTAAAGGAACGAAGAATTTAGAAACGGCTAAAAAGTTTGTCAACTGGGCAACAGGCGAAGAAGCCAGTAAGCTTTATGCGCAAAACTTTGCGGTGGTCGCGTACAAAGGTCTTTCACAAAAAATTGAGCACATTCCTGCCAACTACGAAGCGATGTTGATTCAAAATGACTTTGCATGGTCAGCCAAAAACAGAGAAGCCATTTTAAAAGAGTGGTCAAAACGCTACGAATCCAAATCTGAACCTAAAAAATAATTCCAATAGCGAGGGGGAGATTTCTCCCACGCTATTAGATTCCTTACAAAAAGTGTTTTATAAAAAGGAAAAGCACCAAGGGTGCGCAGGCATTCTGCCGAAGAAAACCCAGTGTTAACGTAGTCTTTAGAGCTTTGCTTTAAAGACGTATTAAGAGTTCGATAGAACTCTATTGATTCAAGGACAACTCGTGTCTCAAAATGCCATTGTTATTCAAAATATTGAAAAACGCTTCGATGATTTTATCGCCCTTCGTGACATCAACTTAGAGGTTAAAAAAGGCGAATTGGTCTGTTTTTTAGGTCCATCAGGGTGTGGAAAAACAACACTGCTACGCATCATCGCAGGGCTTGAAACCTGCGATAAAGGTGAGGTGATTCAAAATGGTCGTGTCATCACGCATCTCTCCCCTTCCAAGCGTGATTACGGGATTGTCTTTCAAAGTTATGCCCTTTTCCCCAATCTAACCGTGGCTAAAAATATTGCTTATGGACTTAAAAAGCAAGACGTTGAAAAAAAAGAGGCAAAAAAACGGGTCAAAGAACTGCTCGCTTTGGTGGGCTTAAGCGGGAGTGAAGAGAAGTATCCCAATGAGTTAAGCGGAGGGCAACAGCAACGCGTCGCATTTGCGCGTGCAATTGCGACCAACCCCTCCCTTTTACTGCTTGATGAGCCTCTCTCTGCTTTGGATGCGAGGGTGCGTGAACATCTGCGCCAAGAAATTCGCGAACTTCAACGTACCCTTGGTATTACGACCATCATGGTCACCCACGACCAAGAAGAAGCGCTTAGCATTGCCGATAAAATCGTGGTGATGAACCACGGGATGATCGAGCAAATTGGCTCTCCTTTGGAGATTTACCACCACCCACGCACCCTTTTTGTGGCGGATTTTGTAGGCAAAATCAATCTTCTTGATGCTCTGTATAAAGGCAACGGTCTCTTTCAAGTGGGGCAACTCAAATTTACCATCGATATGGATGCAACCCCTGAGCCCCCTTTAGGTGCGGCGATGAAACTTTTGGTACGCCCTGAGGATGTTAAAGTGTGTAGCGAAAGCTCTGAAGAGGCAAATATTGTCGAAGGCGATGTGCTAAAAGTGACCTTTTTGGGCAGTTTTTGTAGGGTTTTAGTCAAGGTAAAAGGGCTCTTAGAAGACAGCCTTCTGGTTGATATGTCACACAAAATAGTCTCTTTACACGCCATACGTGAGGGCAGTTTGTTAAAGTTGTGTATCGCTTCTGGTGACATTTGCTACTTTGTGGATGAGGCACATGCGTAACTTTTGGAACGATTCTAACAAAATGCTCATGGCATTTTTGATGCTCCTTTTATCGCTGTTGCTCAGTGGGATGATTTTTTTACCTCTTTGGGAGATTTTGCAAAAAAGTTTTTACGACGTTTCAGACCATTTTGTCTTTTTAGACAATTTTATCTCCTACGTGCGTGAAACAAAATCGCTTCAGCTGATTCAAAATTCACTTTTTATCGCCGTAACTTCGACGTTGATTATTATTCCCATCGCGTTTGTGTTTGCATATGCCCTGATGCGTTCACGCATGCCCTTTAAGCCTCTGTTTCGCTATCTTGCCCTCATTCCCTTACTTGCACCCTCTTTGTTGCCAGCCATCTCCTTTGTTTATCTCTTTGGCAATCAAGGTTTTTTAAAAAGTTGGATGGGCGGAGGCTCGATTTATGGAGCGTGGGGTATTGTTTTGGGTGAGTGCTTTTATGTGTTTCCGCATGTGTTGATGATTCTTTTGAGTGCGCTTTCACTCTCCGATGCAAGGCTCTACGAAGCCGCACAAAGCATGGGGGCAGGACGTATTAAAATGTTTTTTACCATCACACTTCCAAGTGTAAAATACGGTTTGATTTCGGCTATTTTAGTCAGTTTCACACTGGTCATCACCGATTTTGGTGTTCCAAAAGTCATTGGAGGGGACTTTGGTGTTTTGGCAACCGAGATTTACAAGCAAGTGATTGGTCAGCAAAACTTCTCGTTGGGTGCGACCATAGGCGTGTTGCTCTTAATTCCCTCGGTGATCACCTTTGGTGTGGACAGGCTGTTGCAACGCAAGCAACGCGCAACACTTGGGGCTAAATTTGTACTGTACCATCCTAAAAAAGTGGCTCTTTTTGATACCCTGATGAGCGCGTTTGCGCTGTGTGTAGTGGTGCTTTTGCTCATCATACTAGGCGTGTCTGTTTTTGCCTCGTTTGTCAAATTTTGGCCCTACGATTTAAGTATGGTTCTCAAACATTATGACTTTGACAGTATGGATGGAGGAGGGTGGGGCTCGTACCAAAACTCTTTAGCGCTTGCGTTTTGGAGTGCTTTGTTTGGAACGGTTTTGGTTTTTGTCTGTGCCTACGTTGTGGAGCGCTCCAAAGTATTACCGTGGCTTAAAGAAGCACTCAAATTGGTCGCCCTTCTTCCTATGGCAGTTCCAGGACTTGTTTTGGGACTGGGCTACATCTTCTTTTTCAATAACCCACAAAGCCTTTTTCATGGGCTTTACCAAAGTATGGCGATTTTGGTAATCTGTACCATAGCGCACTTTTTTACCACCAGCTACATTACCGCGGTCACCACCATCAAACAAATCGACAGTGAGTTTGAAGATGTCGCAGAATCGATGGGCGTTGCTTTTTACCACACCTTTTTTCGTGTCACGGTTCCCATCGCCATTCCCTCTATCCTAGAAATCGCGCGCTACCTTTTTGTCAACGCCATGACCACGGTCTCTGCGGTCGTGTTTTTGTATGCCCCCGAGACCACACTCGCTTCGGTAGCGGTCTTAAACATGGACGATGCAGGAGATATGAGCTCAGCCGCTGCTATGGCAACACTGATTGTGGCCACATCCATTGTTGTGACACTCTGTTTTAATGGCGTTTCGTATTTTATTGTTAAAAGAACACAGAAGTGGCGAAGAGGGTAAAAAGGCTTACATGTAAAGGTTTATACCTTTACATGTAAGAGAGTGTTAAAGCGTTATTTTCGTTCCTAAAACACCTAAGAATTTAGCAATCCATTGGGGATGTGCAGGCCACGCAGGTGCTGTGACAAGGTTGCCATCAACGGTTGCATCCGTGACTTCAATCGAGGCGTACGTTCCTCCGGCCTTGGTGACTTCAGGAGCGCATGCAGGGTAGGCGGAGCAACTTTTTCCTCCTAGGACATCTGCGGCGGCTAAGAGTTGTGCCCCATGGCAAATCGCAGCGATAGGCTTATTGGCATGTGCAAAATGGCGTACCATCTCTAAGACTTTTTCATTGAGTCTTAGATACTCAGGTGCTCGTCCTCCAGGAATGACGAGTGCATCAAAATTTTCTGCTTTAATCGCATCAAAACTTCCATTGAGCGTAAAGTTATGCCCTGGTTTTTCACTGTAGGTCTGGTCTCCCTCAAAATCATGCACCGCAGTGCGAATAAACTCACCCTCCTTTTTGTTAGGACACACGGCTGTCACGTGATGCCCCACAGCGGCTAAAGCTTGAAAGGGAACCATGATTTCATAGTCCTCAACATAATCACCAACGATAAACAAAATCTTCTTTGCCATAATGACTCCTTTACGAATAGGTTTTTAGAAGTATAACGCTTTAGGGTAAACGCTTTTCAAAGCGCAAGGGATAGGTAAAAAGTGGCATGTATTCACCATCGTATAAGGCATCGTTTTCATTAATGAGCGTTTTGGCGACCCCAACACCTTGTGTGAGGACTGCCTCGGTCTCAATGGGTCGGTCCGTGATGATTTCACCCTGATCATACGCGGTGCCATTGAGGTGTGTGTATGCCTCTTTTGCTTCTCTAAAATAACGAAACGTAAAAGGAGTTTGCGCAAACACATCTTTTCCTTTTGTGAAACGCTGGGTAGCCACTACTTTGCGATACCCCATCGCTCCTTGCAGTGCCTCTTCTGCTGTCGGGTACAAAAGCCTTGGATGGATAAATCCTTCTTGGGTTATATACCCTTTTTTAGCGACAAACTCTCCCATAAGCGTTACATGTAAACGATGGTGTGCTTGGAGTTCTGAGGGTTTTTCAAGGTCCAAAGTTTTCCAATCATCGCTATAGCCATTCTCTTTTTTAATCGTCTGTATTAAAAATGCTTCCATACTTTGAGGCATAACACCGTACAGATTAGCCCCTACCACATGTTTTAAAAAGTACCCAAACTCGCCTTCATTGCTAGCACGGTTGATGGGGTCACCTCTGTTGGAGCGTGCGGTTCCTTCTTTAAACGTGTAAGCCAGATAATCCATCTCTGCCCACCCTAATGTTTCAGGAAATTTGCGTGGAAATGCCCACGTGGAATCAATCGTATTGCCACTACCAGAGGTAAAAGCGGAGGGTTCAAAGCCGTAATTATCGCTGTGGCATCCCACGCATTGCATCAACTCTTCCCCATTTTGAGGGCGCAAATGCCCTTTAGCATCTTCGATAAATCCTGCTAAAATCCATCCCGCACCGTTATCGATCCAACCTTGTTTTTCATTGAGATACAGTGGGGCATTTTCCTCTTTTTCAGCCGCTTCTCCCGGATAAAACATCTTTGTTTTTACCATATAGCGTATCTCTTTCACTCGTTTGGCGCGTGTTCCCGTTTCGCGCAAATCGACATAATGCAAAGGGTGAGCAAACTCGGTGTATAAAGGGTAAAGTCCACGCTCAACGGGGGTGTTATGGGCGTTTCCATAGTACTGTTTTGGGTCATTTGGCTCTAGCCTATCGGTGATGGTACGCTCGAGCAAATCAAGATTTTTGGAGTAGATCGCTTCACTCCAAACTCCTTTTTCATCTTGCATAAAAGGGTGTGGAAGACGGATGTAAATTCCAGAAACACTGCCACTCATCGGGGTAAAGATGCCATAGGGCATAAAATTGATAGCACGCCATCCCGTGAGTGTGTCAAACAAAGCACGCTGTTTATGTTTGGTACGCACATAGCCATCTTCATTGGCGGGTAAATCTTCGGGACTTAAATCTGGAAAAAGCCTCCACGGTGACTCAACACCGCTGTCCCAGCCTAAAGCGCCCCTTTTCTTAGCATACGCTTCTTTCCAGTTGTTGTCTTTAAGATAGGTAAGCATTGTTTTTTCATCAAAGCGGTGTGGGCTTTTTTGATAAGAGGCTTCGAGTGCTTCAGGAAAAAGGGTGTTTTCCCATGGATTGATGCTGGGTGAAACGGTTTGTTGTGTGGCGGGGGTAAAGCTATAGGTCGTTTGTAAATTACCCGTTATGCTTGAAAGTCCTGCTTGGGGATTGTTGTTTCCAAGGCGTGCGCGTGCGGGGGCATTGGTATGGCAAAACAGACAGGCATTTTGCGTCCCACCACTTGTTTCGATGTAGCACTGAGCGGGAATGTTGGCATAAGGGTTTTCAAAGGTCGTTCGGCTCACAAACTCACCTTGCAAGGTCCCGCCAAAGGCAGAACCGATGCAAAGAGAAACAAGGCAAAATTTATAGCCCTGGGATGCCATGGATATAACCGATAGGAGCTTGGAAACGGTCAATTTTAGATGAGAGTTTTTCTTTGAGATCTTTATTCATCGTTTTGATAAAATCACCTTGATGTTGCGCGTTGCTCATGATGTACGCATGACCGTTGAGGTTTTCCACCACTTGAAGTCCTGTTGACTCAGCGCCTGCTTGAGTGGAGAGGATGCGTGAGAGTTTTTGGGTGTCGATGTTGTACGCCCATACAAAGTTATTGACATGCGTTCCACTGTCTTCACCGATGAAAAGGGTGCGTGCGCGTGAAGAGTAAAAGACATTGTCGGTGTTAGCGATTTTATCAACCGCACACGTATTCCCCAGTGCATCGGTGGCAATTTCTTCGCCTAAAAGTGGTGCGGGAACGTACATTCTAACAGGGACAAATTCACTTTTGATGATGTTACCGCTTGTGTCTTTGACGTTGCTATGCATCGTGACTTCATAGGTGCCACCACAACGATTTTTAGCCACTTTGATGTGGTCTTTTTCAAAGCTGCTATCTTTTGCCATCCCTTTTTCGATGTATGACATGGCAATGTAGAGTTTTTTATCTTCTGGGTTAAACGCAACGCCTTCCATTTTGTTAAACTCTGTGGTAGCTCCCACATACGCGGCATAACGTCTGGTTTCTAAAAAGGCAGCAGCTTTTTCCATCCCTGGTTTTAATTTGAGGTACTCAATGTCCGAATGACCCGCTTTGACTGCTTTAAAGCCTTCATGTTTTTTTGCATCAAATTCTGCGGGTGCATAGGCTTCAAAGATATCACTAAACGTGAGTTTGTTTTTCCACTCTGCCACTTCTTTAGAGTTTGCATGCCCTAATTTAACCCAGCTTAAACCCGCTTGCCCACCATCTTTGGCACCATCTTCATTGAATTGTTTCCAAATAGCCGCATAGAGTGTTCCACTGTCAAGATTTTTTTCACTGTCTCCCACGTACATGTAAAGACCTACTTGCGCGCCATCATCCCCAAAAAATGCGGTTTTGCTATCACTCATCACTTTAGCCATCTCCCATGTGCCTCGACCCATTGCATAGTGTTTTGTCACTTTGGTATCGCCTTTTTTTCCAACAGCAACTTCAGTGATATAACCATAGTCATAAGCATTGGCCTCTTTTTTGCCTTCAAAATAAAGCTCGCTCATCGCTTTTAGCCCTTTTTGGGACTTTTTGTAATTTTTACCACTTGAAGCGGTGAAGTACAAATCATAATCCTCTTCACTGCCTAAGTGCGTATTCCAAGGGGTTTGCGAACCAAAACACGGGATCCAGATACCACCAACGCTTGAAAAATCAATTGGGTATTGATCGGTTGCTTTAAGTTTGCCATTTTTTTCATCTTGTGCGATGGAGGTGAGTGTCATGCTCATCGGAGCACGGTTGTGCCATGTTTGACTTTTTTCAACCGATGAGCCATCACTTAAAATCCAGTCGTACTCGTAATGCGTCACAAGGTACAACGAACCACCCACATTTAACAAAGAGTTGCTATCGGGTGTTTCCGCAATTAAAGGCTTACCCAATGGGTCCATGAGAGGCTTCATTGAAGCGCTGTAGAGTTGACCTGCGGGGTTTTTGTTGGTGCCTACTTTGTCTTTGACCCCAAAAAGCATTTGATAGCTTAAAGGGCGTTCAATCTTTCCGCCACTTGGGGTATGAATGATGACTTTGGCTTCAGAGTACGCTTTTGCCATTTGTTCAGGCGTACTAGGAGCATTCATGCCGATAAATTCGACCATAGGAGCTGCGAGTAGGGTAGATGCTACCAACGAAAGAGAGCCAAAAAGTTTTAAACCGTATGTCATGTTATGCCTCCAAAATTCTAAATATGTGGGAGCATTCTATAGAATAAGAGTTACAAATGTGTTACTAAATGACCTTACACACTACGTAAAGTTAGTTACTCAAACCGGCACGTATCAAAATAACGCTGCATGATTTCTTTATAGAATTTATCGTTTTTTAAACGCGCAATGTCTTGATTGATGCTCTGCATTTGCCCTGAAAAAGGGGAGTGCTTTGAAATGGCGATTTTAAGTTCAATTTTTTTGAGTGCAGGGGAGAGTGCCTTATAATGGATGTCTGTATTGAGATCTTTTAGGGCACCGCAAAAGGCAATTTTTGATGCAATCATCACATCAATGCGTTTGCTCATAAGCTTTTTAATGTTGGTTTGAAGCTCATCTGAGGGTTCTATTTGGATGCGTTTATTGAGAATGGCTTCTTGAAATTCATCGCTGTATTTTGAGCCATGTACTGTTCCTATCGTGATCCCTTGCAAAGAGTGCAGTCCTTCGTAACGTAGCGTTGTATCGACTCGTGTGATAAAGACAATTTCATCGTAAAAAAGTGGGTCACTAAAGATAAAGTCTTCTTTGCGTTCTTGTGTTTCAAGGGTGAGCATCAGCCCATCAACTTTGCCTTCTTTTGCCATAGCGAGAGCTCTTTT
>JFJP01023674.1_pt1 | contig 11281 bp, 12 predicted proteins | sample 431651 | NCBI WGS metagenome assembly JFJP01 (sample SAMN02602958, study PRJNA72255) | Microbial mat metagenome, whole genome shotgun sequencing project. | biome: fresh water; feature: sink hole; material: water; isolation source: purple microbial (photo- and chemosynthetic) mats found in... | reverse complement strand
ATTTATGAATCAAGCGGGTAAGGAGTCCTGTCTTTAAACAAAAACTACTGAAAAACAGAGAAGGTATCCGTTTTATATGGCCAAGGAAGAGTCTATCGAAGTTGAAGGTGTTGTCGAGGAAGCCATGCCCAATGCCATGTTTCTGGTCCGTTTGGAAAATGGTCATCAGGTTCTTGGACATATCTCCGGAAAGATGCGCAAGTTCTACATCCGCATCCTGCCCGGCGACCGGGTCAAGGTGGAACTGTCCCCCTATGACCTGACCCGCGGCAGAATCACTTACCGCTTCAAATAACCCCCCGTCGAAAATTTCCGGCACGCGCCTTTCGGCGCGTGCCGTTTTTTATTGCCGAACCCGGGCGGGTAAATATCCTTGTCATCCCCCGTACCCTGCCGTACCCATGAGCACATGCCGGAAATCGACCTTCACACACACTCCACCGCCTCCGACGGCACTTTAAAGCCAGCGGAACTCGTGGCCGCAGCGGCTGCGATGGGCCTCAAGGCCATTGCCCTGACCGACCATGACACGGTCCTGGGGCTGCCCGAAGCCTGCGCCACCGGACGCAAACTCGGCCTGGAAGTCATCGGAGGGTGCGAACTGAGCGTCGAATTCGAGCGCGGGAGCATGCATCTTCTTGGACTGTGGCTACCCCAGCGCCCGCAACGTCTGCAGGCAGCCCTCGACCTCCTGGGCGACCTGCGCAAGACGCGCAACGAAACCATCATCACGAACCTGAACAGCTACGGCGTGAACATCTCCTACGGCGAACTGGAGGACATCACCGATGGAGGCTCCATCGGCCGTCCCCACTTTGCACAATTGCTGGTCGAGAAAGGATTGGCCATCAATTTTCAGGATGCGTTTCTCAACTGGTTGCGGCCAGGGACCAAAGGTTATGCACCCAAGGAAAAGCTTACGCCGCGCCAGGCCATCGAACTTTTGAAGGACGAGCAGGCCACAGTCATCCTGGCCCACCCCTGCACCTTGAAACTCGAAAAGGATGAGTTCGAAGGCACCCTGCAGAAGCTCAAGGATTTCGGCCTCGACGGCGTGGAAGTCTTCTATTCCATGCACACCCAGGCCCAAACCAACTTTTACGCGGGTCTGTGCCGCAAGCTCGACCTGCTCCAGAGCGCAGGCTCCGATTTCCATGGCGGCAACAAGCCCAACATCGCCCTCGGCCGGGGCAAAGGCGGCCTTCGCCCCTCGTACGACCTGGTGCGGCGCATGAAGGACGCGCGCCTCAAGCTGGGTTTTCAACAACCACCCTGCTCCTGAAACATGACACCACTGCCCGAACTTCTGGTCCCGGCCGGTGATCCGGACAAGCTCGCCACGGCCCTGGCCTACGGGGCCGACGCCGTGTACCTCGGTGGACAGGCCCTGAGCTTGCGCGCCGGGACCGGCGGCTTCTCTTTCCCCGAACTCCGCAGCGCCGTGGAACTGGCCCACGCCAAAAACGCCAAGGTCTATTTCGCCTTGAACCTCCTGGCCTGGGAGGAGCACCTGCCCGGCGTGGAACGCTACCTGGAAGAACTCGCGGACATCGCTGTGGACGGCATCATCATCGCCGACCCCGGCATCGTAGCCATGGCCATGCGGCGCGTTCCGCACATTCCGGTCCACGTCTCGACCCAGGCGAACACCTCCAACTCCGCCACGGCGACGTTCTGGCGGGATCTGGGCGCGCGCCGCGTCAACGTGGCCCGTGAACTGGGGGCGGCCCGCATCCGGGCGATGGTGGAGAAGGTTCCGGGCCTTGAGTTCGAGGTCTTCGTGCACGGCGCCATGTGCATGGCCGTCTCGGGGCGCTGCCTGCTCTCCTCACATCTGACGAAGCGCTCGGGCAACCTGGGCCGGTGCTCGCATCCCTGCCGCTTCGAGTACAAGGTCACGGCCGTGCGGCTGGAGGAACGCCTGCGTCCCGGAGAGGACACCTGGGAGGTGCAGTGCGGTGGAGAATTCAGTCAGGTCATGGCTGCCGACGACCTCTGCCTGATCAAGTACCTGAACTGGTTCCGTCAAAACGGCGTAGCCAGCCTCAAGATCGAGGGGCGCATGAAGACGCCCTCATACCTGGCCCAGGTCACGGACGTGTACCGCACGGCCCTGGACGACCTGGCCTCCGGGACCTTTCGTCCCGGTCTCTACCTGGAGGAACTGCAGCAACTGGCCACCCGCCCCCTGTCCTCGGCCTTCTTCACCCCCGCACCCGTGATCCTGCGCCCGGCCCTGTCCCGAACGCTGACCAAGAACATCGTGGGCAGGCTGGCCGAACCCGCCGGAGATGGCCGCTGGATCATGGACGTCAAGCACCGCTTCGAAACCCACGCGCCCCTTGAGATTCTACTTCCCGGTCTGCGCCGGCCGGTTCTCGGACCCGGAGACTACGTCGTGGAGAATACCGAGGGCGCACGCCTGAGCACAGTCCACGGCGGGATGCGTGTGGTGCTGCATTGCGCGCATCCGGGCCTTTGGCCGGGCATGTTCCTGCGCGCCCATCATCCTGGCGTGTACACCGGCCAGGAGGGCTGAGACATGCAAGAAAATAATCTGTGCATCTGGGTCGACGCCGACGCCTGCCCCAGGGTGATCAAGGATATTCTTTACCGCGCGGCCGAGCGGCGCAAGGTGCGGCTTGTTCTGGTGGCCAACTCGCGCTTTGCGGTTCCTAAATCGGAATTCATAGATTTCATGCAAGTCGGCGCGGGCTTCGACAAAGCCGATCTGGCCATCGTGGAGCAGGCCCGTGACGGAGACCTGGTTATCACCACGGACATCCCCCTGGCCGCCGGAGTCATCGAAAAAGGTGGACTGGGGCTCAGCCCCCGGGGGGAGCTTTTCACTCCGGACAATATCCGTAGCCGTCTGACCATGCGCGACTTTCTGGACGAGATGCGCGGCAGCGGGGTCATGACCGGCGGGCCTTCGGCATTAAGCGCAAGGGACCGCCAGGAGTTTGCCAATCAGCTGGACAGGCTTTTGACGGGACGGGGGTGCTGACTCTGGCGGTCATGGATGAAATGGTCATCCTGGGCCGTATGGACTAAAACGCCCGTGCTCACGCTTCGTCTTCGCCCAGGAGGTAGCGCAACTGGGTTACGGATCGGCCCGTGCGTCTGGCCAGATCCTGCAGGGCCTCGAATTCCGGGCGGGAGTAACGCTGCCCCCCCAAGACGCTTTCCTTGGCGGACACGTCGCCCCAGGGGGTTGGACGGGTGGCTGTGACGCGAGGCAACACGGCGCGGGTCGTCTCGGTCATGCGCAACCCCAGAGTCATGGTCTGGGCAAAGGTCAGATCGCGGATGCGGGCCAGGTCTTCCGTCCTGCAAAGCACCTGCAACAGCCCTCCTGGGCGGTTCTTCTTCATCACTCCGGGCAGAAAAAGCACGTCGAGGGCCCCGGCCGCAAGCAGCACACCGAATACCCCGCCTATCTCCTCCCCAGTCAGATGATCGACATTGGTCTCCAGCACCATTATCCGCTCCAGTCCAGGCCCGTCCCCTTCCAACAGCAAAACGCGCAGGCCGTTGACCGTGGGCAGGTCCATGTTCCCAAGGCCCAGACCGGTGCGTTCAAGACGTCCGGCAGGACCGGCGGTGAACTCGCCGACCATCCGATCAAGCAGCAAAGCTCCCGTGGGAGTGATTATCTCTGCCTGAAACTCCGTCGGGTATACGGGCTTTCCGTGAAGGAGAATCGTGGTTGCCGGGGCGGGCAGGGGCATGAGTCCGTGGGCGCACTCCACCGTTCCCGTAAACCAGGGCAGGCGGGAACAGGTCACCCGGCTCACGCCCAGCGCCTCCAGAGCCCAAAAAGCTCCGACCACGTCCACCAGGGTGTCCACCGCGCCGACTTCGTGAAAATGCACGTCCGCCATGGCGCAGCCATGCACCTGGGCCTCCACCTCGGCCAGACGCGTCAGGGCGTCCTCGGATCGCGACCGCACGCACGGTGAAAAAGGGAGCGCCCGCACGATCGCGGTCAGGTCGGCCAGATGCCGCAGGGGCTGGGCATGGGGCGCATTCATGCGCAAGCGCTTGCCCCTGACGCCCTTGTCACTGGCCTCCAGGGCCGTTATCTCAACGTCGACACCTGCCTGGGCAAAGGCGCAGCACAGGGGCGTCAAATCAACTTCCAGATCGGCCATGGCCGCCAGGAACATGTCGCCGGCGATCCCGGCTGGACAATCAAGATGCAACTCGGGCATGTGTTTCCTCACAATTCTGGGATGTTTCAGCCAAGGACATGACATGAAAATCGCCGCAGTTCAATTATCCGGATTTCCAGGGGATGTCAGGGCCAACCTGGACACGGTCCGCCGGCATGCCAGAGCGGGGGCCGAGGCTTCTTGCCGCCTGCTGCTCTTCCCGGAAATCACGGATCTTGGCTACGACATGCCGGCCATAGCGGCTGCCGGTCGCCAGTGGTGGCCTCTGGTCAGGGATGAACTCGCCGGGCTGGCACGTGAATACCAGATCTGCCTTGTCTGCGGCGTGTGCCTGCCCGGGCCCGAGGGGTTGGCCAATGCCCTGGTTGCCTTCGGGCCTGGGGGCGACATCCTGGCCAGTTACCGCAAGATACATCTCTTCGAAGCAGGTGATGCCGACGAAACCGTTGTGTTCAGCCCCGGCGCGGACATCGTCTGTTTCGACTTCGTCCGATTCGGCCTCTCCGTGTGCTACGACCTGCGCTTCCCCGAGCTGTATCGGGTGCAGGCCCTAAGCGGCTGCCAGGCCCTGCTCCTGGCTTCGGCCTGGCCGGGGATCCGCATCGATATCTGGCAGACCCTCTGCACTGCCCGGGCGATTGAAAACCAGTGCTACCTGCTGGGGGCAAACCGGGTCGGAGACCAGGGAACGTTCCCTTTTGGCGGACGCTCCCTCTTCGTCAGACCAGCAGGAGAGGTCATACTGGCCGACGGGGTGCGCGAAGGCCTGACCATTGGCAACATCGACCCGGACGAGGTCGCCGGCATCCGCCGCGGCATCCCGGCCCTGAATCACCGCCGGCCTGGCCTCTATGCCAAAGTCGTGGAAAAATTGGCATAGAGGCTTTGACTGAATGCCCCAAAGATATTATTCCCTGAACAACTTACATGCATTTTCAATCGTCTTGACAGCAACAAAGCCTCATCAAGGGCGGACGCCCCGCCTCCAAGGAGAATAACATGATTATCAAAGACTGGATGACCAAGGACGTGGTCACGGTGGACCCCGAAGCCTCCATGATGCGCGCGGCCAAGCTGATGAAGGAAAAGGGAATCCGCCGACTGCCCGTGGTCAATGAAAAGGGCAAGATCCTCGGGATGCTCAGCGACCGCGACGTGAAGGAGGCCTCGCCCTCCAAGGCCACGACACTGGACATTCATGAGCTCTACTACCTGCTCTCCGAGATCAAGGTCAAAAATATCATGACCCCGAGCCCCATAACCGTGCGGGAAACTGACACGGTCTTGAAGTGCGCGGCCATCATGCACGACAAGAAAATTTCCGGTCTGCCTGTATTGAACGATAAGGACGAACTTGTCGGCATCATGACCCAGAACGAGGTTTACAGCGTGCTCCTGAGCATCACCGGCGTCTACCACGGCGGCGTGCAGATCGGACTCAAGCTCACCGACGAACGCGGCAGCCTGAAGGAAGTGCTGGAATGCATTCGCGGACACAAGGCCAGGGTCATCTCCGTGCTGACCTCTTACGACAAGGTGGAAAAGGGCTTCCGTCAGGTCTTCATACGCATCATGGACATGGACAAATCCGCGCTGAACGAACTGCAAAAAGAACTGACCGAAAAATACAACCTGACCTTCTGGGTTCGGGACAACATCAACTAAACCGGCCCGCCATCAGCCCAGGGACTGTGGATGCATACACAGGCCCTGGCACGTAGGCAGGAATATCCAGGCAGGAGCGCCCATGGAAGAACATTACCCCATAAAGGACACCTTCGTCGAAATCACCAACACCCTGCAGGCAGCCCTCGATACGGACTATGTCCTTGGCCTGCTGTTCGCAGTGGCCCTCATCTCCTTCATCATCGGTCGCATGAGCAAGTAGGCCCTACTCCGAGTCAGTTCCGGAATTTTCTGAATTCCCGCCATCCGTGCGGGAATTCTTTTTTTTGGAATCCGCATTGCACGCCAGCCGTGGACAAAAAGACAGCGCAGCGGCGGACAGCCGCGTCTCCTCTCCCCGGCCCTCGTGCAGGATCAGGGGCGCAAGCACCGTAAGGCCCGGACCTCCGTTCTTAAGGCTCCGCACAAGCACCAGACGGGCCGGGGCGTCGAGACGCTGATGCACGAACAGCACCTCCTTGGGCTGCAGCCTTGAGGCGCGCAGCAGGTCCAACAGCTCGTCGGCGCGTTCGGCCAGCAGAATGAAGAAGCAACTTTTCCTGTTGCGCGCCAAAGAGGACGCGGCGCGAACAAAATCCGCAAGTCCGGCCCGGCTCTCGAACCGCGCCAGGCTCTTGGCCTCGTCCGGACAGATGCGGCCCCGGCCGGGATCGCGATAAGGAGGATTGCATAGCACCAGATCCATGCTTTCGGACGCAAGGCCAAACGGCCTGCACACGTCGGCCCGGAGCAGGGCGAAGCGGTCATCAAAACCCAGACGACGGACATTTTCACGGGCATGGCCCAGCATCTCGGGACTCAAGTCCAGCCCGACCCCAAAAAAATCGGGGTGGTCAAGGGCCAGTCCCAGCCCCACCACCCCGCATCCACTGCCCAGATCAAGAATCCGACCGCGCACCTGCTCCCGGCCGGCAAAGGCGGCCAGCAGCAGCGCGTCCATGGAAAAACGAAAACCCGACTCCGGCTGGGAGAGCCCGCGCGGAAAATTCCGGCGGGCCTGATCCACGGCCGCAGCTGTCATCCTACTTCAGAACGGAGCGCAGCCGCTCCATGGCTTCCTGCACATTGGCCAGGCTGTTGAACGCGGAGATGCGGATGTAGCCCTCGCCGCAAGTCCCGAATCCGGCACCCGGAGTGCAGACCACCGCGGCCTTGGCCAGCAGCATGTCGAAGAACTCCCATGAGCCCATCTTCCCGTCGATCCAGACATAGGGCGAATTTTCCCCGCCAACGCAGTCATAGCCGAGCAGGGTCATTTCCTTGCGGATGATGGCCGCGTTGTTCAGATAATGGTCCACGAGCGCCTTGGCCTGGGCCTTGCCCTCTGGCGAATAGACGGCTGCGGCGGCTTTTTGCACCGGATAGGACACGCCGTTGAACTTGGTGGTGTGGCGGCGGTTCCACATGGCGTGCAGGCTGTGCGCCTCCCCGTGGCTGTCGTAGGCCATGCAGGTCTTGGGCACCACGGTGAAGGCCAGACGCGTGCCAGTGAAGCCCGCCGTTTTGGACAGCGAACGAAACTCGATGGCCACTTCGCGCGCACCTTCGATCTCGTAGATGGACCTCGGCAGTTCGGGGTCACGGATGAAGGCCTCGTAGGCGGCGTCAAACAGGATCAGCGCCTTGTTGGCCCGAGCGTAATCCACCCAGGCCTTGAGCTGGGCTTTGGTGATGGTCGCGCCCGTGGGGTTGTTGGGGTAGCACAGGTAGATCAGGTCCACGGGCTGACTCGGCAGGGCCGGGATAAACCCGTTGTCCTTGGTTCCGTCCAGGTACACGAGGCCTTCGTAGCGGCCGTCCACATTCTGCCCGGTGCGGCCGGCCATGACGTTGGTGTCGACGTAGACCGGATAGACCGGATCGGGGATGGCGATGCGGATGTCCCCGGCGAAGAGCTCCTGAATGTTGCCCGTATCGCACTTGGCCCCGTCGCTGACAAAGATCTCGTCCCCGGAGATGTCAGCGCCGCGAGACTGGAAATCCTCTTTGGCGATCAGATTGCGCAAAAAATCATAGCCCTGCTCCGGTCCATAACCGCGAAAAGTCTTGCTATCGGCCATTTCGTCCACGCCCAGATGAAAAGCGGCGACCACGGCTTCGGGCAGGGGCTCGGTCACGTCGCCGATGCCGAGGCGGATGATCTTCGTGTCCGGGTTGGCCTGCTGAAAGGCGTTCACGCGCCGGGCAATGTCGGCAAAAAGATAGGAGGCTTTGAGCTTCAGATAATTTTCATTGATGCGGATCATATGTGGTCCTCATTGGTTGGTTTTCGGTGTTGCGTGGAAGCCAGACCCGTAACGTCAAAGGCCGCGCAGTTCAAGTCAGGCCCGCCCGCGCCGCAAGCGCCGTCCCAGCACATCGGCGAAAAGCCTGGCCTGGCTGATGCCAAGCGCCATCCCCGCGCCCATGTACAGGATCACCCAGACGGGGATGAGGAGCAGGCAGACCGGCCCCAAGCTCGTGCTGAGCCAGCATCCGGCAAGGATGCCGAGGCTTAAGGCGAAAGAAAGGACAATGTCGCGGTTCAGGCGGAACCAGGCTCCGCAATGCCTGCGCAGGAGAAAGCCGAGCAGGGCCACGTTTATCCAGGCCGACACGGACGAGGCCAGAGCCAGACCCACGTGCCCAAGAAACTGCATGCTCGTGTAACCGACGACGACGTAAACAAAGAGACAGCAAAGGGCCACGCGCACCGGGGTTCTGGTGTCGCCGAGGGCGTAGTAGGCGGAGGCCAGAGAGCGCACGCTTGAGAAGGCGGGCAAGCCGACCACGTAGCCAAGCAGGGCCATGGCGGTGCCGTGCACGGCGGCCGAGGAAAATTCACCGCGCCCGAAGAGCAAATCGACCAGGGGTAGCGACAGCCCGGCCAGACCGGCGGCGGCGGGCAGATTCACGAACAGGGTCAGGCCCAGGGAGGTGGCCAGGGTCTCCTTGAACTCGGTCCGATTTTCCGGAGCGGTCAGGAGGGACAGCGACGGCAGGGTGGCCACGCCCACGGCCACGCCGAAAACGCCGAGGGGAAACTGGAAGAGGCGGTCCGCATAATACAGGTAGGATACGGAGCCTTCGGGCAGAAAGGAGGCCATGCCCGTGCCGATGAGGATATTGATCTGGTACACGGCCGAACCGAGGATCGTAGGCAGCATGAGGGTGCCTATGCGCCGCACGCCAGGCCCGGTGGGGTCCACGGGGCCGACCCAGGAAAAGCCCTTGGAGCGCAGGATCGGCTGCTGCAGAAGCCATTGCCCGACCCCGGCCACGAGCACGCCCCAGGCCAGGTACATGGCCACGTTTCCACCGACCTTGATGGCCAGAAGGCTTGCGCAGATGAGTACGATATTGAGGATGCAGGGGGCCAGCGCCGGAACCAGAAAATGGCCCATGCTGTTCAGGATGCCCATGCACAGAGCCACGCCGGAAACGAAGAGGATGTAGGGGAAACAGATCTGGACCAGGCTCGCGGTCAGGTCGAAGAGCTCCGGCCGCTTGGCGGCGAAACCCGAGGCGATGAGCAGGGTCACGGCCTTGGGAAAGAGCAGGACGAAGAGGGTCAAAAGCCCAAGGATGACGACCAGCCAGAACTGGATGGAGCGGGCCAGGATGAATGCGGCCTTGTCGCCCTGCTCCTGCCGGATTTTGACGAAGGTGGGCACAAAGGCCATGGTCAGGGAACCCTCGGCAAAGAGGCTGCGGAGCAGATTGGGCACGCGAAAGGCGACGAAAAATGCGTCGGCCAGAACAGACGCGCCCAGGGTGTAGGCCATGATCAGGTCGCGCACGAGCCCGAGCCCCCGGCTGAGAAGGGTCGCCACGGAAACGATGGAGGCATTGCGGGCGATGGTACTGTTGGTGGACACGGGAAGCTTCCAGAATGCTAGAGAATACTGGGCGGATTCGCACAAAACGCTTTTGTTTATCCGCCACGTCCATGCGCGTCTACCAGGATTTGCACGCAGAAAATACGGGCAGCCTCCGCTCTGCCTCGAAAAGCGCCGCTCCTAGCCAGCCACGCCCACCATGCCCTGGAAATCCAGAAGAACGATCTCGCGCCCCCGGGCCTCGATCAGCCCATCCTGACACAACCGAGCCAGGACGCGGGAGATGGTTTCCGGCGTAGTTCCCAAAATCTTGGCCACCTCCTGGCGGGAGACCGAGAGGGTCACACGGAGGGCGTCCTCGCCGTGGACCCGGGCTGCATGCAGCAGAAAGGAGGCCACCCGCTGGTGAATGCTGCGCAAAGCCAGATCCTCGATCATCTGATACGAGTGCATGAGCCGGGTGTTGAGCACCCGCACGATATTGAGCAGCACCTGCGGAGAGCGACGCAACTGTTCCTCCATGCATGACCCGGAAAACGCAACCACCTGGCAGGCGGACATGGTCAGGGCGCTGACCGGCAGAATCTTGGCCCCGTACAAGGTGCACAGACAGAAAGGGTCGCCCTCTTCCACCAGATAGACGGTCTGGTCCCGCCCCTCGGCCGTGCTGCGGAAAAGCTTGAGCATGCCCGAGTACAGCACATGAAAATACCTGGCCTCCTCGCCCTGATGAAAGACAAATTCACCGGGAGCGAAAGTTTTCCAGACAGCGCCCCGTGCCAATCCAGCCAGTTCCTGGGCGGTGAGGCCCTGCAGCAGGCTCATTTCTTCAAGCGCACGCATGATTTCCACGATTTTCTCTCCAAAACTTGACGGCCATCAAGATGCTCAGGCCAAAGCATGGGTATAGGTTTTTCTCAGAATAGAGAACCCCCGCGCTCCGGCATCCAGGAGTCATCATTCGCAAAAAGGAGGAGGTATGAGTATCGCTCGTCGGCAATTCCTCAAAACAGCCGGGTTGGGCATAGCCGCCATGGCTGCGGCGCCGGCCCACGCCTGGGAATCCAATGCCCCGGAAGACCCGCTTGGCTGCCTGGTAGACGTGACCCGCTGCATCGGCTGCCGCAAATGCGAGTTGGCCTGCAACCAGGTCAACAAATTGCCCGCACCCGAAACATCCTTCGAAGACATGCGCGTACTCGACATCAAACGCCGCCCCACGGCCGGCTCATACACGGTCGTGAACCGCTATTATCCGGGCCAGCTCACTGAACGCGGCGAGCTTGTGCCCAGTTTCGTCAAAATCCAGTGCATGCATTGCCAGGACCCGGCCTGCGTCTCGGCCTGCGTCACCGGCGCTCTCTCCAAAAAGGAGAACGGGACGGTGCACTACGACCCGGACCGGTGCATCGGCTGCCGTTACTGCATGGTCGCCTGCCCGTTCGAGATTCCGGCCTACGATTTTCATGACCCGCTCACCCCGCAAGTGCGCAAATGCACCTTCTGCCTGGAGCGGCTCGAAGACGGCAAGATGCCCGGATGCGCCTCCATCTGCCCCACCGAGGCCATCACCTTCGGCAAAAGATCAACGCTTTTAAAGCT
>JFJP01041242.1_pt1 | contig 11282 bp, 6 predicted proteins | sample 431651 | NCBI WGS metagenome assembly JFJP01 (sample SAMN02602958, study PRJNA72255) | Microbial mat metagenome, whole genome shotgun sequencing project. | biome: fresh water; feature: sink hole; material: water; isolation source: purple microbial (photo- and chemosynthetic) mats found in... | reverse complement strand
TACCCGGTTCCACGATCCGGTAACGGTTTTGTTTTCGAGTTTTAGTTTGGAACTTTCGGGGAAATAATAACCGGCCTGATCGTGCAAAATCCACCGGGGGCTTAGTTCTTCTGAGGATTCGGGCTGAAGTGTTTTTTCGGTTTGGGCTTTTACCAACACCTCGCCATTCAGGAACGATTGGTTAATTGAAGTTGTCACCGGAATTCCTGTTGCCGAGTTGATTCCGGCACCCAGGCAAACAACCTGATCGTTAAAAATGAACCATGCCTTTTGTGCCGAAATGCCTTCGCGCTGGTAATTCATCACCGCGATACCGGTTTTACCATCGGAAACTCCACCAACAAAGTCGCTTTTAATCCGGTAGCCACTGGCGGTCAGTACGGGTAGTTCCTTATCGTCCTGATGAGTGGTTGTACCCGGAATTTTCTTCCAGTCCCAGAATGGGAAAATGTTATCGTATTCTTTTCCGGATTGGTACAAATAGGTAGCTCCATCGCCAAGGTAATAACCACGGATGTTTTCAGAGTTACACGACTCGGCCCCGATAACCCGTTCGGAACACATTTTTACTGAAAAATAATATCGGGGAGTGCGTTGGACCTGAAAGTCGGAACGCCAAAAGTGTTTGTTGCCGTTTAAATTTTCGTAAGCATTAGCCTTTTTAAAAGCTTCTGCAAATTGAGGATCGAGGGTTTGCATCTGAGTTAGGTTGCTGGCCAGATTGTGTGCTTTCCCGCGTTGGGCATTTATAAATAACTGTCGTCCACAGGCGCTGATGTCCATCTGGTTTTTCCAGCTGATCCATTGTTGTCCGTCGAGCAGGTAATTGCGCAGAATGGCCATTTTCGATTCGTCGAAAAAGAAAGGTGTGTTTCTCAACATTCTGATCCATTTAATCATGTCGCCAACATAAGCTAATCCATAGTTGCCAAATTGAATTTGAGGGCCATGTTGGTGAAACGAGCCGTCGGGCTGAATGCCTTCGCCCAAACTAACTTTCATTTCTTCCTGAATGGATTGAGCAGCTTTACGGATGGTTGCATCGTCGCGAAGGAGTAAGGATTTCAGGAGTACATTGCCCGATAGCCATACTTTGTTTTGCCCGGTCATGCCAATTTTTGCCCGGTTCAGTATTTTAATTCCTTTGTCCATCTGCCCGGCCGAAAGCTCACTTTCCATCAGAATCAAGGTTGGTGCCAGTTGCATGGGGACTCCAATTTCGGGATACCACCAGTAAATCGTTATCGAGCCAGTAGTTAAGTGCCAGATGTATTTTGCTCAGCAGTTTGGGATTGTTGTAAAAATCGGAACCTGGGTTTCGCCAGACTTTGGCCATTGTTTGTATGTAGCTAAGGTGTAATACCGGTTGCCAGCTTCCACGTTGTTTGCTGGTGTAGTCAATTTTAGGCCATGCGCCTTGTTCGGTCATTTGATCGCACAAAGCCTGAAGGGTATCGGTACCCAACGAGCCGCTCATGAGTTCGTTCCACACGTTCTGGTGCAATTGCCTGAGGTCGGCCGGATAAACCGTTTTGGACTGAGCATACCCAAAACTCACCACAGAGCTGAAAAACAAAAGCAAAAAGAACTTTTTCCTGAAATAGTGCATGTTATATTTTTTTGAAATTTATTTTAAACGATTATTCTGCTTTTCAATTTTTCTGAAAATTAGGTAACTGGCTGTGAAGTAATGTGCCGAATGAACTGTGATCCCAATGAAAACCTTCGGGCCGGATTTTATCCAGTACTAATTTGGTATATTTCATTTCCAGACCCATCCGGTCGTGGTAATGATGGTAAATTATTTCGTAAACAGGCCTGAAATTTCCACGGCCTTTTTCTGAAATTACCGGATGTAGATTTTTGCCAAACAGATCGGGCACTGGCTGATACTCCACTTCTTCTCCAAGATTATATTTGGCTGTGTATTCGAAACCCAGTGCCAGACGATTACCGAATGATCCGTAAAGGTCATCACCCTGTTTCCATGCAATCTCGCACAAATCAGCCAGGTAACCAAGTCCAAGTTGTGTATGCTGCTGGTCGCGACCACTTTCCTGACATTGACCTGATTGGCCGATGTAATTCGGAATGGCTCCGTTTGAATGCCCGTTTCTGGCATACTCCACTGCTCCGTTATACATTGTTGTATCATCCAGAAAAATACCGATACACATGGTTGTCGCAATCATAGAAGCATCCCAGTTCCCGTTGGCTTGAGGTCTATAGTTTCTGATCAGAGGGTAGTAAACTGTTTTTAGCATTTGCTCAAACTGAAGCTGATCTTTTTTATTCCATAGTTTGGTTGTGTGTCGGATAATCTCAGCCGCATTACAAAATTTGTAACCTGTGATGCCGGCGAGTAATTGCATATCCGACCCTGAAATGGATTTTAGGGTGTAGGACCAAACATTAAGGATTTCGATTGCTTTCTCTGCATATTGTTTTTCACCTGTAAGTGTCCATTCGAGTGCCTGAATGTAAGCTGCCTGCGAATCATTTCCCAAATCTCCTGCACCAATATTGGGATTGTTGTAGGAACCACGAATTACCTCGGCTATAGGTTTGGGTTGCCATTCTGGTTTGGCATGATTGTCGGATTGAAGTAGTTTAAACGACGAAGTCCAGGGTTCGGCCTCAGCTTTGATCTTCTTTTTGATGAAGTCAAGTTCCGCTTTTGAATTCAGCATCCCCGGATGAATCAGCTGTGCCTGAGTAATGTATGTTGCACCCAGCATAAACAATAGGATTATGAAAGTGACCAATTTCTTCATTTCGGTATGCTCTTTTAGTTGTTTGGCAGTTTCGTTACCTGCACCGACTTGCTATTCAGGAATGGCACAAGAATTTCCCACGACCCTTTGCCTTGTTCGGTAACCCGAACTTTTACCGACTGGGCATCTTTCGATAAAATCTGAGTTTGTATTTCAGGAGCTTTACCTTCCGAAGGCCATAAAATCCAGACAAAAGTGTCGTTGGCTTCGAGCTGGCGCGAATAAATGGTGGTTGGGTTGGGCTCGTAGGTGTTGTATTCTTTGCTGTACCAGCCTTGAATTGTGGGCGTTTCCTGTCCTTTGACCTGTACAACTTTCCAGTCGGAAACGCCTGCCGGAATAATTTGAAGGTTGCCGTGTTCGTTGGTGGTTGCCACTATTCCTGATTTTTGCACCTGAACCTGATTGGCCGGATGCCAGTGCCAGAGTGTTTCGATGGTACGTTTGCGATCGGTTTTAAGCTGATCGGCAATCACCCAAAATTTGCCACGTACATACACCATCGAACGGGTATGACTGAACTCTCCTTCGGTACCTGCAAATTTGCTGAAAGTGCCGGTTCCATAATCAAATTCGTTGGTGATGGAATATAGATTTTTGTCCAGCGGTTGTTCGTTTTTTTTAGGGCCATCGGCCTGCCCTTTTCCATCGACTAAAATCACATTGTGGCTGGCGCTTCCGGTAGCATATTTCCGGAATTTATCGGCCACTTCGCCACGGTAGGCAAATCGGCCACCATCCACGAGCAAATCACGTCCGTAAGCTACCACCGAAAGGTGCAGTTTATCGTTGTGCTGGTGACCGGTTCCCCACGGTCCGATGTCGAAAAACGACCACTGTGCCTTGGCATCGTATCCACTCCGCGAGATGAACTGTCCGGCATAAGGGAAAATGAACGAAGGTCCGGTTTTTGGTTTTTTACCCGTTTCTCCGTTGCTGGCGATGTAGTCCCATTCCGGTCGCTGATAGGTCTGGGCAGCTTCCAGCAATCGGGCCCGGTTATTCAGCTGGTCGGCATCGTTGTTGAGCAGTCCAAAACCATCGGGACGAATGCTAAGTGCCAGAAAGTTCCACATGTTTTCAAGCGTTTGGGTATAATACTGCGGAAGCGGGACATTACTTTTTTTGCAGATGTCGGCAAACAAATTGAAGTTGGAAAGAGCCACAAAATGGTAACTCGAGGTTAATTCATTTTGTACACCATCGGGATAAACCTGTTCTTTCATGCTGGCAACCATGGTTTCGATCGAGTAGTCGAGCCACGATTTTGATTCTTTAAACTCGGGCCAGGAGGAAGCGACAGTTGCCAGTCCTGAAATTTCCATGGTGAGCCAGTTGCCCTGGGCATGAAAATTACGTGCATAATGAGCATGTTGTGGCAAGCTGCTTAGGATAAGCAATTGTGTTGCCGGCGAAATTAATTGGGTGTTCCAGAGTTCGTAGAATACTTTGGCCCAGGTTTTAGCCCTGAAGCTAACTTCGAGTCCGCGCCACATTGCCGTATTGCTTTTTACCGCGGGGTAAGGCCAGCTGCTGATAATCCAGTCTTTGGTAAACTGGTCGATGTATTTTACAAGATTTGGGTTTCCGGTTTTAACGTAGGCATCGAGTAAATTGCCGGTAGGGTAGTGGCGGTTCAGAGCCCATGCCCATTCAATGTCGTCGGCAGGTCCGTTGTGCGCCCATTTCAAATGTCCATCGGGCAATCGGGGAACCTGTCCCGAAACATTTTGAAAAGTGTAAATGTCGTGAAGGATAGAGTCGGCTTCCGAAGTGGATTGTTGCGAAACTGCTGGCAAGTTTTGCCTGACGTTTTTCGACTTGCCGTAATAGTTCAGCAATGCTTTACATGCCTGAGGAATATTGTTTGCCTGATATGCTTTTTTTACTTCAGCGAGTCCGGGGTAATCGAGGTTCAGGTTTTGAAAGATCGATTTGATTTGTTCGGGGTAAGCTGCGTATACCTCGTCGGCGGTTTGTATTTTCTGCCAGTTGTTTTGTGCAACAATTTGCTGTGCAAAAAGGCAAAGGAGTATGATTAGCAGGTTTTTGGTTTTCATGTTTAGTTCTTTTTTAATTCGAATAAATACAATTGGCTGGGAGCAGGCCAGGGTTCGGGCCAGGCCTGGTCGCGGTTAGCCGGCTGTGTTTCCCATTTAAGCAAATAGCGAACTCCCGATTCAGTAACCTTACCCAAATCGGTTGATGTGCGTACCTGTAATCCGCTGAATGTTCCTTCGAGTTTCGACAGTTGTGCCGGTAATGCCGGTTTAACAACCTTTCCGCAGATTTCCATCGATTCGTTTAGTAAAAATGTGCCGTTGCCGTATTTGATGTGTCCGTAACTTAATTCGTAGTAGCCGTCGCCCCGATTACTGAAAGTACCCACCCGAACCTCGGTGTTGATGCTCCCGTTTCCTGAAAACTCCCATCGGTAATCCCAGTTGGTTAATTGTTTAATATCCCATTTTTTGCCTGATATGCGGGCTGTGTAAAATTGAATATTTCCATTCTTGTCATACTTGTGATAGACCATGATTGGCTTGCCATTGTTGTCGAAACAAAGACTGGCTGCCAGATTGATGATCCCACCTTTTATTGGAATCGGATCAACGATCACTGATTTGTTATCGAGTGTTACCGGAAGTTTTACCGGTTCGCCAAAAGCATTGTACCAGTTTTTCAGATCCGGACTTTTAATGTACGAAAGGTCATGATTTGTTGAGCAGTCGGGTGTATCGCGCCACACCCAATAAACGTGGTACCAATTGTCGGACATTAAAGTTGGCTGCGTTTGGTAAGCATTCATCAAGCCTTGTCCGTCGGTAAGCGGAGTGTCGAGCAGGCGCTGCCATTGCTGCGTTTTTGAGTTGTAGAGGTTATAAATTTCGTTGCCGCTTCCACTGCTTCCATCACGATAATGAAAAATCAGTTCTCCTTCGCGGGTATTCATAAAATGAGGATAGGTACAGCGTGTTTCGTTTGAACCAACCATCTTCATCTCCTGTTTCAGGCTCGAAATATCGTTGGGTTTGGTGCTCCGGAAGTAGGTAAGCGGATTCACATGCATGTTTCCTGCCAAATGAAGGTATCCGTCCTGATCAATACCCAGGGTGACGAAGTTGTGGCTGTCCCAACCCAATACGGTGCTGGTTCCTCCGGATGTTTCGCGCGAGGTTGCAGGCAAAATGGTTAACGAAAATTTGGTATCGCTTAAATTTCGTTGCCCAACAACCATATTCCGGCTGGCATTGTAATAGGCAATGTATTGTCGGTTTTGGTTAGTAAGCAAACTAAATCCAACCGGATGACCTGCCCACACTTTGTCGATTGCGATTGTCTGCTTCACGGATTCCGCGTTCAGGGTTTCGTCAATCATACGGTTTTTAGGTTCCAACTCGGTTTGGGCACAGGCCGAAAAGGAGATGAATAAAACGAACGTGAAAAGGAGTGTGGTCTTCATATCAATAAATAGTTTTGGTTTTTCTCAGTCCTGAAGGGCCAGTATATGCTGTCCTTTCAGGACTGAAAATTCAATTATGTTCAATCTGATTTTTAATACTATTCCTAATTCTACCAATTTCCAAGTGCCTTTTCAAACTTTACATTTTTCGCATCAACCGAACCGGGAATTAGCAGAACCTGAACATCTTGTTTCTGATTGGCGGCAAGTTGTATTTCGAAGCCAACCAGTATTTTCCCCGGATTGGGTGCGTCGTAGGTGGTTGTCGGATCGGTTGACCATGTTTTTAGTACCACTTTTGTGGGCGAATTTACCTGGAGGGTTAACGAGTGTCCTTCTTTGGTAAGCACGATGCTGTTGTCTTTCAATTCGGGAGTTGCGGTGGTAAGCATTGCCCAACGAACGGTTGTTGGCTGGTTTGGTGCTTTCAGTTCGTCGCGAATCGCTACAAATTTTTGATCGACAATGGCTACACCTCGTCGGGCTGAAGTCAACTGGCCTTCATACACAGTCGATAAATCGGAAATGGCATACATCATTTCAGGTCTGTCGGAAAACTGATCGATTTTGGCATATCCTTTTACCAATTGCAATTGGTTGTTGACTGTGAGTGTACTGTGCGAATAATTGTTTAACCGAAAGATGCTCCAGCGTTGTGCGTCCTGAGTTCTTCCAAAAATCGACATTCCTTTTGATTCGAGCGATTCGTAATCCTGCATTCCCAAATCGGTTGCCCATCGGGTTCCTTCAGATTCCATGATGAACGAACCAATGTCCATGTGCCCGTGATTAACCGAAGCTGATCCGGTTTTGAAGCCTACAAAAATGGCGTTTGGATCGTTCCACGAAGTGCGCATCATAGCAACCGGATTTGCGCCCTGGCCTTTCCATACTTTTACTTCAGGAGCAGTCACCTTATCTAGGGGCAGGTCTTTACCCCAGATCATGATGGCCGGAAGAAGCCGGTCGCGTGTGAATTTCGAAAAGTCGTCGTTTTGCAAATAGGTTTTTTCGACCCATAACTGCGACGGATTGTTGTTTCGTTGAGCTAACCAGAACATCGCGGGGTTCAGGCTTCCTCCTGAGCCACTGTCCCCCCAGTTATAGCACAGACCTGTAACCCCGGTCATGTTCTGCAAAAATCCGGCAGTTTGTAGAAACCCCGGCGTATTCGTTAGTCCAAAATCTGATTTAAAAACTTTTTCGACAGCACTCAGGAACATTACATTAAAAGAAGTTCCGTAACCCCAATAGCCATAACCTTCAGGATAAGCTCCATCGGGTCTATATTCGCCCATCGGAAGGGGAATGGACGCGATGGCCCGGTCGATCATTTTTTTCGAAAGTTCAGGATATCTTTCGGCTACAGCTAAGGCTCCGTAGGTCATTCCGGCATTACAAACCTGATTCCAGTTGTTGGTCGACTTGGCCCATCCATCGTATTTTTTGTCGAGCGAAGGATTCAGTCCTTTATTGACCAGCGCTTCGCAAATGCTTGTTCTCGATGCTTCTGAGAGTTTGGGGTAAAGCCAGTCGTAACCTATGGCAACGGCCATGGTCATTTCGGCAACATCCAGAAAATGCGATGGATTCCAGTCGCTAAAGTTGGAGATAGCCAGCATTTCTTTTTCGCAGCGGTCGAAATATTTTTGATCGTGAGTCATGCGCCATGCATACGATAGGAAAAAGATCCGGCGAAGTCCTTCTCTTGATTTATCGAGTAACCGGCGACCAATCTGAATACGTTCGACCGGAGGTTTTGGGATGATCTGGTTACATTCGTTCAGGATGGTTTCGTGCATCTTCTTCCAGATCGGGTTGTTGGCAATCGATTGCTCAATCAGGCGTTCTTCACCACTCAAAAGCAAAATACGCGGGTGTTGCTGGTTGGTAATGGTTTTTGACGAAATGGTTTGCTGAGCCAGTCCGATTCCGGAGAAACAGACGAATAGCATTAAAATCAGAATAGATTTCAGGTTTTTCATGGTTGGTATGGTTAAGTATGTTAGGTTTTCAAATAATTTTTTAAAGATATAAATCTATCGTATCACTTTTATCGATTTTCGGTTCCCATCCGAAGTTATTACCTGAACGACAAACATTTTTCCTGAAGCGTTACTGATATCAAGCATAGCGAAATCGCCCGAAACCAGCACTTCCTGTACAATTCGCCCAGTCAGATCGTATACGCTAATTTTTTGAGCGTTTTTGGGGAGATTGGTCACACATATCCGTTCAATCCGGTGATCGTAAAAGGCTGAGAATTCAGGCTTTTTGTTTAACGATTCTGCGGCCGCGGTTGAAAGTGGTAACATTTTGACATCATCAACATAGATGGTTAACTCTTTTTCCTGAAAGGTTTCGGTTCCGTTTCGTTCGGGAGAAATGAGCAAATATCCGGAGGGGGTGAAGTTAAATTTCGATAAGTCCTGAGTACCTACGGCAAACTGTGCGGTTCGCCATTGCGCGGTTGAATAATTCGCAGTTTGTTCGTAAGGGTCGGTAAAATCAACCATTAGTACATTCCCGTTTCCATCGTAAATACGCACGCCAATTTTCCCTGGAGTATCTTTGTAATACTTGAATTCGATAACAGAACTGGTGTTAACTTTCAAATCGTAACCATAAGCTTGTGCCCCACGATAAGTAAAGTTTCCCGAATTTAGCGCTGTAACATATTCGCTGTCGTCTTGTCGTTTGATCTTCAGTACTTTGTTGCTGGTGTTTATTCCGCTTTTGTAGGGATTGGTTACAATATCGCCCAAAATAGCTTTTAGTGATCCATTGGAAGCCGGATTCATTTTCCAGCTTACAAATTCACTGGACATTGAATTCAGATTGAAAGACTCAAAATTTTCGTTTAACCCGGTTCCATTTGCATTAAGATTTAAGCCAGTTAAGATCGCATCGCCTTCAGGAACCAATTTTACGGTAATGGTCTGCGTTGCATTGGATGGAACGGTGTACTCAAATCCGGTAAAATACGAATCAGTGTTTTGTTCTTCGTAAGCGGTTGGTGGTTTGGTCGACCAGGCTTTAGCACTTACTGCATCTGTTCCGTCGAAAACCAGATAGAGTGTTTTGGTTGATTGAGTGAGTTTGATGATTTTGTTGCTTACTTTTTGAGGAACGGCTTGGGTAAGCAGATTCCAGCGAATGGTCAGCGGATTTGATTTTGCTTTTACCTCATCTTTTATTTCGACGTACCGGTTGGAAACAATAGCTGCTGTCCGTCGGCAATTGGTTACATCGTTTTGGTACAATGAGCTAAGGTTTACTTCAACCGATTTACGTTCAGTGGTATTTATCAGATTTTCAATCAACGAATTACCTGCTACCAGTTGTTTATTGCCGTTAATCGTTAGCGTGTTGTGCGCCATGTTGTTTAAGCGGAATACATCCCAGCGTTCCGACGTTTGGCTCATGTTCCATAAGTCAATACCGTTTGTTTCCAGATTATTGTAATCGCTCATGCCCAAATCAGCAGCCCAGCGGATGTCCATCGCTTCCATTACAAATGAACCAACATCCATGTGGGCATGGTTTCCTGAAGGGGTTCCTCCTTTAACGGCAAGGTAAATGTCGTTAGCTCCCCATCCTGAACGAAGTGCGGCTACAGCACTTTTCCCCTGAGCAATGTAGCTGGTTTCCACAGGAGCCGGCAGATTGTTCAGGTTTAGGTTCATGCTCCAGATCATCAAAAAGGGCAATAGCCTGTTTCCTGCCAGACTTGACTCATTGTTTGTAAGTGCAAAATCGAGTTTTTTCAGCTCATTGTAAAGTACAGTTTGGTCGGTGGAGCGCGATGCCAGCCAAAACATACCTACCTGAACGCCGAACCCGCCACCACAATCGGCATAATTGAAAGGCAGTGGATTGATGGTCTTAAGCGAGGATCCGCTTATTTGTTTGGTTCCGTTTCCTTGCATGTGCGTAACAAAATTCACTGTTTTCAAAAATCCCTCGACCGCGATTAGATCCCTGTCGGTATTCCACATGCGTTGAAGTAAGTCGATAAACAAAAGGTTGAAACTGGTTCCATATTCCCAGTATCCCATTCCTTCGGGATAAGCTCCATTGTATTTGTATACCTCCATCGGGATTTTGATCGAGGTGACTGCCCGGTCAATCAAGGATTGGTAATAGCTTGGATTCTCGTCGTAAACGGCAGCTACTCCGGCCGAAATTCCGGCATTACAAACCTGATTCCAGTTGTTGTCAACAGCAAGCCAATACTGGCCTGCTGATTTTTCGATACCTTTTGACTTGATTGCCGAAGCAATGGTCGATCTCGATGTGGTGCTCATATAGCTATAAATCCAGTCGTAACCAATTGCCATGGCCAAAGTCATTTCTCCTACATCGAGAAAATGCGAAGGGTTCCAGTCGGAAAAAGCAGCCATCGCCAACATTTCGGTTTCGGCCCGTGCCGCGTATCGGGTATCGTTGGTCATGCGATAGGCATAACTTAAAAAGCTGATTCTCCGGATGGCCTCACGCGATATCGTAAGCAAACGTTTTCCGGTTAACACCCGTTGTTGCACAGGCAAGGTGAGCATTTTATTGCATTCGGCAATGACTACATCATGCGTTTTGCTCAAAAGAGGTGTCGAGCTTAGCTTGCTTTTCAGAATGGCTTCATCGGCCGAAAGAAAAAATAATCTTGGATGCCCGGTTAAGGGGTATGTTTGACTTTGTGCCGGAGTAACAAAGCAGAAACAAATCAAAGTTAAGCAGAGTAGCGTTAGTATTTTTTTCATTTTTTTTATATTGTCAGTTAGTTATTCCTTTAAAAATCAATTCAATATTATTTTTAGGTTTTTCAGATATAATCTTAAATCTTATATGGGTCAAGCGTTTTCCCCATGAAACTTCGACGGTTTTATCGTTGGTGTCGAATTCTTCGATGAGGGGCAATAATGCGTTAGGATCGAAAGAAACATCAACTGAAACGGAGTCGGTTTGAAGTCTTACGATGCCCGGTTTTAATACCGATGCCTTGCAGCAGGTCAGGAAATTCAGGTAGTTTTCTCCTTTGACTTCCG
>JFJP01040406.1_pt1 | contig 11282 bp, 4 predicted proteins | sample 431651 | NCBI WGS metagenome assembly JFJP01 (sample SAMN02602958, study PRJNA72255) | Microbial mat metagenome, whole genome shotgun sequencing project. | biome: fresh water; feature: sink hole; material: water; isolation source: purple microbial (photo- and chemosynthetic) mats found in... | reverse complement strand
CGCTGACTTTCACAAACGGAACGTATGACTATACTCCGAATGCGGACTTCAACGGAACAGATAGTTTTATTTACCAGCTTTGTGATACGGATAACGATTGCGATACGGCTATCGTTTATATCACGGTAACTTCAGTGGATGATGCGCCAACAGCCAATGCAGACTATATCACCACAAACGAAGACACTCAAATCTCCGGTGCCATTGTTACCGGAAATGATCTACTGAGCGGTGATGGCGGTAATGCCTGGACTTTGGTCAGCACTACAACAAACGGAACTTTGACATTCACCAACGGAACCTATGATTACCTTCCGAATGCGGACTTCAACGGCTCCGACAGTTTTATTTACCAGCTTTGTGATACGGATAACGATTGCGATACTGCTATCGTTTATATCTCGGTAACTTCGGTGGATGACGCTCCGACAGCTAATGCAGATTATATCTCAACAAACGAAGACACTCAGATAATAGGTGCAATCGTAACAGGCAATGATTTGTTGAGCGGTGATGGCGGTAATGCCTGGACTTTGGTCAGCACAACCACAAACGGTACTTTGACGTTCACCAACGGAACATATGACTATATTCCGAACGCGGACTTCAACGGCACCGACAGTTTTATTTACCAGCTTTGTGATACGGATAACGATTGCGATACAGCGATCGTTTATATCACGGTAACTTCAGTGGATGACGCTCCAACTGCCAATGCAGACTATATCACCACCAACGAAGACACCCAGATCACCGGAGCACTGGTAACCGGCAATGATATACTGAGTGGCGACGGCGGCAACGTATGGACCCTTGTCAACACCACTACAAACGGAGTGCTGACATTCACCAACGGAACATACGACTATATTCCTAACGCTAACTTCAACGGAACCGACAGCTTTATTTACCAGCTTTGTGATACGGATAACGATTGTGATACGGCTATCGTTTATATCACAATTCTTCCGCTTGAAGATTCACCGGTTGTAACCGGAATTACCAGCGATACGCCGGAGGATACTCCTATCGCCATTTGCCGTACCATCACTGACCCTGATGCAGGATCTGTATTTACGGCAAGTATCTGCGGAAGTGCAGCAAACGGCAGCATAAGTGCTCCCATTGTAACTGGCGACCAGGTTTGTTTCATGTATACCCCTAATCTCAACTTCAATGGATCTGACCAATTCTGCATAGAGATATGTGATAATGGTATCCCTGTGTTGTGCGACACTGCCATTATAACCATAAATGTTGGTCTGGTTAATGATCCACCGGTAGTAACCGGAGTAATAGTGAGCACACCTGAGGATACGCCGATTACTATTTGCCGCACCATCACCGATCCTGATGCAGGTTCTGTATTTACGGCAAGTATTTGTGGCAATGCATCGAATGGCAGTATTAGCGCTCCCGTTGTAACTGGCGACCAGGTTTGTTTCATGTATACCCCTGATCTCAACTTCATTGGAGCTGATCAGTTCTGCATAGAAATTTGTGATAATGGTATTCCTGTGTTATGCGACACAGCTCTGATAACCATAAATGTTGGACCTGTAAACGATGCACCTGTGACAGTCAATGAAAAGGAAATCACCTGCAATAATTCAGCATTTGCCGGAAATATCTTAGCTAACGGAGATTATGATTCTGACGGAACAAGCTTAACAGTTAATATTACACCTGTTGCAGGTCCGGCTAATGGTACATTTAGTATCCTTGCAAACGGCGATTACGTATACACACCGTCAACAACATTCGCAGGTACTGATACCATTGTGCTATTAGTTTGTGACAGCGGTATCCCATTGCCTTCAGGTTGTACAAATGATACAATTACAATAACTGTTATCCCATCAGTTGTAATGACAGCAGGTTCAGATACGACGGTTTGCGAAGCCGCCGGAAGCTATATACTCGGTAGCGCAAGTGCTGTTAATTTCAGTTCTGTTCTTTGGACAAGCAGTGGTTTGGGAACTTTCGATGATCCGGGACTTATAAATCCAGTGTATACACCGGGTGCAGAGGAATTTTCTGCCGGTAAAGCAGTACTTTCCATGCGTATAAGCGGCTTTGCCCCTTGTGCTGAAAGCATCGACTCGTTAGTACTCACCTTTGCTCCTGCTCCAGAGGCAAATGCAGGACTTGATGCAACCATTTGCAATACTGCAGTACTCAATTTGAATGGAGCTTTGGCAGTTAATTATTCTACCTTGCTATGGGAAATCAATCCTGGAAATGCCGGTACACTTTCCGATGCAACCGTGTTAAAGCCAATCTTTACTCCTGCAGCCGGTTTTACCGGAAATGTCACACTTATACTCAAGGCATTTGGAAGTCCTGTATGTAGCCTGGAAGTGGCCAATGATGAAATGGTGCTTACAATTGTAACAGGAATTACATTGAATGCAGGTAACAACCAGGTTGTCACCACCGGAGAAGTAACTATACTTCAGGGTTCTGCCACAGGCGGTTCAGGCATTTACGAATGGACTTGGGAGCCATCAGCCTTGCTCCAGAGCAATAACATACCCAATCCGGGGACTCTTCCAGTCAATAAACAGACCCTTTTCACAGCAACAGTTGTTGATGTACTTTCCGGATGTTCAGCCCAGGATGAAATGGTTGTATCTATTGCTGTAGTTGCAAAATCTGATTACGATTCAACACTGATAAATACAGCAACTACTATCCAGGTACTTGATAATGATTCGGATGCTGGTGATGATACACGAAGTATATCCATTTGTGAAAATCCTGCACATGGAGTTGTGGTAATAAATCAGGATAACACAATTACATATACACCTGATGATAAATTTATCGGGGATGATGCATTCTGTTATATGATATGCAATAGCGGGGATCCGCTTCTTTGTGATACTGCTACTGTTAATGTACACGTGATAGCAAAACTGGATGATCTGATTATCTATAACCTGTTAACGCCCGATGGCGATAATAGTAATGATACCTGGTTTATCCGTGGTATTGAAGATTTTCCGGATAATACCATACTGATTTTTAACCGCTGGGGCGACAGGGTCAGAGATTTTAGCAGGTATGATAATACAGATGTCTTCTGGGATGGGACCAACAATAAAGGCGAAATATTACCATCTGGTACGTACTACTATCTCCTCACTATTAAGAATGTAGGTTCGCGTACAGGCTGGATATACCTTCATGGAAGCGACGAATAAACAGGTAGGGTAAAGCAAAGCTTCACTGGGAAGCTTTGCCTCATTCCTATTATCCCATAGAGAGAGCAAATCACCAACCTGTTGAAGCGTAAATTACCACTACCACAATATCACCATAAAAAAAATGATGCTGATGCGGGGAACTACTAATAAATCAAGCCTGATATTAGTTAACAAACCATCAGGTAAAACAATAAAAAGTGTAACGATGAAAACACTACTCACCACCTTAATACTTTTATTGGCAACCTCTTTGTTTGCACAACAGGATGCCTTATTCAGCCAATACATGTTCAATAAAATGGCGGTTAATCCTGCTTATGCGGGAAGCCGCGAACTACTTACGGCCGACATTCTTTATCGTTACCAATGGGTAAATATTGATGGAGCACCCAAAACCATAAGTGCATCCGTACATTCGCCATTAAATAATCCGAAACTGGCTCTGGGATTCAATATTTATAATGATAAAATAAGTCCTATGTCATACACCGGGGCAATGGCAACTTTTGCTTACCGGATTATATTCCCGAAAAGTAAACTATCGTTTGGAATACAGGCAGGGTTTAAAAACAGCGGATTAGTGTACAACGATATTATTGCGCAAGACGCAAAAGATCCATTTCTGATTTACCAGGTAGATAATAAGATTGTGCCTGATGCAAATTTTGGGATTTACTATTATTCAGACAAGTTTTATGCAGGTGTTTCCTCACGGCAGTTACTGCGAAACCAATCAGTAGTAGTTACGGATTCAGCCGGTAACAGCCAGTTTGCCAAACTCCTTACCCATTTTTATGGCATGACCGGTGCTGCCATTCCTCTAGGTGAGAACGTGGTTTTTCGCCCGTCACTGTTGGCAAAATACGTAAAAAATGCACCACCTCAACTCGATCTGAATGTAAGTTTTCTGTTTGTAAATGTGCTGTGGCTTGGAGTATCATACCGTACTGAAAAGGCCATTTCACTGATCACTGAAATTAACGTAGCTCAGAATCTGCGCATCGGTTATTCATATGATATATGGCTTAATGAGTTGAAAGTGTATAACAAAGGATCACATGAAATCAGGCTCAGCTACGACTTCAATATCCGTAAACGATTCATCACTCCAAGGTATTTTTAGTTTTCAAATAGGGAACATATTTAATCAGGGTAAAGCAAAACAACAATTTATGAAACGATATATTTTTATTCTCACAGCCTTTGTTCTGTTATCGGAAATGGTAAGTGCCCAGCCACTATACAAAGCTCAAAGGCGGATGGATAAATACAATTATTCGGAAGCCGTAGAGATTCTGAAAAAGGCTGTCAATGCTGAGAAAACGCGAAATGCTGCCTTGCCCATGCTGGCCGAATGTTACCGGCTGCAACACGATATTGTAAACGCCTGTGCAACTTACGCGCAGGTTGTAACTCTACCTGATGCCAGGCCTGAGTGGTATTACTATTATGCACAGGCGTTGCAATCGACGGGTGATTATGTTCATGCCCGCGGGATATTTCTTAAATATTCCCAAATGAATCCATCGGATACAAGAGGCCCCCGATTTGTCGCTCATTGCGACAGTGTGCTTGGTCCCTGGAAAAATCACTCCCCCGATTTTGAAGTAAAACTTGTAGATAAAATCAATACCGACCAAAGTGATTTTGGCCCCGCATTCTGTAATGGTATACTTGTATTTGCCTCTGACTTTAGTTACAATCCAGCCGAATCGAGGAAGTATGGATGGACAGGCCGGGGGTTTCTTAATATTATGAAATCAAGCCCGACAACTACCGGTGATTTTTGGGGTAGCATGGAAGCCTCCACCGAATTCAACAGCAGGTTTAACCAGGAGTATCACGACGGCCCGGCTGCTTTTAGTGCCGATGGGAATACCATTTATTATACCCGGTCATTTTATGGAAAGGCTAAACGTGAAGGCATTTTCAAAACGAACCTGCTGAAAATATATTATGCAACTAAAGATGGTAGTGATTGGAGTGAGCCTAAACCATTTTTCCTGAATAGTATTGAATATTCGATTGGACACCCCTCACTCACATCTGATGCGAAAACCCTTTATTTTGCAAGCGATATGCCAGGTGGATTTGGCAAAACTGATATCTGGAAGTGTAAACGGGAAGGTGATGCATGGAGCAGGCCCGTTAACCTGGGTTCAACCATTAATACCATGGAAAATGAAATGTTCCCTACTATGAGTAATGACAGCTTGTTGTATTTTGCCAGCGAAGGTCATCCCGGCCATGGAGCACTTGATATTTTTAAAACTATATACAGTAACGACAAATATACCACACCGGTGAATCTGTTTCCGCCCTTAAACGGACCTTGCGATGATTTTGCCATCGCGTTTGTCCCTGGAATAAAAAATGGATTTTTCTCATCCAACCGGCCGGGTGGTTTAGGAAGTGACGATATTTATGCCTTCCGGATGTTTGAACCTCCTGTGCTTCCTGCTTACCTCAGTGGTTTGGTAAAGGATAAAAAAAACATGCAACCTATAGCCGGGGCAACAGTTTTTCTTTACAATCCTAAAACAAGCCAGGTGAAAATTCTAAAAACAGGAGTTGACGGTTCGTATAAAACCCTTGTAGTTAATCCGGCTGATTTCGTTGTAAAAGCCATGATGCCTGAATATATAGCTGATTGCCTCCCATTCTCAATAGCTGTGGTTAATCCTGGGTCAACCGTTTTTGCTTCACGCGATTTATTACTTGATAAACTGGAGATCAGCAAAACTTTCAGCATCGAAAATATCTATTATGATTTCGATAAGTACAATATCCGGGCTGATGCCAAACCGGAACTGGATAAGCTGGTCCGCATCATGAACGAAAACGATATACATGTCGAATTAGGTTCGCATACCGACTGCCGCGGATCTTTTGCTTATAATGATAAACTGTCGCAAAACCGTGCCGAATCAGCTGTAAAATATATTACCGGCGAAGGAATTGATAAAAACAGGATAACAGCCAAAGGATATGGGGAACATCAGCTCATCAACAAATGCTCCGATGGCGTAGACTGCACTGTTCCTGAGCATCAGGCCAACCGCCGAACCGAAGTAAAAGTAATCAGCCTTTCCAGAATTGATGTTAGTCCTCAACAATTTAACCTGGAACAATTTTCCGAAGGCCAGGAAATTAAATCCGAAATGCTTCCGCCTGACTTTTTTGTTGAGTGCAGATAGCACCTATCTAAAACAAAAAGCCTCCCTAAATTTTGGAGGCTTTTTGTTTTCAATGCAAAAAAGGATTATTCAACTTTTCATAGCCTATTGAAGTTTCCGGTCCATGCCCTGGATAAACGATATAATCATCAGCCAATGTGAATAATTTAGTGGTGATACTTTGATAAATAACATCAAAATTACCCGTAGGAAGATCAGTGCGGCCTATGCTGTCGCGAAACAGAACATCGCCGGCTATCACATATCGTTCATCGTGGTTTACAAAGCAGACACTTCCGTCTGCATGACCCGGTGTATATAAAACTTCAACGGATGAATTACCAAAACTGATCCGGTCGCCTTCACTGATAAAATCAGTTGGAATAATCAGGTTCTCAACCTTAATTCCAAATACCGCTCCAAATTCATTGGCTGTTTCCCAGAACATTTTGCAGCTTTTATGGCATTGTGGCTTCAGGTTAAACGTGTTGCAGATAAAATTATTACCAACAATATGATCAATATGGAAGTGCGTATTCAGCATTCCTGCAGGTTCAAGATTATTACCGGTAATATAAGCCGCAAGTTCCGATTCCTCTTGTTTGCTTTGGCAGGCAGGGTCAATAACAAGGCATTTACCGGTAATGTCACTCAACACGTAGGTATTTACACCAAATGAATTAAATACAAATCTCTTTACTTTCTGAATCATAGTTATACTAAATTTGACGCGATAAAGTTATCAATAAACCCATTATAAGTTTGTTTTAAAATGTTGGTTCTCACATTTAGGCCCGATAATGTGTGAAAATACGTGGGATAATAATTGAAAAAGTACTTTAAGCATGTGAATCTGATTGCAGATACATGTGCCTTTTAACTTGCAAAACTGAACTGTGTCAGTAATTCAAAACCGGATCCGGCTGAAGCCGGCAGATGCGATTTCACTTAACATCCGGTTGCTTATTTGCACTTATCTGATAAATTTAATTTGTCTTCATATACCTAAACATTGAACCGCAGATTTTTGTTACTTTAGCGGGTTGAAAATAGTTTTAAAGAAATGAAATTGTCTGCCATAAATAGAACAGCGAAAATATCCGGATTAGCATGTACAATGCTGATTGTATGGCTTTTCCCGCTTTCTTCTTTGGCGCAGTTTTATAACGGCTCCCAAATGACTTTTGGCAAAAACCGTGTTCAGTATACGGATTTCCTTTGGACCTATTTCAGGTTTAACAATTTTGATGTGTATTATTATCTCAACGGGAAGGAACTGGCACAACATACAGCCGATTATGCAGGGAAGTATATTCCGGAGATTGAAAATAAACTTCAAACCACCCTCGAGAGGAAAACACAGTTTGTTGTGTATAATACCTATTCGGACCTGAAGCAGAGCAATATCGGGTTGATGAATAATACCCGGTACAATACCGGAGGAATAACACATATTATCGGCACTAAAGTGTTTTTGTATTTTGATGGCGATCTTAATCATTTCGACCGGCAGATTCGCGGAGGTATCACCCGCCTGTTACTCGAAAATATTATTTACGGAGGATCAATAGGTTCGCAGGTAAAAAACAGCACACTTATTAACCTGCCCTCCTGGTACATTGATGGATTGGTTTCTTTCTACAGCCGCAACTGGGATACAGAACTGGATAACAAAGTTAAAGACGGAATTCTGAGCGGGAAGTACGAGCGTTTTAATCACCTTATTGATGATGACGCTGTTTTGGCCGGCCATTCCCTCTGGCGGTATATTGCTGAAAAGTACGGAGAGGAAAATATCGCAAATATTGCATACATGACCAGGGTAAACCGCAGTGTAGAAGCCGGATTTCTCTATGTTTTGGGAATTTCTTTCAAAAAAGTAATAGAGGAATGGCATGATTGGTACCAGCAGATTTATACTGCAGATAGCCTGGCATATAGTCCCTATAACCCCAAAATCCCTTTTAAGATAAAGAAAGACAGGGTGTACGACAATCTGCGTATAAGCCCTGACGGCGAAAAGATGCTTTATTCTGTAAACGAAAAAGGATTGTATAAAGTTTACATGTACGATATGACAACCGGAAAGAAGAAGCGTATTTTTCGCAAAGGGTATCGCACAGATGAAAAGGTTGATTATTCATATCCTTTACTGGCCTGGCATCCTACCGGAAATGTTGTTGCCATGATTATTGAGAAAAAGGGAATGCTTTATTTGTATTTCTATGACAGAGAAACCCGGAAGTGGCAGAATCAGAATCTCTTCAATTTCCAGAAAGTGCTGGACTTTTCATATTCCCCTGATGGAAGGTCATTTGCAATGTCGGCAGTTCAGCGCGGGCAGTCCGATATTTATGTATACAATATTGCTGCCAATACCGCTGAGCCTGTAACACTTGATGTTTATAATGATTTGAATCCAAGGTTTCTATCCAAAAGTAACAGTATTATTTTCAGTTCCAACAGGCCCGATGATACCATCCGGTTTGTCAGGGAGAACCTCCGCTCGTATGATGGTATGGAAAATAACGACCTCTTTATTTTTGAAAAGGGATCACAAAGTAAACTCCTGAAAAGGGTTACTAAAACAAAACTTGCAAACGAAATTCAGCCTGTTTCCTATAGTCCCGGGTACTTTACATATCTCAGCGATGCCAATGGCGTTTATAACCGTTATGCTGCAAAATTCGATAGCACAGTTGCTTATGTTGATACAACGGTGCATTACCGGTATTATACCCAAACTTTTCCTCTTACCAATTATTCGCGTTCGGTACTTTCGCAGGATGTTAGTTTTGTAGGCCGTAAAACTGCTGAAGTGGTTTTCGAGGATAATAAATATCACATTTATTCAGGTGAAATTCCGGTTGGACCCATAAACCCGCTGCAAAACCTTCAGCAAACAAAATATATGCTTGGGCTTGAAGAAAAAGCCATGCAGGAAAAAAAGGAAGAAGCCCTTCGTAAACTGAAGCCTGAAATTAAAATAAAGCGGAAACGTTTTGTAGCCGTTTACGAAAACGACATACCTCCGGTTCAGGCGGATACTTCAGGCATTGATATAAATAATTACCAGATTTCGCCTGATTTACTAACAGGGAAGCCAGTAGTAAAAAGGACAAATGTATTACAACCTGATCTGAGCGACGGAATTATTAAGCTTCCAAAACCCCGGAATTACAATGTCGAATACTCAATAAACCAACTGGTTAGCCAGCTCGATTTTTCGTATCTCAACCTGAGCTATCAGCCCTATCTCGGATATTCAGGGCCGGTTTATCAAAACTCACCTACCAATGCGCTTTTTATGCTCGGGGCAACTGATTTGCTCGAGGATTACCGGATTTTGGGTGGTGTACGTTTAAATGCCAGCCTGGTACACAATGAGTTTCTTTTTGGCTATGCCAACTTAAAGCAGCGCCTCGACCGTGAAGTTTATTTCCACCGCACCGGATTTGATGTTTCTTATTCCGACGCATACGTACGTCACCGGATTCATGAACTTCATTATGTGCTGAGGTTTCCTTTCACTGAAGTTATTGCTTTAAAAGGAACAGCCACCCTTCAATATGATCAGCCTTATGTGCTTGCGTATGATTATCCTTCAGCTACTATGAATCCTGAAGGCAATACCTGGGGGATTCTAAAAGGCGAACTGATTTATGACAATACGCGCGAAATAGGTATAAACCTTTTACATGGACTACGCTACAAATTGTTTGGCGAATATTACCAACTGGCTAAAAAGTCGTCAGTGAATATGATTGTTGTGGGGTTTGATATCCGGAATTACACGCGCATACACCGCTCATTTATCTGGGCAAACCGATTTGCCGGCAGTACATCCTTCGGGAAAAATAAGCTGTTGTATTATATGGGAGGGGTAGATAACTGGCTTACACCTAAATTTAATTATGAATATCAGATTGATTACAATCAGAATTATGCTTTTCAGACACTTGCAACCAGCATGCGCGGATTCCAACAAAATGCCCGCAGTGGAAATACTTTTGCTTTATGGAGTTCTGAATTACGGTTTCCGATATTCCGGTATTTTCTCAATAAACCGCTCAGGAACGAGTTTTTGAATAATTTCCAGGTAGTAGGATTCACAGATATAGGATCTGCATGGCAAGGTCTTAATCCTCTTGATGAATCAAATACGTATTATACTAAAACTGTTAACAGCCCACCTTTGGAAATTACCGTTCAGGTTCAGAAAGACCCCTTGATTGCAGGTTATGGTTTTGGTTTACGAAGTACTTTGTTCGGCTATTTTCTGCGTGCCGATTGGGCATGGGGTATCGAAGACCAGATCATTCAGCCCCGGATATTCTATCTCTCGCTCAGCCTCGATTTTTAAGTGTCTGCACACCCGCAGGGGTGTCTGACACTAAAAGTTACTTGAAATGGACCTCACGCTAAAGTCTGATTATCGCCAGAGTGTCTGACAATCAAAATTCTACCATCAGGTTATCCGATATGTTGTAGATAGGATCATGCCAGCAGCAAGGTCATATTATTTTTAAAAGCATGAAATAGCCATGATTGGATTAAATCACCAACCGAAGATGATATTATAATCAATCTGGCGAACCTTTAGCTTGCGAACACTTTTAAAAATAAGCAATACGTGAGTAATTCCATCTGATCCGTAAAAAATACCTGCGAAGCAAGCATTAATACCGCTGAAAATAAGCAATGAATTAATAAATAATATCAGATGAATTTTTAGACTGAAAGAAAAAAAGATTTCAAATAATTTGGTTTCAACACCCAGATACTAACACCCAATCCCTTTTTGATGAACCTTCCCGAAAAACGAATTACCGATTTTATTCACAAGCACCATATTTTTACTCTTGCAACTTCTGCAGACAATATTCCATACACATGC
>JFJP01005942.1_pt1 | contig 11282 bp, 10 predicted proteins | sample 431651 | NCBI WGS metagenome assembly JFJP01 (sample SAMN02602958, study PRJNA72255) | Microbial mat metagenome, whole genome shotgun sequencing project. | biome: fresh water; feature: sink hole; material: water; isolation source: purple microbial (photo- and chemosynthetic) mats found in... | reverse complement strand
GATGGTTTAAACGGCTTTTAAGGCCGTTTTTTTGGGGTGTACATTTCCAGAATCAAATCGCCCCGGAATCAAAATCAAATTTTCCCGCTCAAAGCGCAGACGAGGCAAAAGGCATTGCAATCGGCGAAGGAGGCGCACGCATTGAGGCATTGCGCTCGTCCCTTGCCGGTGCTGATGAAAAGACCGTCCGGTTCATCCAGGCGCTGGCCGATGATGCGGTCAAGGTGGTGGGTAACAAACCCGTGATCGTGAAGGATGACAAGGCACTCGATCCTGTCACCGGGGTGGACGCTGGCAGTATCGATGGCGCTGAAGATGTGATGAACAACAACCGCATGCGCGGTGAAATTGAGTCGGCGCTGGCGGCGCTTCATTTGCTGTCACCCGACGAAGCAGTGCGGCGCGCGGCAGTGAAGACCCTGCAGGGCAATACCGATGAAGCGAAACTCAAATTGATCGAGAAGGCCATGGCCCAGGAGGCTGTGCCCGACATCAAGGAAAACCTCGCGCTACTGCAGGCGGCAGCCTATCTGGGAAGTGATGACCGGGCCAAACGTATGCACGCGGCCAACTTGCTGGCATTGAGTTCACAGGCTGCTACCAAGACACTACTGCTTGAGCGACTGCAGGTGGAACCAGACGCGCAGGTGAAGGCTGTATTGCAGCTGAGCCTGAGTCAGGTGGAGTCGCGTTTAGTCTGGGGCGACCGTCTTGGCGCTATCTTCAGTGGCATCAGTCTGGGCAGCATTTTGCTGCTGGTCGCGCTGGGGCTTGCCATTACCTACGGGCTGATGGGCGTGATCAACATGGCTCATGGTGAACTGATGATGATTGGTGCCTATGCGACCTACATGGTGCAAGGGCTTTTTCAAAAGTACTTGCCAGGTGCATTTGACTGGTACCTCTTGGCTTCGGTCCCGGTGGCTTTCATGACTTCTGCGCTGGTCGGTGCTGCGCTGGAGCGAAGCGTCATCCGCTTTCTCTATGGCCGTCCGCTGGAAACGTTATTGGCAACCTGGGGTATCAGCCTGATGCTGATGCAGGGCGTGCGCAGCCTGTTTGGTGCACAAAATGTGGGGGTGGAGAACCCGAGCTGGATGAGTGGTGGCGTGCAGTTGATGGGCAATCTTTCGCTGCCGTACAACCGTCTGGTGATTGTGGCGTTTGCATTTGCCGTGCTGTTGGGGGTGTGGTTTCTGATCGAGAAAACCCGCCTGGGATTGTTTGTGCGTGGCGTGACGCAAAACCGCCCGATTGCATCCTGCATGGGTGTCAACACGGCCCGCATTGATACCTACGCCTTTGCGCTGGGCTCCGGCATTGCCGGGCTGGCCGGTTGCGCGCTGAGCCAGGTGGGTAATGTCGGACCTGACCTGGGCCAGGGCTACATTGTGGACTCGTTCATGGTGGTGGTACTGGGTGGCGTGGGCCAGCTTGCCGGTACCGTGTACGCTGCACTGGGCCTGGGCGTGCTCAACAAATTTCTGGAAGGCTGGACCGGCGCAGTACTGGCCAAGATTGCCGTGCTGGTGTTCATCATCATCTTTATCCAGAAGCGTCCGCAAGGCATCTTCGCCATGAAGGGAAGGGAAGCATGAAGAAGGGAATCACCCCCAGGCTTGCCCACTGCGTGTGGCCGCTTTCCCCCTTGCTGGGGGCAACACCAGCAGCCCGGCAAAGCCGGTTCTGCGGTGTTTCTGGAATGGGCTTCGCTTCGCTTTCCCTTGCATTGTGTTCTCGGTGCTCTCATTTGCTATGAATACCGATATTCTTTTGCCCACAAAGAGCCCGCTGCTCACACGCAGAGGTTGGACAGCCTGGCTGATTGCGCTGGTGGTGCTGTGTGCGGTGGCGCCGGTGCTCAACCTGGTGATTCCTGCCAATAGCGTGTTCCACCTGAGCGACTTTGCGGTGGGGCTGATTGCCAAGATCATGTGTTACGCCATCTGCGCGTTGGCGATGGATCTGATCTGGGGCTACACCGGCATCCTGTCGTTGGGACACGGTCTGTTTTTTGCGCTCGGTGGATATGCGATGGGCATGTACCTCATGCGCCAGATCGGGCTGGACGGCAACTACAAGAGCGAGCTGCCGGATTTCATGGTGTTTCTGGACTGGAAGGCCTTGCCCTGGCATTGGACATTCTCCGACAGCTTCTTCGCCACTTGTCTGCTGGTGGTCGCGGCCCCGGGACTAGTGGCCTTTGTGTTCGGGTACTTCGCATTCCGATCCCGCATCAAAGGGGTGTACTTTTCCATCATCACGCAGGCCATGACGTTTGCTGCCATGCTGCTGTTTTTCCGCAATGAGACGGGCTTTGGTGGCAACAACGGTTTCACCGATTTCAAACGCATTCTCGATATTCCGATTGCCACTCCGAGCATGCGCATGACGCTGTTTGTAATGACATCCCTCACGCTGCTGCTGTTCTTCCTGCTGGCGCGCTGGCTGGTGAATGCCAAATTCGGGCGTGTGTTGCAGGCAGTGCGCGATGCTGAAACCCGTGTCATGTTCAGTGGCTACAACCCCATCGGCTACAAGCTCACCATCTGGACGCTGTCGGCCATCATGTGTGGTGTTGCAGGTGCGCTGTATGTGCCACAAGTGGGCATCATCAACCCCAGCGAGATGAGTCCCGCCAACTCGATCGAGATTGCTATCTGGGCCGCGGTGGGCGGACGTGCCACTCTGATTGGCCCCATCGTCGGAGCCTTTTTGGTGAACGGTGCCAAGAGCTGGCTCACGGTGACCTACCCTGAGTTCTGGCTCTACTTTCTGGGGGCTCTCTTCATTGGCGTGACGCTCTACCTGCCCGATGGTGTGGTGGGTCTGGTCAAGAAGATTAAAGGTAGAAGACCATGACGCCGGAGCTGATGGAGCAAGGTGCCAAGCGCATCGAGGCGCACCGCGCAATGGCGGCGACACTGGGTAGCCAGACGGAATCCGGTGGACGCACAGCGGGGTTTTCCAGACTTCTTGCAGCTGGCGAGGTGGATGTTACGCACGGCCGCATTCTGTATCTGGAAGATGTACATGTCAGCTTCGACGGCTTCAAGGCCATCAACGGGTTGTCGCTGGACATCGCACCGGGAGAGCTGCGCTGCATCATCGGCCCCAACGGTGCTGGCAAGACCACCATGATGGACATCATCACCGGCAAGACCCGTCCCGATTCTGGCACTGCCTTTTTTGGCAGCACGATTGACTTGCTGCGCTATACCGAAGCCGAAATTGCGCAGTTGGGCATTGGTCGCAAGTTCCAGAAGCCGACCGTGTTCGAGCAACTCAGCGTTTTTGAGAATCTGGAATTGGCCCTGTACACGGACAAGGGTGTGAAGTCGTCGATGTTCTTTCGGCTCGACTCGGCGCAGGCGGATCGTATGGCCGAGATACTGCGCACCATCCATCTCAGCGACAGCGTGACCCGACAGGCCGGCACGCTTAGCCACGGCCAGAAGCAATGGCTGGAGATCGGCATGCTGCTGATGCAGGACCCCAAACTGCTGCTGCTCGATGAACCGGTGGCAGGGATGACCGACGAGGAAACCGAACGTACCGCAGAGCTATTTCTCTCGCTCAAAGGTAAGCATTCCCTGATGGTGGTGGAGCACGATATGGGCTTTATCCGCACCATCAGCGACATCGTGACCGTGCTGTGTGATGGCTCGGTACTCGCGCAAGGCACCCTCGACCAGGTGCAGGCCGACGAACGCGTCATTGAAGTCTATTTGGGACGTTAAATGGGCCCCCACGTTTGTCACTTCGTGTACTGCACTGCCCCCCGCGGGGGCGCTTTCGCCTCTAGGGGCGGCCCGTCGAGGCGAAAAGATGCTCACCGTCAAAAACATTAATCAGTACTACGGCGGTTCGCACATCCTGCGGGATGTGAGCATGCAGGCCGCGTTGGGCAAAGTCACCGTCATCCTTGGTCGCAATGGCGTGGGCAAGACCACATTGCTTAAATCTCTGATGGGACTGGTGCCCATCAGGTCCGGCAGCATCGAAATTGACGGCAAAGCCATTCACACCCTTGCTCCCTACGAGCGCGCCCGTGCCGGCATCGGCTTTGTGCCGCAGGGGCGTGAAATATTTTCCCGACTCACTGTGGAAGACAATCTGCGCATGGGCTTGGCATACCAACCCGCTGGAAGTCGCATACCAGCCGAATTGTTCGAGTTGTTCCCTGTGTTGAAGCAGATGCTGGCGCGCCGTGGTGGCGATTTATCCGGCGGCCAGCAGCAGCAACTCGCCATTGCCCGCGCATTGGCCGCCAAACCCCGCCTGTTGATTCTGGACGAGCCCACCGAAGGCATTCAGCCCAGCATCATCAAAGACATTGGCCGCGTCATCCGCATGCTGGCCCAGCGCGGTGACATGGCCATCGTGCTGGTCGAGCAATACTATGACTTCGCCCGTGAACTCGCCGACGACTACATCGTGATGGAGCGTGGCGCAGTGCTCGCCCGGGGCAAGGGCGCGAACATGGAAGTCGATGAGGTGCGTAGTCTCGTGGCGATATAGGGTTGTCGTGAGGCTGACTTGGCCACACAGGTGATGGTCTACGACTCCCGATGTATCAAATTGCAGCTACGCAACCATCGCTGCGTGGATCGGCCGCACCTTCCATTACACCGTTTGGATGACGCACCAGCGCACCGGCGTGGCCCATGGTGTCGCTGAAGGCCTCGTCCAGCAGTTCGACCTGGTGACCCGCGGAGCGCAAGGCGGCAACCAGGTCCGGAGCAAAGCGACTCTCGAGCTTTAGCGTGGTACTCACGTCGCCCCAGGTGCGGCCCAGCAGCCAGCGCGGCGCACTCACCGCCTGTTGCAGGCTTTGCCCAAAGCGGGCGTAACGGGTAAATACTGCGGCCTGAGTTTGGGGCTGACCCTCGCCACCCATGGTGCCGTAGGGCATAACGCGACCATCGTCAAACAGGGCCAGGGAAGGGTTCAGGGTGTGAAATGGCTTGCGGCCCGGCTCCAGGGTGTTCAGAGCCGCAGGGTCGAGCGAGAAACTGGTGCCGCGGTTTTGCCAGCACACGCCCGTGTCCTTCAACACCACGCCGGAGCCAAACTCCCAATACACGCTCTGTATAAAGCTGACGGCGCGGCCCTGCTTGTCGATGCAACCCATCCAGATGGTGTCGCCGGGCGCTGCAGTATCGGGCCAGGGCAGTGCCTGCGTTTTCTCAATTTGTGCAGCCAGCTTGTCGAGCGCTTCGGGCGCCAGAAAGCTGCGCGGGTCGGCAGGTAAGTGCCGGGGGTCGGTCACCACACGATCACGCACCCGAAATGCGCGTTTGGTGGACTCCACCAGGCCATGCAGATGGGCAAAGCCTTCACCTTCAGTGACACCCAGGCGCTCAAACAATCCCAGAATCATCAAGGCCGAAAGGCCTTGCGTGGGCGGCGGCAGGTTGTAGACAGTACTGTCCTTCAGGCGCACGGCGAGCGGGTCGACGATGTGCGCGCGGTAGGCAGCCAGATCCGCAGTGCGCACAGGGCTGCCCACGCGCTCCAACTCAGCGCCCATGCGCTGGGCCAGTTCACCCCGGTAAAAGTCATCCAGGCCACGTGTGGCCAGTTCGGACAAGGTGCGTCCCAGCGCAGGCTGCTTCAAAAGATGCCCGACCGCTGGCGGTTGGCCGTTGACCAAATAGGTGTCGGCAAAGCCGGGGGCGTCTTTGAGCCCATCGAACTTTTGGCGGGTGAGTTGCGATTGACTGGAGGTAACTACCACCCCGTCATGGGCGTGGCGAATAGCGTCTGATAAAAGGCGAGACAAGGGCAGTGCCTTGCCCCACGCGGCCGCCACTTCCAGTGCCTTGGCCCACCCACCCACGGTACCCGCCACCGTCAGCGCGGCCTTGGGGCCACGCGGCGGAATGCCGTTAAGCCCTGCGTAAAACGCCTTGTTCGCCATGCCTGCCGCAAAGCCGCAGGCATCAATGGCCACCGGTGGCTTGCCGGGCTCGTGAATCAGCCAGAAGCCATCGCCACCAATCGCATTCATGTGGGGGTACACCACCGCAATGGCGGCCGCGGCGGCCACCATCGCTTCCACGGCATTGCCACCTTCTCGCAGCACATCTCGCCCTGCCTGAGCCGCCAGGTGGTGGGGGGCAACGTGCATGCCGCCCAGTGCGGTAAGCGTGTGAATCACTGTGTGTTTCCTTCCTTTAGCAGTGCCCCGTGGATTTCAGGCCACAAGCCCGCAAAACATGCGCAGCGAGCTGATCGCCCTTCAAAAATGGGTAAAGGTCAGATCAGCGGCCCCGCCAGTTGCAGCCCGAGCACCGAGCCAAGCATCCCCCACCACCGCACCTTGCTGCATCCAATTACAGCCGTGCTGATCATTGATCATGGCGTTGACATTGCCGTGAACTATTGCGCAACCGCTAGCAAATGCGCAGCAGCCCGTGCATACTTCACCAGGGATTCTGGCTGTTTAGGTGCATGTTTTTTGCGACGATATACTTTATCAGGATTGCCACTGAAGTAGATGCTATCGCTTGCCAATGTTCCAGATTCGACTATTGATTGTTGATCGCAGCAAAGGCCTGCAGTCTTTCGTGAGGCAACAGTTCGAGACCTTTGGATTCGATTCAAGCCTCATCAAGACCGCCAGTGATCCGGCGACTGCCTTGGAAATTGCCAGGAAACTCAAGCCTGACTTTTTGCTCACTGACTGGTTTCCAAATGACATCTTGACAGGGATAGCACTGTATGAATCCATGCTCGAATTCAGCCCAGACTGCAAGTTCGCCTTGCTCAGCACGGATGTCGGGCCAGACAAGACCGAACTGGCAAACCAGCATGGCGCAGTTTTTCTTCAGGTCAAGCCTTGCACAGCAGCGGACTTACGCGCCGCTCTGGGGAAGGCATTGCAGCAACTGTCGGCAGAAATTCCAAGAATCAATAGCCACGTTGGCGCGATGACGGCCGCGGCGGCGAGGCACTTGGCGGCATTAAAGCTAGCCGAAAAATCGTATCACTTTGTTCCAGGTGACAAAGTTCACTACAAAGGCCGTACGGACACTGTCTTGAACGTCATCTTTCGACAGGGGGATATGGTGCTGCAGCTGCATGGCGTGGCCGGCATGGTATCTGCTGGCGATGTTCAAAAGCTTTGATGGGAGCGCAGGAAAAAGGTGACAAACTCCAGCCCATCCAACATAACCCGCAGAAACACAAATGAATACAAAGGCTCCAAACGCTGCTCAAAAACAAGCCCCAGTGACCGCTGACGGCAAATTTGAGCTTCTGCTGTTTCGTTTGGGGGAGAGTGCAGGCACCAAACACAGCGAGTTGTTTGGCATCAATGTTTTCAAGGTGCGCGAAATAGTGGTTGCACCCCAAATCACTGCGATCGTGAATGCTCCGAAGTTTGCTGTCGGTTTGGCGAATGTTCGGGGACAGTTGATACCGGTCATAGATCTTCCTGGCATTGCAGGCTGCTCTCCTGTGACCCACACGGGAATAGTCTTGGTCACTGAATTTGCCCGCACCACGCAAGCCTTTCTGGTCGATGAGGTCGTCGAGATCATCCAGATGGAGTGGAAACACCTGTTGGCTGCCGACAGCGCACACGCCGGCATGGTGTCCGGGGTTGCACGCATCGATGGCGACACCCCGAATTCCCGTCTGGCACAGATTCTGGATGTGGAGCAAATACTGAGGGACGTTCTGCCGGGTCAACATGGACCTGAATTCACTGAATCGGAAGTGCCCGAGGTTCGCCTGCCGCAGGGCACCAGGATTTTGTTTGCCGATGATTCGCATGTAGCCCGTGTGCTGGTGGAAAAGAGCATGCAGTCGATGCAAGTGGATTTCATCTCTGTGAAGAACGGCAAGGAAGCGTGGGAGCGACTCCTGGCGATGCATGCAGAGGCGGTCGCCGAAGGCAAAAAGGCTCGGGACAAGGTGGCACTGGTGTTGACGGATCTGGAAATGCCTGAAATGGACGGTTTCACCCTGACGCGCAATATCAAGCAGGACGCCCGATTTTCAGGGATCTCCGTCATCATCTACTCGTCCCTGACCGGTTCTGCCAGCGAAGGCCATGCCAACGCGGTCGGCGCAGACGCTTATGTGGCCAAGTTCGAGCCCCAGGAGCTGGCGGAATCCATTCGCGCCACGGTGGCAAGGCGTTCGTAGATCGCCACTTCGGAGATTGCCCTCGGGCCACGTGGTTGGTTGGCTCTGCAGACCTTAGAGCAATGCCTTGATTCGGTCGTGTCCGGCACGACTGATGGGCACCTGCAGGCCGCTGTTCATCACGGCGACAACACTGTCCTTGGCCAGTCGCTCGATATTCCTGAGGTGTGCCAGGCTGATGATCCACGAGCGGTGTACACGTACAAAGACGGCGGCGTCCAACCGGCCTTCCAGGTCGGTCAGGCTTTGGGTCTTGAGGTAACTCCTGCCCTGGCTGATGATTCGGATGTAGTCGTCTTGCGCCTCCACGCACTCCACCTTGTCCAGCGGCAGCACATGGACCTGATTTCGGTCGCGAACCAGCAGCCGCTCCAGTTTGCCGGCAGGCTGCTGCGCCAAGTCTTTGAGTGCGGCCGACTCCCTGCCCAGGGATGTACGTGCCTTTTCAAGCGCTTCATCGAAACGGCTTTGTGAAAAGGGTTTGAGGAGGTAGTCCACCGCACGCAGGTCGAAAGCCTTGAGGGCGTACTGGTCGTACGCGGTGGTGAAAATCACGCCGTGGTGGCGTTGGGTCAGTTCCAGTACTTCCAGGCCGGTCAGGCGTGGCATCTGAATATCCAGGAAGACCAGATCCGGTTGCAGATCGGTGATGCGCTTGACGGCATCGAAGCCGTTGTCGCATTCGGCGATCACTTCAACGTCATCGTGCGCTAGCACGTATTCCCGCACCAGGCGGCGGGCCAGTGGTTCATCGTCAACGATCAGAGTGCGAATCACAATGGGGTTATGCCAGGGGCAAGAGATTCTTCAGGTTGAAAGGGTAAGGTCAATTCGACCACAAAGCGGACGGCATCCCCCAGCTTTGCAATGTGGTGTGCAATGCGTGCCTGGTCACCGTACAGAGCCTGTAGCCGTTGACCCGTAGTGCGCAAACCCAGTCCCAATCCCGACTTGTGCCCAGGTTCGCGCGCGCCAACCGCAGCACTGCCCTGGAACTCCTCGACCGGATTGCTGACCATGACGTGCAGCCAGCCACCATTCACTGCAGCGTGCACCTGTACGGTGCCGCCCTCAGTACTATTGGCGATACCGTGCTTCACGGCGTTTTCCACCAGCGGCTGCAGGATCATGGGTGGAACCAGTGCGATTGACGCAGCCCCTTCCATCTGCATGTCAACCTGGAGCTTGGTGCCAAAGCGTTGCATCTCGATGTCCAGAAAGCACTGGCAGTGCGCAAGCTCCTGCGATAGCGCGATGATGGGGCGTTCGGCCAGTGCCAGCGTCTGACGAAAGTACTGCGCCAGCGCAATCGCCATGCTGCGCGCGCCCGCGGGGTCGATGCTTGTGAGGGCGCTGATCGAGTTCAGCGAATTGAACAAGAAGTGGGGGTTTACCTGCGCCCGAAGGAGTTGCAGTTCAGCGTCACGTGCCAGTGCGCGCGATTGCAGCTCGCGATGCTGCGCCTGGCGCATCTGATCCATCGTGATCAGCACGTCGTGCAAAAGCAGCGTCACCACATACAAGGCGGCGCTTCCGACCCACAACGCGGTGCTCAATGGTGTGGACATGACCATTCCCGCGCCCTCCCAACCCCATGTCAGGCAAAACTGGTTCCAGACCATGGCCATGGCCCAGGTTACGGAACCGGCAACGACCGATGCCACACCGTAGATCGCGAAACCCGTGACCAGTCTGCGCTGTGCCACCGGCAGGGCGCGACAAATATAAAAGGCCGAAGGTGCTACAAACCCGAAACTGACCGATACAGGCAAGGCAAACCACAAAGCATTGCTCCAGGCGGCCCACCCCACCGCAACCAGCGCCCAGGACAGCAACAGACCCACTGCTGCCCAGGCACTGAAGTACCAGGCCAAAGCGCGGGTACTCGACAGGGCGGGATGCATGGCCGGTGCAGACGCTGGGCGGCTTAGTTGCGAATCTCGATGCCACCCATGATCACGCTACCGGTGATCGTGAGTCGCTTGGCTGGGTTGGGCGTGGGGACAGTCTTGTCCTCAACACCTCCCATGATGGGCGTGCCTTGGTATACCACGGTCCAGTCCAGGGGCACCTTGATCTCCACGCCACCCATCGCAACGAAGATATGCAGGCTTGCGTCCACCGGCATGACGGCATTGCGCAAGTCCAACTCCACCCCGGCCATCAGTACGGTCATTTCCCCGCCCTGAAAATTCTGGGCGTCAATTTTGATCTGGCTGCCACTCATCAAGGCTGTGAGGCTCAACTGCCCGTTCTCCATAAGACCGTTTTTCGTGGATTGCGTGCCACGCCCGAAGGGTTCGCCCCACTGGCCCTTGAAAATCACCATGATGCCCACGCCAATCAGAACTAGCGGCCACAGATCGCGCCAGCGCACCGAAATGAAGCCCATGTGGTCTAGCGTCAGCGCGATGCCAAGTAGCAGCAGACTGCCACCGATGACACTGTCCTTGGTGCCGCGTGCTTGGGTCAGCTTCAGCGTGCCTACGGCCATGAAGACCATGGGCCAGAACGAGAGCACCCGGCTTGCATCAAACACGTGGAAATTGTCGAGCAAGAAGACGACACCCAGCAAAGCCAGGACTGTGCCAAAAACGATGCGCTGTTGGGGAGTTTTTTGGCTCATGATTGGCCCTCTTCGATATGTTCTTCAGATTTGGCGGACAGGCCACCAACGATATGCGTCAGCCCGACGGCTATCAGAATCATGGGCCAGGTGGTCTGGAAAGACAGCCCCCACAGGCGCTGAATCGACACGTAGAGCCAGCACGCCAGAAATATCAGAAAAGCGCCTTTGGCAGCCTGTGCTGCATCACGGGCGGCCAGCAGTTGCCCGGCACCGACGATGGCGATGATGCCAGGCCAGTATTGGCGCAGGGCATTGGTTTCAATGGCGCCCAGGCGCTCCAGCATAAACAGAGTGCCCAGGCCAATCAGAATCAGCCCCGCGACCCAGTGTCGGCTTCTGTCCCGCTGGTGATGTTTCGCGAAATCTTGCATAGTGAACCTGCTCTTTCGATCGCAATAGCGCAACCTAGTACGTCAACACGTAAATAACGAAACATCATTAAACTCTTCATGTCGCCAACCGGCATTCACGGGAGTTGTCATGCGCCAGACGGAAT
>JFJP01034867.1_pt1 | contig 11283 bp, 9 predicted proteins | sample 431651 | NCBI WGS metagenome assembly JFJP01 (sample SAMN02602958, study PRJNA72255) | Microbial mat metagenome, whole genome shotgun sequencing project. | biome: fresh water; feature: sink hole; material: water; isolation source: purple microbial (photo- and chemosynthetic) mats found in... | reverse complement strand
CATCGAGGGTGATTATACCGGCCGCGCCGGCAAAATCCTTGGTCGCTGCTATGGCATCGCGGATCTTGAGCGGGTCTACGCTGTTGGCGCGCTTGATGGCGTCGATCGCGAGGAGGTAGCCGTCAAAGCCGAGCACCGCGGTGCCGGAGGGCAGCTTGCCGTATTTCTTCTGGTACGATTCGACGAAGACCTTGGAGAGCGGGGTGAGCGGGGCGTCGTTGTCGAAGAAAGCCGACATGACGGCGCCTTCAACAGCCTGCTTGCCGACGTTGATGAACTCGGCGATTTCCCAGGTGTCGCCACCGAGGAAAGGAGCGGTGATCCCGAGCTCGCGGGCCTGCTTGATGATCAGTGCGCTCTCGGTGTAGTTGCCGGGGGCAAAGATCACGTCCGGCTTCAGGCTCTTGACCTGGGTGAGCTGGGCGGAAAAGTCCTGGTCGTTGGTGTTGTAGTTGAGCTCGGCGAGGATGGCGTTCTGATCGCCGGTAAGCGCCTTGAAGCTGTCGACGAAGAACTTTGCCAGGCCTACCGAGTAGTCATTGGAGACTTCGCGGATTATGACGGCTTTCTTGGCCTTGACTTCCTTGAACGCGTAGTTTGCCATTACGGTGCCCTGGAAGGGGTCGAGGAAGCATACGCGGAAGTAGAACTCATTGTCCTTGGTGACGAGCGGGTTGGTGCAGGAGAGGCCGATCGCGGGAATCTTGGCATCCTTGAAGATCGGGCCGGCTGCCATGGAGAGTCCGGAGCCCCATGAACCGAGAACGACCTGGACCTTGTCGCTGTCCACGAGGCGCTGGCCCGCATTGGCGGCTTCTACCTTGTCGGATTTGTTGTCGGCAATCGCCAATTCGATCTTGTATTCCTTGCCATCGATGGTGACGGTAGGATAGAGTTCCTGTGCGAGCCTGATACCATCAAGCTCTTCGGCACCACCGGCGGCGTTGGCTCCGGTCAAGGGCTCGAAAACTCCGAACTTGATGATGTTCGAGTCGACTTTGGTTTCAGTCTTCGCGCATCCGACGAGGGCAACGATCGCGATGAGAACCGCGATGATCAGTACTGATTTCTTCATACCTGTTCCTCCTTGACATGGATCATCAGCGGGAGAGCCTGTGATCGTGTCGCCCTATGGTATAAAACCCTTACCCGGTTGTCAATTTGTTTCTATTGATAACATGCCATTTTAGTTTGTAAAGTAGCGAATGTTTAGCTTGACACAGGAATGAACCTGCGGGTAAGTTGAATATTGGCGTTTCAATTTATGCCAATCCAATTTTTACTATAGAAACGTGGAGCCATGAGCGAATCGGCTATAAAAGCATTCGAGCTACTCTTCCATCTTGCACGCGCCGGCAGTTCGTCGCTCGCGCGTCTGTCCCGCGATACTGGCTGGGACAAGGCTACCGCGCTGCGATACCTCACCGCGATGGAGAAGAAGGGGGTCGTGGAACGCCGCGACGGAGACTGGACTCTCGGGCTGGCGTTGCTGGAACTGGCAAGCCGCGTGCCGGTAACAGAGAATATCGCCAGCAGGGTAAAACCGGTACTGGCTGAACTCGCCCGCACCACCGGAGAGAGCGCCAACCTGTCGGCCCTCGTCGGCTCCGACCTGATGTATCTCGCCAAAGCGGATGGTGGTCGCGCCCTGCGCCTGCGCACCAATCCTGGTGACCGCCTGCCCCTGTACTGCACCGCGGGCGGCAAATGCATCCTGTCGCGTCTCCCGTCGGCGTTGCGTACCCAGTACCTTACCGATACGCATTTTTTCGCCGTTGCGCCTAAAACCATAGTCGATCCCCAGAAGCTCGTAGAAGAAATCGAACGCACCATACGGCGCGGCTGGGCCATCGACGACGAGGAACTTGAACCTGGCTTGATCTGCTTCGCTATGCCCCTGGATTTGCCCCGTTACGGCTTTTCCGGGGCGCTGAGCGTTTCGGGCCCATCCGGACGCATGCTGCAGGCCCAGGATGAGATACTTGCCTCGTTGCGCTGGGCAACGCTGGAACTTCAGGAGAGCCTTGGCGGCGGCATAGCGGACAACGAGCCCCAGCTCTTCGGGCCTGCCCGCGGAGGCTTCAAGAGTTCCGACTGGCACCGCCCCGGCTCCGAAGTCTACGAGTGACCCCGACCACAAGTAGCCCGAGCGTTCTTATGGCCCGAGCCTTCATCAAGCGACCGCGGTGCGTCACCTGCCGCCGTTGCATCAAGGTCTGTGAATCTGGCGCGATCAGCCTGGATGACGATTCCTGTGTCGTAAACCCGCTCCTGTGCACAGGCTGCCAGTCCTGCGTTGCCGTCTGCAGGACCGACGCCATCATCATGCTTGACTCAGCCCGGGCTGCGGATTAGACGCCGCCCGCCCGGGACCAGACAGACAGTTCAGAACACGGCTTCTGCGAGCGTTTCCTCCGCGCCTTCCGGAGTCTCGGCGACAGCGAGTTCATGCACGCCGATGTCGTCGTGCTTGAATACGGGCTTGAACTCCACATGTTCGGCCACGATTTTTATCTTGGCCTGAGTCTTGCCGGTCGAATCTTCCCATCGATCCTGCTTTAACCGGCCAACTACCCTCACGCCACGGCCCTTTTTGAGTATCTCGCCGCAGGTCTGGGCCAGTTTCGACCAGGTCTCCACCTCGAAGAACGACACTTCCTTCTCGGTCTGGTCATTCTGCCGGTAGAACCGGTTGGAAGCCACGGCGAACGAGCACACCTGATTCCCGTTCGGGATGGTCTTCAGGAGCGGGTCCCTGACCAGGTTGCCTTCGATGATGATGGAATTGAGGTTGTTCAACACGATACCCTCCGTCGGCCGCATCTTGTGGCGGTCGTCTTTACGTGATCCGGCGCCTTGCTCGCGTCGTGTCTTGCGCTGTTCCGGCGCCGACACATAGCCTACGCAGGGAGGCGCACTGGCGCTTTCGCTTGACCGGAGCTTTGTTGCCCAATAAAGTGGCAGCTGGCTTTACCAGCAAACGAGGAGCAACTTCATGGTTACCCTGGGCGACGAGAACTTCAGCCCCATACTTCCCCGGTCGCTCAAGGATGAATTCATAGAGCGTTTCGAGGCCTTGATCCTGTCAGGTAAATTCCGGCCGGGCGACCGGGTGCCTTCGGAGCGCGACCTCGGCGTGCTGTTCGGCATATCACGGCCGGTGGTGCACGAGGGACTCCGGACGCTGGAATCCCGGGGCCTCGTTACCATCGAGAGCCGCAAGGGCGTCCGGGTCAACGATTACCGGCGTGAAGGCTCCATCGAGATGCTGCTGTCCATACTGAATTTTGCCGGCGGCAGACTGTCGCCGTCGCTGTTCAACGGGGTGCTCGAGATGCGGCTGCTCTTCGAGGTGGAGACGGCTAGGCTTGCCGCGCAACGCCGGAGCGAAGAAAACCTGGCTGAACTCAAGGCATCCCTCGAACGCGAGCGTTCAGCGGCAACCGTCGCGGCACGCGCGGTCGCGGATATCGATTTTGCGTTCCACATCTCCATAGCAATTGCCAGCGGCAACGAGATCTACCCGCTGCTCATGAACAGCTTCAGGCGCATCTACAAGGACATCCTGGAGGCCTTCTACGCCGACCAATCAGTTATTCGACCCGTATTCGCCTTGCATGGTCGTATTGTGGAGGCTATAGAGCACCGCGATGAAGCGGGCGCCGGTGCTGTCATGCTCGAACTTCTCCGCTTCAGCGAAACAAACCTACGGCGCATCCTGTTTGGCCAGATCGACGGTGAGGTCCGCAGCAAGGTTCCCCCAGCCTGAGAGTCGGGTTCCGTCCGACCAGTCAACCGTTGCTGAAAAGGGGAATTCCTCTCCATGGGGTGCTGTCACGCGCTCTTCGACTATGGTTACCCTGAATCCGTGGCTCCATGCCTCGATCTCTCCCTTGCCTTCCAGGACCAGGGCCTGGCCTTCAGCACGTATTGATTCGTACTGGATGACTGAGGCTTTTCCCTCGGTGGCGAGCTTGAGGAGCAGGTACTGGGGCAGAACGGTCAGGGTCCAGGCGGGATCGTCTCCGCTGAACGCGGCATCGGCAAAGTGGCGGTACGGAAAAAAGCCGGCATAGGCTGGCGGTTCCGCAAGGTCGAACTGGGCCTCGTCCCAGAGTTGCAACGCGGCGACGCGCAGGGGTTCTGGTGCAGCCCGCATGGCTTCGTCAGGCTTGGTTGCAGGCGCGGAGGAGGTTCCATCGGCCGGGTCGAACCTGGTGTTGCCGGAAATGGAGAGTGTCTGGTCGCCGGTGAAGGTTATCAGCGCGAGTCGTTTCGGGCCGGGGGCGGGATTTTCGTCGATATGATAAGCGAATATGGCCTCGCCGACGCCGTCTCCATCAGCATCGCCGGTGCGTATGCCGTCCCGGAAGAAAACCGCGGTGGCTTCCGTAGCTGTTGCCTCGGGCTGTGCTTTATGCTCTGCCAGCAGTTCGAAATCCTCGGCCACACGGCGGTAATGGAGTGCTTCGAGCCCGATAGCCGCTCTGGAAAGTATGACCAGATGTTCGCCCGTTACATCCTGCCATCGAGCCCATGCCACAAGCGTGCCTTTGTAAGGCGTATCCGCCCTGGGCGGAAGGCCTTCAAGGGTTGAAAAGCCTCTTGGCCGCTCTGGTTGTGTCTGGATTGACTGGGAAGCGGGCTCGGCGATGGTATCCGGAGTTTTCTGCGGCCAGTAGGTCGTTATTGCCCATATCGCAGCGATGGCGGCTGCCATTCCGATGAGCATGCCTATCGCAACTGGTTTTCGGGCTGATTTCTGCGGTGCTTTTTTCTTCATGGCGCTACCTTTCGTTCACGAAGGTCCAGATCGACAAGCGCGTAGAGCAAGCCCTCAACGGCAGCCCTCCCGTGGCTGCCGCTCGCAAGCCTTACCAGGGATACTTCCGCGGCGGGATTGTGACGCCGCACCCAGTCATACTCGTTCTTGCTGTTCAGGAACGGCACGAGTTCGTCTTCGGGCGCAGCCGCGAGAACCAACGGCAGGCCCGCGGGCGCTGTCCACCGATCCAGCCTCGCCGCATCCTGCACTGCATAGTATGGCACGGTTTCAGGCGCATTCAGTATAGCGTCCAGGTATTCAGGACGGTACAGGTCCTCGTGGGTCACGGAATCGGGCTTTTTGCCTGCAACCTTGGCGATGCGCCTGCACAGCTCATCGCCGTCCCGGGTGCCGTCCATCAGCGGTACAATCTCCTTGATCATGACCGGCAGAAGAATGTCCTCAATTTTGATGCGGTTGGGGTAGGCTCGGGCCCAGCCCAAGACCAGCAATATGCTGTAGTCAGGCCGTTCAACGATGGAGCTGCCCGCCTTCATGAACGGCACTCCTATCATCAGGTCAAGCGGTGCACCAAGCGGGTACCCCGCGGCGATGCGGAGTCCAGGAACAGAAATTGCACCCCTGGTCGCCGCTTCGAGGGTTGCCATCGTCGCCAGCCCTCCCTGCGAATACCCCAGCACGATGAGCCGGCCTGTTTCCGTATACCCGTCCGGGTGTTCTGCCACGTAATTCCGGGCTGCGGCCAGACCGTCCAGGGCCGAAGCCGCCATCGATTCGGGAACGCAGTATTCCTGGACGCCTGCAGCATCACCCATGCCGGCATAGTCCGGAGCCCAGACGGCGTACCCAAGGGCAGCCGTGGCTTCCATCAGGCTCCGTTCAGAACCTCCGCCGCGTGAGGGTACGTTGTCCCGCAGGTGCACCGTGCCCCTGAGAAAGACGACCCAGGTGAGCGGCTGCCGCAAGCCCGCTACAGGCACGGGAAGGTGCAACATGCCCGATTGCCGTTCCGCTCCGCCCTCCGGGAGCCGGGCCGAAAAAGAAATCCTGACCGATTGCACGTCCACCAGTTCATCGCGACGCTGGATCCGCCATTCGGGGTAGCCTGCGGCCTCGAGCACGCTGGTTTCAATGGCACGACCGAGCACCAAGGGAGATGCGAGAGCCAAGAGTGCCCGCGGCTTCAGTAGCGAGACTCGCCTGGCTTCCTTTGCCGCGAGGAGTTGGCCCGGTGCCGTAATCCTGGCAACCCGCGGACCCCGGATTGCTGAATTCTTTGAGCTTGCATAAAATTGTAGCGCCATATAACGAAAAATAGCGCTATCCCGGGCACGGCGTCCACTGACCAGGGTGCTTCTATGAAAAAGCTTGACCATATGGGAGTCATGGCCTATATATCTGGTATGCTGGTATTACCAAGGAAACTGGAGCAGACTCAATCGGTGCACCCTGAACCTCGAATCAGGGACACTGCCGCCAGACTATCCAGGCAGGGATATGTCGGGATCGAATTGGTGGAACAGCGAGGATCATTGGTCCTGGAAGGCGAGGCGAAGAGTTACCAGGAAAAGGTGGCCATAGGCTGGGCCGCGGTTCGATCTGGATTCAAGGCTGTTGTCAACGACCTGCGCGTACCGGGCGTGCCTGAAGAAAACCTCGAGCGACCGCAGGTATCCGATGGACTCATTGATGGAACGTACCATGATGTCGTCATCATCGGAGGCGGCGTCACAGGCTGCGCCATAGCTCGGGAACTGTCTCGCTGGAACATCTCGACGCTGCTCCTGGAAAAGGAATCCGACGTAGCCGTTCACACGTCCAGCCGCAACGATGGCATGATTCATGATGGTTTTGCGGCCAAGCCGGGCTCGAAGAAGGCGTGGTACAACGTCCGGGGCAACCGTCTCTGGGAACCGCTCTGCAAGGAACTCGGCATCGACTTCAAGCGGCCAGGCTCGCTCGTGCTGTTCCATTCAGCCCTTGCCGCCACCGCCTATCCATTGATGGCGGCACGCGCCAGGCGCAACCAGGTGGATGGCTGGGAATACTGGAGCAAAGAGCGCGTGGCTGCAGAAGAGCCACATGTAGTGGCGGACCAGCACGGTGCGTTCTTCCTTCCGAGCGCCGGGGTGCTCTCGCCGTACAAGGCAACCGTCGCGCTCGCCGAGAGCGCCATGCTGAACGGCGTGCGGGTCGTGCTCGACGCCTGCGTTACCGGGCTGGAACTCGAAGCGGGCAGGGTGGCGCGCGTCGTGACCAACCGTGGAATCTGTCGGGCGGGCGTCGTCATCAACGCAGCGGGAAACTGGGCGGACGTCGTAGCAGGCATGGCGGGCGACCGGTTCTTCAGCCTGCATCAGCGGCGCGGCACCGAGGCGATCCTGGACGCCGCTTCCGGCGAATCTCAACACCACATCCTGGGCATGCCGCGCCTCCTGCAGATCAAGGCCAAGACAAAGGGCGGCGGCCTCGTCAAGACGGTAGAAGGCAACATACTAGTCGGCCCCACTGCTTCGGAGTCGCCGGGCAGGGAGGACTACGCCACGAGGCCGCAGGAACTCGTCGAGCTTGAAAAGCACCTGCGCCTGAACAGCAGCCTGTCCATGTCCCAGGCCATCACGTACTTCTCGGGCGTCAGGCCCTGCACCTACGAAGAGGACTTTATAATAGAAAAGAGCGAGCGGGTGGCCAATCTGGTCCATGCGGCGGGCATACAGTCTCCCGGGCTCGCCTCGGCGCCGGCCATAGCCCAGGACGTGGCGCGCATGGCCGTGGAACTCGTATCAGTTTTTAAGGCTGTCGGACCGCGGCCGGACTGGATTCCGGAACGTCAAGGCGCGCCTGAACCCAGGAGCCTTCCTCTGGAACAGCGAGCCGACCTGATAGAAAAGCGCTCCGCCTACGGCCGCATCGTCTGCCGCTGCGAGGAAGTCTCGGAAGGCGAGATACTGGATGCGATTCATGCGAGACTGCCCGCGACCAGCATGGACGCCATAAAGCGCCGCACGCGCGCCGGCATGGGGCGCTGCCACGGCGGTTTCTGCACGCCCCGCGTCATGGAAATTTTGGCTCGCGAAACGGGTACGCCGCTCTGGGCAGTGACGAAGAAAGGCCCCGGCTCGGAACTCTGCGCCGGTCCCAGCAAGGCTGGCCGATCGTGATACGCTCGCTTGATACCGACGTGGTGGTGCTCGGCGCGGGGCCGGCCGGGCTCGCCGCCGCCTGCGCAGCACTGGAGGCTGGTGCCCGCGTGCTCGTCGTGGAACGCGAGGAACGGATGGGCGGCATACTCAAGCAGTGCGTGCACGATGGTTTTGGGCTTGTGCGGTACGGGGAAAAGTTGTCCGGGCCTGAATACGCCCTTCGCGACGCAGACCGCTTCGCGGCGCTCGGCGGCAGCGTTTTGCTCGAGGCATTCGTTTCAAGAGCCGAGCGCCGCTCTGGAGGCTTCCTTCTGCATTGTATAGACCGGACAGGCGTCGTCGCATTGAGGGCAAAGGCCATGGTGCTGGCGACCGGGTGCAGGGAGCGCACCGACAGGCAGGTCTTCGTCCATGGGGACAGACCCGCCGGCATCTACACCGCGGGCCTGGCCCAGTACATGATGAATATCCAGGGGCTCCTGCCGGGCCGCCGTGCGTTGATACTCGGTTCCGGCGATATTGGCCTGATCATGGCGCGGCGGATGACGCTTGAGGGCATGGAAGTCGTTGGCGCGCACGAAGTCAGGCCGGAGCCGTCTGGTCTGTCGCGCAACGTGCGCCAGTGCCTCGAGGACTACGGCATTCCGCTGGAGCTGTCATCGACCGTGACCACCGTGCACGGCTCTCGTCGCGTCACCGGCGTGACCACCGCCAGGGTGGATTCTGCGCTACGGCCGATACCGGGGTCAGAGCTCGAGGTGGCCTGCGACACGCTGATACTCTCCGTAGGTCTGATCCCCGAGAACGAGCTGGCGCAGTCGCTCGGGGTACCGCTGGATCCGGCTACCAAGGGTCCAAAAGTCGACCAATATATGCACACGCTCGTGGACGGCATCTTTGCCTGCGGCAATGCGGTGCACGTCAACGATCTGGCTGACTACGTTTCAGAATCAGGAGAGACGGCCGGCCGTGCCGCTGCAGCGTTCGTTGAATGCCGCAAGAGCGCACCGGAGAGCTCTGTCCCCGAACGGCGGCTAGTGCCCGTTCAGGTTGGGCCGGATTTCCTCTATGTGGTGCCGCAGTTTGTAGATATTTCCAGGGTTTCAACAACGCCTGGAGCGGAATTGGCTCCAGCAGCCGGGCGGCTGTCGTTCTACTTCAGGGTGCGGTCAACGCTGGCCCAAGGTGCAAGGGTCAGGGTCGAGGCCGGCGGTATCCCGTTCTTCGAGCGGAGTTATCCGGTGCTGCGGCCACCTGAAATGGAGCGCTTTCAGCTTGAGGCTCTGGCGGGAAGTTCAGTTCCGCGCGACAATGGATGCCTGATTGTCAAACTGGAGAGGCTGGAGTCGAATTGATGGAACTGAAGGAATTTACCTGCATCGAGTGCCCCCGGGGCTGCCGGCTCGAAGTATCGATAGTTGACGGCGTCGCGGTTGTGTCGGGCAACGCCTGCCCCAAAGGGGCTGTGTACGGTGCTCAGGAAGCTGTGTCCCCGATGCGCACTCTGACGACCACCGTTACCATTAAAGGCTCGGCCAGGCGTCGGCTTCCCGTGCGCAGTTCAGGCGCGCTGCCGCTGTCACGCCTGCTCGATGCGATGGCCGTCCTCGACCCGGTTGTCGTACGCCCGCCCGTTGTGCGCGGCGATATCGTGCTGCGCGACATCCTGGGTCTCGGGGTGGACATGCTTGCCACCGACGACCTGGCCGCCGACCCGGCAGGATGCGCCCGATGAGCGATGACGGCCTCATCCTCGCGATAGACTGCGGCACGCAGAGCCTGCGCGCGCTCATCTTCGATCGTAGCGGCCAGTTGCTGGACAAGAAGAAGATAGCATACGAACCGTACATGAACGGCGAGCCGGGACGTGCCGAGCAGGAACCCGCCGTGTACTGGAACGCGCTCGTGGCAGCCTGTCGGGACCTCTCGTCGCGGCGGCCAGAACTGATGAGCGCCGTCGCCGGACTCGGCGTAACCTCGCAGCGCGCCTCGATGATCTGCCTGGACGAGGTAGGAGTTCCGCTCCGGCCTGCCATACTCTGGCTGGACGTGCGCAAGGCCAAGCCGCCGTACCATCCGGCGCTGGGCATGCGCGCCGCGCTGGTTCTGATCGGCATGTACGAACCGGTGATGCTGACGCAGGAGGAAGCCAAGTGCAACTGGCTCATGCAGAACGAGCCGGAGCTTTGGGCCAAGACCTACAAGTACGTCGAGGTGTCGGGTTACCTGACACACCGGCTCACCGGCAGCTTCAACGATTCGGCTGCCTCGCTCATCGGCCACTTGCCCTTTGACTACAAGAAGCAGCGCTGGTGCAAACCCGGGCACCGAAACGCCAGGATGTTCCCGGTGCCGCTGGAAAAGTTGCCCGGCATAGTCCAGCCTGGAACCGAGATCGGACGAATTACCACCACGGCGCACGCCGAGACCGGCATCCCCGCGGGCATTCCCCTGATAGCGGCGGGCAGCGACAAGGGCTGCGAGACCATCGGCATGGGCGTCACCGGCACTGACAAGGCCTCGCTCTCGTTCGGCACCACCGCCACGATACAGACGACCAGTCCGCGGTACATCGAGCCGCTCACCTTCATGCCGGCCTATCCCGCGCCGATACCCGGTAAGTTCAACCCCGAGGTGGAGATATTCCGGGGTTACTGGATGATCACCTGGTTCAAGAAGCAGTTCGCGTATGAGGAGGTCCGCGAGGCGGAGGAGCGCGGCATCGTCCCGGAAGCCATGCTGGACGAGCTCCTCAGGAAGACGCCCGCCGGCGGACATGGTCTCGTGATGCAGCCGTACTGGACGCCCATGTTCAAGATGCCCTCGGCCAAAGGCGCGATCATCGGCTTCGGTGACGTGCACGACCGCGCCTACCTCTACCGCGCCATCATCGAGGGGCTGGCGTTCGGACTCAAGGACGGCTTGCACGCCATGGAAAAAGCAAGTGGCACAAAGATAACCGAGTTGGCTGTTTCCGGCGGGGCCAGCCAGAGCGACGAGATATGCCGCATTACCGCCGATGTGTTCAACCTGCCGCTCGTCCGGGGCGCTACCTACGAATCATCCGGTCTCGGCGCTGCCATGGTCATCGCCGCCGGCCTTGGCATGTACCCGGACGTTGAGTCCGCGATAGCCGCGATGGCCAAGCGCGACCGCGTCTTCCAGCCAGACCCCAAGCGCGCCGAGTTGTACCACAAGCTCTACACCCGGGTCTACAAGAATATGTACAAGGCTCTGGCCCCCCTGTACGAACAGATCCGCACCATCACCGGTTATCCTGAAAGGCTGTAGGTGAAGTCCGTATAAGTGAACCGCAAAGATACAGAGAAAAGGGATGAATCGGAAAATTGAACC
>JFJP01045072.1_pt1 | contig 11285 bp, 10 predicted proteins | sample 431651 | NCBI WGS metagenome assembly JFJP01 (sample SAMN02602958, study PRJNA72255) | Microbial mat metagenome, whole genome shotgun sequencing project. | biome: fresh water; feature: sink hole; material: water; isolation source: purple microbial (photo- and chemosynthetic) mats found in... | reverse complement strand
TTTTTTAATTAAAAAGAAAAACTCTAAATTTTATCATTAAAAATTTCAAAAAAAGCAGAAATTTAAGATATATCTCGAAGAAAGACCTTTATTTCAAATTATTTTTTGCCCTCTTTTTATCAAATCTTTACTTTTTCCTTTGAAAATGAACGATAATTCCTTATCATTCAGTGATCTTCTCAACCTACAGCGAAGCATCCATCACAATATCGTAGAAAAACTCAGCAGTTTCTTCACGAATTGCCTGCAGAAAAACTGTTTATTTTCCATTATTCATGAAGCAAATAAGGTCATTATCACAATAAACGGTGTAGAAACCCCGGTTTTAACAGAAGAAATCGTAAAATTTATGAAGGAAAAATTGATAAAATTGATGCTTTTTAGAAAATCGGAGATAAAGAAGGAGATTTAGAAGAAAAAAACACAAAGTTTTAAATTTTTTTATTTGTAGGAATAAAGGCTTTTTTGAAGAAAAACGAGGAAATTAACTGCTAAAAATGGGAAAAAATCAAAGAAAATCAAGAAAAAATCGAAAAAAAACTCGAAAATTATGAAGGAAAAAAAAGGTAAAACTTTAATTTTTACTAGTTTTTAAAAAAAGATTTTTAGGAAAAAACCCAAAAAAAGCTTGATTTTCTTGAAAAATGTATAATAACTCGTTTTTTTATTTAAATTTTATGGTTTTTTATAGATATATTATGCTAAATTGGCTGGATTTTTTTCCATTTTTAATCTTATTATTTTACGAATTTATCTAAATCATTTCAAAACTGCTAAAAACCTTTAATTTAAATTGAACAAAATAAAGCTTTTTTTCAATTTTTATCATTTTTTTATTAAATTATCGAAATATTCGATTTCTTCGATTTAAGCTGAGGTGGTAAAAACTGGAATTTCTGCATTTTTTCTAATAAAAAACTGATATTTTTTATGGAAAAAAGTGTGAAAATACCTGATTTATCATCAATTCTCATATATTTATCGTAAATCGGGCATTGAAAATCTTCTTTTATTTCTTCAGGTTCCTTTCTTTTCAGCAAATTCCTTTGATTTTCTTCACTTTTTTCTTTGTTTTTATCGTCTTTTTCTTTCAAAATCTCCTATAAAACCCCGAATTATCTTTAAATTTAATGATAAAGCTTTTTCCTTTCTAAAAACCGGATTTTTCTTAGATTTTTCCGCTATTTTCTCAGGTTTTTTCTCGTTTTTCTCTTCATCACTCGAAAAATCGTAATTAACAAGCATTTTTCCAAAAAATTCTTATATAAATTAATAAATTTCTCTCCAAAAATTCCTTTAAAAGTCCCGATATTTTTTAAAATATTTTTTCCATTTTCCCCATTATCAAAAAAAAAATACATAATCCACAAAATTCTCTCAATTCAAAAGATTTCAATCAAAAGATGCAGCAATCCATCCTCGAATGTTCTTCTTGTCACAAGAAAATCGACGTGGACCGTTCCGGTGGTTTCCTTTTCACCAACCCTGTTTTCAAGCATTTTGTCTGCCACCTGTGTCACCAGCCTACCTATCTGGTAAAATGTGTTTGCAAGTTCCTGGTGCTTCGTTCCACGCCCTTCTTTTTCGGTGAGAAGATCTCTTGTTCTTCCTGCAAGCGAGTCTTTAACATCGTGCCCTGTCCTTCTTGTAAGCAAATGAACTTATGGAATGGTGACTATTATATGGGAGCTTATATAAACTGTTTTCAATGCAAAGCCTTAACCTTTCAGCATTTAGCCTGTCCTTTTTGCAAAGAGCCGAACTTCTGGGTGACCAATAAAGCGAATCTTTCATATTATAAATGCGGATTATCAGTCCAATGCTACGTTTGTAAGCATAAATTCCAGCATTTGATGTGTCCCCATTGCAAAGAAGCGATATATTTCCAGAAGTGCGATTACCTTCAGGGCATCAAGCAAAACTGTGATAAATGCAAAAAATCCTTCCAGCATGTGAATTGTCCAGGCTGCGGCGATCCGAATTTCTATAAAGAAAATGATTTCATCTATGGCAAAAACTACAAATGTGGAGAATGCAAAGCGAACTTCTGTCTCAGTATTTGTGACAGGTGTGGGGGTTCGAACACGATGGTGAACAAAATCACAGAGATCCACTCGTCCTCTTTCGAATGCGCTACGTGCAAGAATCACTATAATCTCTTATGCTGTCCATTATGCAAGGGACCGAACTACCCGATGCCCGCCAAAGGAAAATGCATAAATACATTATGCTTATATTGCAAAAAAGTGTTCAAAGTGCTAGATTGTGAGAATTGCAATCATATTTCTTGTTGTAGCTGTGAAGGGAAATTTAAGCATAAATGTGGGTTTTGTAGGAAGGAAAGTGAGAAAAATGAGAAGAAAGAGGCAAGTGATAAGAATATAAATAATTTATTGACCAGTGTTGGAAATGGGAAGAGTTCTGAAACTGATAAGGAAAAATTCATTTGTAAGGTTTGTTACGATAAGCCTGTGGATACGATATTTATTAACTGTGGACATGTATGTGTGTGTTTCGACTGTGCGTCGGCTTTAAAGAAGAAAGAGTGTCCTATGTGTAGAGTAGAAGGGAATTATAAGAAGTGTTTCTTTTAAAGAAGAAGCAGAAGTTTTTGTTTGATAACAATGAGAATGCGATAAATTAATAGAAATTGTGATTCAAATTTCGTGATTTTTTAAAGGAATTTTTTTTTTTATATATAAATTGAGATTTTTCTAAAGGAGTTTTTATTTTTGAAAGAATTGAGATTTTTCTTAAGGAAATTCTTTAAAATATAACTTAAAAAAAAATTGGATTTTTCAAAAGAAATTTATTGTTATTTTGATGGATAATTGGCTTAAACACCAAAAGGACTTGAAGCATCAGGATTTCGATAAAACTTTGTGATTTCTTCATATTTTCTGCATTTATTGATAAATTTCTTTTCTTTTATAGATCAGGAAAGGAGGAAATCGTGAAGAAAAACCGGCATTTCAAAAATAACGCTTTTTCTTTGCGTTCGAAAGCCCGAGTGGAGTCCTGGGTTCACGATAATGAGTCTGCTAAAGCCATGCTCGCCCGTATATCTATTAGAATTTTTTCCTTTAGATTTCCTCATAAAAGCCTTGAAAAACGGAGCCATTCCCCTGATGCATATGCAGAATTATAGGCATAGATCCAGAAATAAAGAGCTCGAAAGAGACGATAAAGGCATTCTTGTGAAAAGGTGAGAAAAATCAAATGAATTTCTAATGAATTTCGAATAAACTAGCAAAATTTCTAATGAATTTTCTTTTGACTTCCTTTAAAATGTTATCAATAGTTTCATGATAGCTAAAGAGCGAGCCTTGTTTCAAGAGTCTAAGAACAAGGAGTTTATTATGGATCGTGATGATTACAACCCCCATTTGCCTTTTAAATCATGTTATTTGCGAGAAAGGGATCCAGCAAGGGATTTGAACTACCCAATGCGTTTCGGTTTAAAGGCCCGTTTAGAAAATTCTCGCCTTATTGAAGAAATACAAAGGAAATCTGTGATAGATCATAACGTATTTTATTGATGTTTTTGCTCTTTTTCTGAAGAAAAAATTATTTTTAAAGGAAAGAGACATGAAAATGGTCCATTGTCCAGATTGGAAGGAGACTAAGAGGGAAAAATGGATAGGAACTGTACTTTTATCACGAATTTTATCATGAATTTCCCTTAAAACTATATAATAGCAAACGTTTATGATGAAAAATTGCAATTTTACTGATAAAAAAAGCTACGAGCCCTGCGAAAATCGTGAAAAATACATCGATGGTTTCGAGAAAACAGGTGATATTTCACGAAAACGTGAAAAACCTAAAGAATTTCATCGTCCCGAGTTCATTTCCACCATGGGAGTCGATCTTTGGAACCAGACCTTACAGGCTTCTATTAGTTGGAGAACTAATAGGAATGATGGCATTTTTCATGTGAAAGAAGATTTCGACGAGCCATCCAAAAATTCAAAGCAAATCGCCTATAAGAAAACCCTGATTGAGACCAGAAGCGTTGATCATACTATGCCTTTTGTTCATTCTAATAAGTACTTTAACGATAAAAAACGATTTTTCTAATGAATTTTTACTTCTCATGACATTAGTGAAAGAGGGAAGGCTTTAAGGGATTTTCGACCGATATACCCTAAGATTTATAATCAATCGATAAAGGATTATATCAGTGGGAAGGAGGAAATCGGGAAGCAGCCTGTTGAAATCATAGAGAAACTACCGTAATATATAAAGGAAAATTTGATTTTTTCATGAATTATATATAATTATATATATACAATATATACACAGTGAGAAAGAAAATAAGATGAAATATGATTCCAAAAGCCCGTTGATTCAGGAGGAGAGTAGTTCGCCGTTGAGCACTGGGACGAATAGTGGTCTGTTGAGGAAGAAGAGGAATAAAGATGATATGTTTATGAGCAAGGAGGATAAGGTTAAGATTGCGATAACCAAGTGTTTTGGGGGGTTGTTTTCAATTTTTGTAAAATCCTTATTTTTTTTAAATTTCGTCCACATTAACTGAAAAAACAAAATTCATTACAAACTCAAAAAAAAACCTTCACAAAACAAAAAACAATGAACTCCCAAAGTTCTGACATCAAAAACCCTAAACAAAACTCTTCCTTTTTCAACAAAGATCAAGACGACTCCCTTATCTCTCAGACCAAATCCCAAGTCCAATCCAAAGACATCTCTCTTTCAAAACTCCTCCTCAACAATCAGTCCACAAACAAGCGAGAAACCAATAAAAACCAAGATTCATCTCCTGACAAACTTTCTCGTCAAATAGTAAGCGAGACCGAGATTGTAAAGCCCGAAAATAACGATACTCAGTCTCGCAAAGATGATAAAAAGAAAAGCACAGTGATAAAAAAATTTGATTATTTAATCGATCAATCGGCCAAAGCCCAGCAAACTATCGCAAAAGATACATTAGCAAAGAATTTGCAATTGAGCACTTTTAAAAAACTCTCGAAACAGGATCCGGCGATACAAAGCATGTTCAAAAACTCCACGATTATTAGTCAGCTGGGCAATCGGATCTTGAAGAAGAATAAATATGATAATATTTTAAAGGAGTGTAAGAGTTGGAACAAGAAGTACACAGACCCAGATTTCCCTCCTGACGATACTTCCCTTTCTAAGAACTGGGATTCTTTATCTAAAAAACAGAAGGTAAATTGGAAGAAATTCGTGTGGAGACGAGCTGAAGAGATTTTTGGTGCTGATTACCAGGTGTTTTTCCAATCGATTGAGCCAAATGACATCAAGCAAGGTCAATTAGGAGATTGTTACTTATTATCATCTTTATCATCTTTGGCTGAAAGGCCGCATGTTGTAAAGAAAATCTTCCAGCCTGATCATAAATGCGAGAATGGGCTATATAGCATATGGTTAAATGTGAATGGGGCTTGGACGAATATAATAGTAGATGATTATTTCCCTTGTTTAAATGATAAGGGGGGACCTGCGTTTTCTCGAGCCAATGGCAATGAATTATGGGTGCTTTTGCTCGAGAAAGCTTATGCGAAGGTTTTTGGCTCGTATCATGTGATAGAAGGGGGGAATCCTGCTGTGGCTTTGAGGGATATTACTGGAGCTCCTTACGAGAATAAGGATGAGGGGACTGAAGAGGAACTGTGGGAATATATACAGACTAATGATAAAGCAGGTTTTTGACTGAAAATTAATTTGTTTTGAGGTAGGTTTTTTAGGCTTTATTTTAACTTGCTATACGAAGGCTACGATGATTGTGGAGGAGGAGAACAATTTAGGATTGCTTTCAGGACATGCGTATGCGATTCTTGATAGTCAGGATGTGGTGGGGACTCAGGGGCCTGATAAAATTATTAAGATTCGAAATCCTTGGGGGTATGAATAAAACAAGATTTTTAGTTTTTAAAAAAAAAATTAAAGAAAAGTGGAATGGAAAGGGAGATGGGCTGATGGTTCGAGTGAATGGACTGCGGAATTGAAGAAGAAATTAGAGGTTATGGAAAATGATGATGGGACGTTTTGGATTAATATTGAAGATTTCAGAAAATATTATGAAGGGGTAAAATATTTTTATTATATTTAAATAAATTGATGTATATAAATATTTTCTTCATGAAAATTTTTAAATTTGATATAAATAAATAGGTTGGAATCTGTAAATATCGTGATGATTATGTATTTGATTCAGTTGAATTGACCTTCGATAAATATTCTGTTGTTAAAATGACCCTCACCGAAGCAGCATCTATCTATATATCCGTGAACCAAAAGGATGAGAGAATGTTCATTAATTCTGGGAAGAAACATCAATATTCCTATGCAAGACTGCTTATGGCGAAAATGTCTGAGAATGAACTGCAATTCATTGGAGGGGACTTCAAACAGGATCAAATATTGACAATTGAAGCCAATTTACAAGCAGGAGATTATTTAATTCTGATTGAAATTGATTGGATGCAGGATATTTACAAAGACCTTATATTGAGTATTTATAAGTTTTTTCATCTTTATTTGATTATTTTTAGATACTTATGCAAATGTTCATGCCAGTTTAGAGGAAAGAATAGTTGATGAAAAGGAATTTCTTCAAATGCAGAGGAATATTATGAAATCATTTGCTTTGACTACCCCAACAAAACAGAAAAAAGGAGATTTCTCCAAACTTAAACGACCAGATATCAAATTGTTCAGCTTTTATTTTTCTTTAATTTTTTTGTAATGTTTATTAAAATAGTTGTTCCGGATATGAATTCGGAATGCTTTATTACTATTATTCAAATCAATCTGTCAAGCATTTGTTGGAAGAAACTATAACTATGACGAAATTAGTCAATTTGAAGATAGCCCCACCTTTGATAGGTTTTTTATTTTTCAGATTTGGATATTTTTTAATTTTTTTATGAACAGATGAAAATCTAATCAATCTGTATTTGACCCCAAAGAAGGATGTTATTATATTGTTTAAATTTGTTCCTTCAGAAAATCCATCAACTACTTATGGTTATAAAACAAAGTAAATTTTGTTTTTTTTGTAGTTTTAAAAAAAATAAAAAAAATTTGAAACTTTTGATCATTAAAAGTACAAAAATCACCGAATACAAATTCAATCCTTCCAGAATTGAAAATTTCCCGGATATTTATCAGCTTAATTACATTGGGTCTCCTGATGTGTTACATTCCAATATCCCTGATGACGAGCCTTTCTCAAGTTCTGAAGGAGGAGAAACCATGTGGGTTTCTCAATATGAAAAAAATATTGTAGCGCGATGGGACAGTGGGTGTCTTTCTTGTGTGAATTGGGGTTTAGCTTTGACTATTTCCTTGCATTTAGCATTGATTTTCATTTTATTGGCTTGTTTTTTACGAACGGATTTTTTGAATGTTTGCATTTAATTTAATTTTGTTAATTAATTTTTTTTTTAGTTAGTTTTGATTGTTATTTTGGAAGGAATTTTGATCAATAAAACAGTAAGTCAACGGAAAATTCGGATTTTTGTCTTGTTGTTCTTATTTTCAATAGTGCAGGACATAGTGTGGCTTAGTTTTTATACTTCAGTAATTAATTAAAACTAAATTGATAAAAGATTTTGAGATTTATAATAGAATTGGGTTGAAGAATACATGTATGAGCCTGAAGATTTAAACCCACTCAAACAATGCTCTATTGCTTTTTCTTTTTTGAGTTTTTTCCTTAATGTTTATTTATTAATTTTATAAAAAGAGTTTATTTATTTGTTTAAAATTTAGTTTTGGATTGTGTTTTGTTTATGGAGATTCTCGATAGACTACGAAAAAACCAAAGTCTCAATCCTCTCTTCTATAAATGTAATTAAGCAATTTCATCAAATTTATTTCTTTTTTTTAATAGCCTTTTGAAAGTTCTAAAAGAACCGAATTAATACCAGAAGATCGAACACAAGGATCAAAAATATAAATTAACAAATTTTTATTTTTTTTCAAATTTATATAAAAAAACAAAAATTTAAAGATCAAAAAATATTATTCACAATTTATAATTTCCAATTTAAATATCTAAAATTTAAGATGACTTCTATCAATCAGTTCTCTGATAACAAACTAGAAAATGGATTGATCGCCGATTATCAAAGTTATGACCAAGAAGAGTCAACAGAAGATCAAAAAATAACCCTGAAATTTTCTGCAGCAAAACCCTTTGTCGACCTAAAAAAATTTGAAGAAAATGACAGCAGTCATATGATAAGTGAATCAAATGGAAAACCTCAATTATGGTTCGATGATGTATCGCCAACCTCATCGAATAACATACTGTCTGATGATGAAAATGGACCTTTTGCCGAAAAAACACCTGAAAATATTTTCTGGACCATTTATTACACAGTTATTCAAAAAAAATAGAATTAAAAAATAAATTAATGATTTTTTAGATCAAATGGCCAATAGATTTTGTGGGGAGAAAGTTCTCTCAAGGTTCAATCAAAGGAAGTGTGTTTACCTTAATGACAGCCACGTTAGGAGCCGGAGTTTTAGCTTTACCCCTGGCGGTTTTGCAATCAGGAATATATTTTTCCGTGCTGCAATTGGCAGTTTGTGCATATTTAGGTTATTTTACCACAATGTTATTGGTAAATAAATAATAGAAAAACTGCATATTTAACTTCTTTTATAAAATAGGTTCAATGTGCAGATCTGAGCAAGAATTACAGCTATATGTCATTAGCTTCTGCAACATACGGTAAAGGATTCACCTTATTTGTAAAAGTGGTATTCTTTTTATCGAATTGGGGTTTCACAGTTGCTTTTATTGTTCTAGTTCGTTTTTTTTCATTAATATCCTTTATAATAATTATTCTTTCCTTTAGAGCACCAAACTCATAACGACAATATTACAGAACATTTTCTTGCTTTCTGGGCCTGAATGGTTAAGTAAATAAATTAAAAAATTATAATTTTTTACCTCAAAAAAAAGCTGGTGGAAATTCAAAATTTTGGCCTTGCATAGTTATGGTAATATATGGTTTTCCATCTAGTTTGTGCCGAACGCTAGGAGCTTTGCGATACAGTTTTCTGCTGGGAATTGTTTTTGTGGGTTATCTTGCATTGGTGGTGATAATAGAATCTTTCAATAAGAATATATCGAATCTTTCTGACAATTATGAGATATCCAGCAAATTTGACATTTCTGGCTTTTTGAGCACTTTTCCAATTACCATTTTCTCCTTTACTTGTCATTCAAACGTTCTTGATGTTTACCAAGAATTGCAAAGGAAATCAATGAGAAGAATGTCAAAAGTGCTTTCAAGGGTGATGTTCATAGCTTTGATAATATATGCATTAGTGGGGATTTTCGGGTATCTTACCTTTGCAAATGATACTGATCAACTGACAAATGATGATAATGGAGGGATTATTCTTTTAGCTAAATCATATAATGATAAAATACCGCCAATGGTTTCACTTGTTTTTATCTGCATTTCGATTATATTCTCCTTTCCTTTGAATATTAAACCGACTAAAGATAGTCTTTTGGAAATTCTTTATCCTGATGAAAAAAATGAATCAACTACCAAGCATTTTCTATTAACTTTCGGTATTTTTATAAGATTATTAAGATTTTACATATATTTTTATTGGGATTTAGTTGTTTCTATAACATGTCTTGGGGCCTCTCTTGTTATTCCGAGTGTTAGTGATGTTTTAATTATTTTAGGGGCCACAACCACTCCGTTTGTAAATGATTATTCTAGATTAATTTGTTTTTTTGATTGTAAATAAATAGCTTTGTTTCTTTTTCCCAGCAATGTTTTATTTCAAATATGCGAACTACAAAAAAATGGGATGGAAACGGAAAGTTAAACGAGCCTTTGCTGGATTTTTGATTCTGTTTACATTTCTTTTGATGATTTTCGGGGTTGCCTACTTTTTCTATAAAAAAGCCAACCCATAATTTTAAAATATTTGTGAATTATTTTAAAAAAAATTAATTTAAAAAAAAAAATTCAGAAAATTTTTGCTTGAAAATATTTTTTTTTAATTTCTAAAAATTATACCTCATGAACTTTATAATTTATCAAAAAAATGATTCTTCAAAACATTTCTATAAGATATAATTTTCTTTTCAAATTTAATTAAAAACAAACAAATAAATATTTTTCTCTTAATGAGTTACCGCAGAAGAAAAACCGACCGAAAATATCCTCATGAAGGTTAATTTCCTTTTAACACCCCATCCTAACCCTTTCCCCCTTTTCCAGAGCTAAGCCGATCAAGAGAACGATCGAGAGAACGATCAAGAGAACGAAACTATAGTCCGAAACGAATGGATGATAGGAATAAGAAGTTTCACGTTGGAAATCTCCCCTTGAATATAACTGAAGAAGATATAAGAACTCAGTTCAGAAGGTTTTGTTTTTATTCAATAAAGTCTGAATAGATTTTGTTTTTCTCAAAGTTTTGGCGACATTGAAGAAATCAAAATAATCAAGAAAAACACAAACGGTCAATTTTTGAAAGATTTCTACTATGCCTTTGTCACAATGAAAGATCAGAAATCAGTGCAGGATGTCCTGAAAAATTTCATGAAGATCTCAACGTAAATCCATTTTTTCATATAGATATAAGCAAAATAAAACATTTTATTTATTAACTAAATTATAGTAATCCCTGGGTTGTTTCAAGCAGCAAAGAGGTTTCTTTTACAAATAAAATCCATTTATAATTTTTTAATTAAATTTTAGAAAGGCAAAGATGAGAAAAATGAGCATTTCAAGAACCATATGCCACAGTTTCATTCAAATAGCTACAATCACGAAGATTATCGAAACCGCGATAATAATATGAGAAGAGATGGCAGAGAATACAGGAGAAAAAACTCCTCTGATATAGAGAACCATCAAAATGAAGAGAAAGTAGACGGCAATATACTCTCTAAATTGAGCAATATCTTCCAACACCAAAAGAATTTTGATAAACCTATGGGCTCAAATGAGAATGAACTAAACAAGAATGATGATATCTCAAAGACTTTGGCCACTTTACTCACTTTACCTACCAACAAGCTGGAGGAAACAATGAATAATGAATTAAACACACAACAAAGCCATATAAATAGTGAGTATTTTTATTTATTTTTATATAAAGGCGTTTTGTATGTTTTTCTTCCAAATTTCGAACTATTGACCAGTTTAAAATTTTTTAAAAATAATCAGAAATTTTCATTTTTTAACTCTTCAAAATCCACAATTTTCGGTTTTTTCTCATTTTTCTCCTTAAGCTTTCCTTTGAATGATGAC
>JFJP01022115.1_pt1 | contig 11285 bp, 8 predicted proteins | sample 431651 | NCBI WGS metagenome assembly JFJP01 (sample SAMN02602958, study PRJNA72255) | Microbial mat metagenome, whole genome shotgun sequencing project. | biome: fresh water; feature: sink hole; material: water; isolation source: purple microbial (photo- and chemosynthetic) mats found in... | reverse complement strand
GGAGAGAGCGGGATTTGAACCCGCGGTACACCTTTAAGGGGCGTACAATCGCTTAGCAGGCGATCGCTTTCGGCCACTCAGCCATCTCTCCATTTTAGACATTTATTGCATAACTTGCACACATAATTAATGGTGCAAGTAATAATTTTCTGGCGGAGGGAGCAGGATTCGAACCCGCGAATCTTTCGATCAACGGTTTTCAAGACCGCCGCCATCGACCACTCGGCCATCCCTCCAGAATTACTTAATCACACTCTCGATAATTCGCTTTTTTCAGAGCATAATCCGCTTAAGCCCTCTCATGTACGGTTGCAAAGCATCCGGTATCAATACAGATCCATCTGCCTGCTGATAATTTTCCAGTATAGCAACCACGGTTCTACCTACGGCCAGGCCTGAGCCGTTTAATGTGTGAACAAATTCCACTTTGCCGCTGTCCTTCCTCCGGAAACGGATCGCTGCCCGTCGTGCCTGAAAATCATCAAAGTTGCTGCAGGAAGAAATTTCCCGATACGTATTTTGTCCGGGCATCCATGCTTCCACATCATACGTTTTAGCTGAAGAAAACCCCAGATCAGCCGTACAAAGACAAACGGTGCGATAAGCAATACCCAGTTTTTCCAGAACATCTTCAGCGTTGGCGGTCAGCTTTTCCAACTCATCATAGGACGTTTCCGGCTGGCTGAACTTAACCATTTCCACTTTGTTGAACTGATGCTGGCGGATCAAACCCCTCGTATCCTTGCCGTAGGAACCGGCTTCCGAGCGAAAACAGGGAGAATAAGCTACCAGATAAATCGGCAGTTTATCTTCTTCTAAAATTTCATCCCGGTAAATATTGGTTACCGGAACTTCCGCTGTTGGTATCAGATAATATTCCATCCCTTCAATTTTGAAAAGGTCTTCCTTAAATTTGGGCAACTGACCGGTTCCGGTCATACTTTCCGCATTCACCATGAAAGGTGTTAAAACTTCTGTGTATCCATGCTTTTCAATATGTAAATCAAGCATGAAGCTAATTAGCGCGCGTTCCATGGCAGCTCCTGCCCCGCGATAAACCGTAAAGCGCGCTCCGGTTATTTTTGCGCCGCGAGCAAAATCCAGAATGTTGAGGCTTTCGCCAAGCTCAAAATGCTGTTTGGGCTCAAAGCTGAAAACCGGCTTTTTCCCCCAAGTGCGCACAACTGTATTATCTTCCGAGCAGCGTCCCATTTGCACTGATTCGTGCTGAACATTCGGAACAATCATAACAAATGCATTGAGCTCTTCTTCCGTGACGCGCAGGGTTTCATCGTATTCCTTTATCTTTAAAGATACCTGACTCATCTTATCAATTAGTTCAGTCGCGTCCTGTTTCTTTTTCTTGAGTTCACCTATTGCCTTGGAAGCATCATTTCGTTCATTGCGCAGCGTCTCTACCGATTGCAGAATATCACGCCTTTTCGCATCCATTTCAAGGAAGCGGTCAAAATCTATTGCCTGACCTCTTTCGTCCATCTTTTTGCGTACAATCTCGATATTTTGTCTTAAATATTTAATATCCAGCATTTTTTACCTTCAACTGAGTCCTGAACGGAAAATCATAAAGCCGAAGTCACCTATCACTTTGAACGGTTGAAGTCAATAATTTTGTCCGGGGCAATTCTTTCTTTGGTGTCCATGACACCAAACTTTATCCGCTCATATCGCCTAGTCTACTTATTAGCAATAATTAGCTGAATTTCAAGTAATATTTCAGGAAAAACAAGTCGATTTCCTGGTTGAGAAGATGAAGGGGAAAGCATAACATTTTAGAAATAAGACTTTCTAGTCAGCTAAGGTTTTCTGATTAAAATGTGGTATTGAGAAATTTCAGAATTTCGACAAATGCCATTTTCTTATTTTTATCCATAACAAAGACATGATAACTATCCGGTATGAAAACAAGTTTTTTATTGTCATGTTTGATTAAACCATAAATATTTTTTGCATTTTTATCGCTAACAGTGCCATCTGTAGTGCTCTGCATAATGAGTACCGGAACCTTGATTTTTGGCAGTACTTTTTTTGTTTCACCCATTAAGAAAAATAAATCCCTGAATTTAGGTAGAGGGAATACCTTATAATGAACTTTATGTTTAACTACATGCAAGTCTTTTTCATTATAATGTTTTTTTTGGAAATTTTGAAATCTTCCCCGTATTATTGTGTATAATTTAAGAAAAATATTATATCTAAATTTAAGTGGCATCGCCAGTGCGACAATGCCTTTAACTTTGTTTTTTTGTGAAATTATAAAGGCTATATTTGCTCCCATTGAACTTCCTATCACGTAGATTTCATCGGAGTTTTCTTCCAGTTTTTTTATTGCGTCTTCTGCGCAACTCAGCCAATCTTGCCAATTAACTTTCAGCATATCTTCCGGTTTAGTCCCATGACCGGGAAGTAACGGGGCATAAGCAGTAATATCTTCATTTGCAAGATATTTCCCAAGCTCTTTTAATTCCTGCGGTGTGCTGCTAAAACCATGCAATAAAAGAACAGACTTTTTGCCACGCTTATAATAGAAGGGGCTTGCGCCTTTCATAAGTTCCATTAATTTCACTCTTTTTATCAAGTATATGTGCGTTAAATACCGATAAGACCTTATACCATATTATTTGACTTTACCATCTTAAATTGGGTTTGTGTTTTTTTGTTATGCTCAAACTTCTCTTGACATACAATACCTAGTTTCTTATAGTTTAACTATGAACATGCAATATCGGATCAATAATCAAAATCTCAACAAGCAGGATTAAGGCTCTCATTATGAAGGAGGATTTTTATGTTAAAAAAATACGAGGCGCTAAGCAAACAGGTCAACCTGACAAGGGCTTTCATGGCAAGATCAGTTATTTACAGATATTTAAACAGGACAAACCTGACATGCTATTCAGAACTTTCCAGGCTCCTTGGCTGCGAGGCATTCATCAAGCATGAGAATCATAACCCGACAGGATCATTTAAGATCAGAGGGGCTCTTAATTTCTTTCATCACATGTCCAGAGAAGAGACAGAAGGCGGTATCCTTGTGGCGACTCGAGGCAACCACGGTTTGGCTATGGCTTGGGCAGGGGAATGGTTCCATGTGCCCTGCACGGTTGTCGTACCGGAAAACAACAATCCTGAAATCAACAGAACAATTGAAAGTTACGGCGCGGAACTTATTGTCCACGGTGAAGACTTCTACGATGCTCAATCATACTGCGAAGAGCTTGTGGACAGCGCTGGTTATTACTATGTACGGCAGGGCAACGAACCGGAGACCCTAAACGGCCTTGCTACGATGGGGCTGGAGATTATCGAAGACCTGCCGGAAGTAGATACAATCATTTGTCCGATTGGCGGCGGTGCGGGTTGCGCATCGCTTGTAAAAACCATGCGTGCATTAAAGCCTGATATAGAGATCATTGGCGTAGAGGCTCAAAATGCACCCTCTTTCTATAATTCCTGGAAAAAGGGAGAAATTGTAACTCTCGATGACGCTCATACAGTTGCTGACGGCCTTGCCGCAAGAGCAGTATTCCATCTTCCCTATGTCATTCTTAAAGATACCATAAGTGATGTTTTGCTGCTGACCGAAGACGAGATCCTCGAAGGGATCAGGCTTGCGCTGGCCATCACTCATAATCTGGCCTGCGGAGCTGGCGCCGTTTCTTTGATGGCCGCTTACAAAATTAAAGATCGTCTTGCTGGTAAAAAGGTGGTCATGATCATGTCCGGCGGCAATCTGAATATGGATATCCTGAAAAAAGCGTTGGGATGATAATCTCTGATTTCAAGGAGAAAAAATGGAACTCCAGAGTTTTCTGAAGAACATCGAAATAATCTCTGATTTATCGGATGATCACATAAACCTGATTGCGGAAAACGCCCAACTGCTTAATTTTGCGGATGGAGATGTGGTTATTGCTAGAGGAGAACCAGGCCGTTTTCTCTGGATTATCTATGAAGGAGAAATGGAAGTACTGCTGACCGAAGATGATGGGAGCAAAAGAACAATAGCTACATTGGAACGGATGCAGGTCTTCGGGGAAATGTCGATTTTAACCGGGGAACCGGCAGTCCTGGATGTAATTGCTAATGGCAAAGCAAAGCTCCTACGGATTCCGCGCGATGTTTTTTCCCGATTTATTGCCGATAATCCCAAAACGCTCGGTAAATTCACCCGCCTGGTCACAAAGAGAATGCACCGCAATGAACAGGAGGACGCGCGCATTCGCCTGAAAAATATCTATAAAGAAAATGAAGATCCCTATGATCTGAAATTCTCATCTTGCGCTGATCCGCTGAAGATACTCACCGTAAATTGCGGCAGCTCATCTCTGAAATACACATTATTTGATACGACAAAAAACGAACCTGTTCTGGAGGGTCTTATCGAAAAAATCGGTTCCGGCGATGCTTCATATATGATTAAGACGACGGACGCAAAAAAAGATCAGCCGGCCAAAGATGTAATGGCTATTGAAGAGGCTTTCCGGCTGATGGTTGCCACAGTCTCGGACAAGGCTTATACGGGAATAAGCAATCTTGCTGAGATAAAAGCAATAGGGCATCGCGTTGTTCATGGCGGTGCCAGGTTTCCCGTTTCTGTCTTGATTAATGATGATGTTACCGCATCCATTAAAGAGCTAAACGACCTTGCTCCTCTTCACAATCCCTATAATCTGGAAGGGATTAAGTTGATGAAAAAACTTATCCCTGCCGCGCAGCAGGTCGCTGTTTTTGATACATCCTTTCATCTGAAAATGCCGGAAAATGCCTATACATATGCGTTGCCGTATGATCTCTGCGAGCAGGAACAGATTCGCCGTTACGGTTTTCACGGAACAAATCATAAATTTGTCGCCCTGAGCGCGGCAACATTTCTCAAACGTCCGCTAGGAGAGCTACGGATGATTTCCTGCCATTTGGGCAGCGGCGCTTCCGTTTGCGCCATTGACCGCGGGCAGAGCGTTGATACGAGCATGGGCATGACCCCGCTTGAAGGCCTGGTTATGGGTACACGGGCAGGAGATGTCGATCCCGGCGTCCTTCTGCATCTGCTGCGGCACAACAAGATGAATGCCGATGAAATTGACCTGATGCTCAATAAAAAAAGCGGCCTTTTGGGCATCAGCGGCAAAAGCAATGACATGCGGGAGATTTTAACGGCAGCAGAAGATGGCAATCTGCGCTGTAAAAGGGCGATTACAACTTTCTGTTACAGGGTCAAAAAATATATCGGTTCCTACATAGCCACGCTTGGCGGACTCGATGTGCTGATTTTCACCGGTGGAATAGGAGAAAATTCAGCAGAGATCCGCTCCCGCATATGTCAACTTATGGACGTATTCGGCATCTTTGTTTTAGATGATATTAACCGCAATGCCCATGTCCGGCGGGGACAGATAACGGATATTGCCGAACCACGTTCCCACGTCCGGATTCTCATTGTTCCGGCCGATGAAGAAAAAATGATTGCCCGCGAAACTATTCACGCGATGGGCAGAGTGAGGACTAAAGACGATATTCAAAAACTCAATTCCCGTCCCGTTAATATATCTACTTCCGCTCATCATGTCCACTTGAGCCAGGAGCATTTTGAGATTCTCTTCGGCGCAGGCGAGGTAATGAAGCCGCGCTCGGAACTAAGTCAGCCCGGTCAGTTTGCCGCCATTCAGACAGTTAACCTCATTGGCCTGAAAGGAAGGATTGAGCGTGTCCGGATTCTCGGCCCCGTCCGGAAAGAATCACAGGTAGAAATATCTCGCACAGAACAATTCAAGCTGGGCATTGAAGCGCCCATCCGTGATTCCGGAGATATTGAAGGGACACCGGGAATCACGCTGGAAGGAGATAAGGGAACCTTGAAATTAAACAAAGGGGTGATCTGCGCCAAACGCCATATACACATGTCGCCAACGGAGGCTCTGAGACTGGGTTTGCGCGATAAGGATGTAGTCATGGTCAAAGTAAAGGGCGTGCGGGAACTGATCTTCGGGGATGTGCTTGTCCGTGTTCATCCTGATTACCGGATGGATATGCATTTAGATACGGATGAGGCCAATGCCGCCCAGATTTCCGAAGGCACTGTTGGTTACATTGAAGCAATCCAGCACCGCAATTACATGTGACAACTATTGAAGAAACCCCTGAACATCAGTGGCGCTCTTCTCGGCTACCTCTTCCATTGGGATGTGGCCGACATTGGGATAGATCACAACTTTTGCCCCCGCAATGCGCTTAGCGAATTCGCCTGCATATTCTACCGGTATGAGCCCATCTTTATCGCCCCAGAGAATGAGCGTCGGCGCCTTGATCTTTGATAGCTTTCCGGCAACGTCTTGGTCGTTTGGTGACAGGCGGAAGCGGATGCCAGTTGCGCGGCGGTTACCGTCGTAGAGGGTGAGATCATAGTAGCGTGCGACCATATCTTCTGTGACCTTGGACTGGTCAACAAAAACCTTGCGAAGCCCCTCCTCTATAATCGAGCGCGGCGTCACATAAAGCAGAATCTTGTTAAGACCAGGCATGCGCGCAAGGCGGAAGCCAAGCGGGATTTTCTCGCCGGGCTGATGTTTTCGCGGAATGCCCGGCGCGTCAACAAGGATCAGCGCCGAAACTTCGCACGGATAGGTTTCCGTATATTGGGCTGCCACACCACCACCCATGGAATTGCCGCCCATAGCATAGCGCTTGAGGCCAAGCTTTTGAGTCACCTCATGCACAAAAGCAACCATGCCGGTGCGACTATAATCGTCGTTTGGCACAGCGCCAGTTAACCCATGACCGGGCATGTCCATGGTGACAACGCGGTACCTCGCTCCCATGATTGCGACCCAGGGCTCCCAGGTATGAAGCGACGCGTTGGAACCATGTACAAGCACAAGCACTGGGCCTGCCTTGTTGCCCTGATCACGGACATGCGCAATCGCGCCATCGGGCAGCGCGATAAATTGTGAGGCTGCGTTCGTATAAATGGGCATCAAGTCGTCCTTGCTCTTGTCAAACCGAACGGTTGAAACTATGATGAAGACAAGCGCAAGCAGAATGACAACGCCCACACCCTGGAAAATACGCTTTAACATTTACGTGTTGCCCTCCTTAATCGATAATAAGCACCTAATAATCAGGTCTTGCCTGCAAACCTGTCCCATGCCCCCACTGTCAGGTCTGGCTTCTCATCAATTAGGACAATCTTCTTGACCTTGAAGGTAGTGGTTTTCGGCAGACTGCTGATATATTCGATGTATCGCGGGATTTTAAATTTTGCCATCCTCTGAGCGCACCAGTCCACAATCTCCTGCGGTGGTAATGTTTCAGGTGTTTCACCGGGCTTCAGCACTACATATATTTTTACCTCTTCATCTCTTATAGGGTCAGGAACCGGCACTGCCGCCGCTTCGGCTACCTTCGGATGCTCCATGACAGCGTTTTCTACTTCCACTGCCGCGATATTCTCTCCACTGCGCCGGATGATATCCTTGGTACGGCCGACGAAGAAAAGATATCCCTCGCTATCCAGGTATCCGACATCGCCTGTGTGAACCCAACCGTTGCGGTAGATTGCCGCAGTTTCCTCCGGGTTGTTCCAGTAGCCCAGCGTCATACTTGGCCCGCGCACAATGATCTGTCCGATTTCGCCCGGAGGAAGCCCCTGGCCTTTATCGCCGATAATCTGAAGTTCATGTCCCGGCAGCGGCACACCGCAGGACCCGATTTTTTTAGCATTCAGGGGATTGCACGTCCCACCTACCTCAGTCATACCGTAGAGTTCGATTATCGAAAGACCCCAACGCTTCTCATATTCGGGAATCTTTTTGGGGTCAGCCTGAGCACCGGCAACAAAACGCACGGGATTGTTCTGCTCTTCCGGTGTCACTGGCATCATTTCAAGAAACGGGAACATCAGCCCCAGGTAATTGAAAATGGTTGCTTTATAACGGCAGATTAGCTGCCAAAAGGTTGCAGGATTAAAACCGGTAAGCATTATCAGACTTGCACCAAAAAAAAGAGAACCCATAGCCGATGTGGTCTGGGCATTCATGTGAAATAGTGGCAGGATAGTAAGCAGCCTGTCGTCCGGTGTAAGATTCAGATAAGAGGCTGAGGTGTGACCGATGGTAGAGTAATAGCGAAACGGACACATAACCCCTTTGGGTTTTCCTGTGGTGCCGCTGGTGTAGAGGATAGCCGCAAGGTCTTCGATTGGCCAGTGAACGGTTTCCACAGATGTATCGTGTGCGATAAAATCTCGAAATGACAATACTCCATCAATGGCAGACCCCTCTCGCACAGCAACCCATTCAACCGACGGACTCTGGCGAACGGAAGGCATCACCACGTTTTCGAGGAACTTTGCATCGCAGATAATCCCCCGACAGCCGGCATCGCTAAGAATAAACTTAGTCTCATTCAGCAGAAAGCCAGTATTGACCGGCACCATGACGGCTCCGATTTTATTGAGCCCGAACCATGCATAAAGGAAATCCGGAGAGTTCACCATGAATATTCCCACCCGATCGCCTTTTTGTATCCCGAGAGAACGGAAATGCCAGGCTGCGCTATTCACTCTCTGATTCAGCGTCTTGAATGAAATCTCTTCGTCTTCATAGTACAGATATACCTTCTCCGGAAGCTCTTCGCTCCAATAATCCATCAGCTCATGGGATTGCATTTCTTTTGATATCGGCGATTGTTTCATGGAGCTCTCCCCCTTGTTTTGATATTTTGATAAGATATTTTTTTTATAGCCGAAGTATAGGGGGACTGTTTTTGCTTGTCAAGGAATAGTTTGTGGATGCACCCCTTTGCTCTTTTAAAAAAAGAACAGGGCGCTTCCAGCGACTGCCAGCAAAGCGCCAACTATTTCAAGAATGGTAACCCGCTCTTTTAATATGAATACAGCAGGAACAATCAGCAGCACAGGCGTCATGGAGATAATCGTTGACACTATTCCCGCGCTGGCATTATGAATGGCATACATCGAAAGAGTTACTCCGAAAAACGGTCCGAAAAAAGATGCAAGTGCAAGTCTCGGGAGAACGTATCTGTCGTTTATGGCGGACAGAATATGTTTTGAATATCTCAAAACAAACATGAGGACTGTAAATCCCGCGACAGAAGCGATAAGTCTAATCTGGGTGGCCCTGACAGGATCAGTAAAGAACATGCCCTGTTTGCTTAAAAGATACCCGGCGGCCTGACATATAGTCGCAAGGAACGCATAGAGAGCTCCGATAGCCCTGCCTTTTACCGGATTACCATTATTTGATGGACGCGAAGTTACAACGAGAATAATTCCGCTGAGTGTCATGGCCATCCCCGCGATCGCAAGCGGTGGCAGGCTTTCACCGAAAATAAAATATCCGGCAGCCGCAGTCATAGAGGGGGCAAGCGCGTAAACTACCATGGATATGCGCGCGCCTATCATGATGAAAGCCTGGAATAGAAACAGATCGCCGATGACAAATCCGATAAGTCCAGAAATTGAGAGCCACATCCATCCTTCCGCGGGTATAGATAAAGGGATAAAGCCACTTCCATTAAAAAACAAATATATACTAATGAAAATCATGCCCAAGCAAACTTTCGTATAGTTAACCGCGAAGGTACCCACCCTTTTTGATATCAGGTCAAAGAGGGTGGCGCTTACTGTCCATGATACTGCGGTTACAATCGCCGCGAGCTCACCGGTGTGTGTAATAACCATTTAATCCTCCGAAAATTTTAATTAACTAATCCTGTCTGATAAAAACCGTCAAGAATGATTCTTGATAATTTATTCAGGCTATAGATATTATATTTGATACTCGTACCTATACAGGAATCATTGTTTGATAAACCGTTGGGCAAAGCGACTAATCCGCCGGTATAGCGGAAGGGAAGCGTTAATTACTTCAAGAGAAACGCGTGCTGCGTCCTCGCCAATTCTGACCATATCCTTCGACCGACTGAAATCCGTCCAGTGGAGATCACCAACCTCCGGTCGGATGATAACATCCGCGTTTTTAAGCTCTGCCGCTTCCAAGGCGTTGGCCGTAATTTCACCCGCACGATATAAGACGTCTTTGGCTGTCTGGATTTCAGTATCCATCGGCAGATCACGATCAACCATAACAGCGATAACCACGTCCGCTCCGGCTTTTCGGGTCGCATGAACGGGAACGAGACTCGTCACGCCACCGTCGGCCAAAAGCCACTTGCCTAAATGAACGGGTTCAGCCGCTCCGGGTACAGAGCTGCTTGCCAGCACAGCTTGGCGTAGCGGACCTTCGGATAATACTATTTGCCCGCCGGTGATCAGATCTGTGGCCACGGCGCGAAAAGGGATGCGTGTTTCGCGGATATCAATATCAGGCAGAAGATAATTGATGATTGATTGAAATTCTTTTGAAGGAAGGATGGATCGACCAAATAAGGCCCGAACCAGATAATATTGATTTCTGGTAAAAGTTTGCACCTTTTGCAGTATGCTTTTCTGCCCCGGTGAAAATGACATGCCGATTGATTTGATCGCTGATTCCTCAAATTCGGGGCTCTTCAGATAGCTGTAAACTTTTGCTGAAATTTCCCGTGGCTTCACGCCTGCGGCGTAAGCGCCGCCAATCAGCGCGCCGACACTGGTTCCCACAATTAGATCAATCTTAATGCCTTCCCGTTCCAGGACATTGAGAACGCCGACATGAGCAAGACCGCGAACGCCACCGCCACCTAGTGCCAAGCCAACTTTCTTACCTGTCAATTTCATAATCTGCCTATACCCTTACTTATTTTATCGCGCATTAACAATGCCTCTTGGTTTTATATAACTGATCTTCAAACTTTTCCAGCTTGAAAAGCATTTCTTTTCCTTTTTATCAGGATGACAAGTTTGTTGAAAAAAAGATGAATGGTTACAATCCGCGTAAAAATGAAAAAAGCTTGCACCGGAAAAATTGTAAGCCATTGATATTACTTGGTTAGCAGTTCGTAATCTAACCGAGATGCTCCTGTAAGCGGGGGATTTTTCGTCCCGAACAGATGGAATTGGTAAAAAATATTAAAAATATTTTAATGTCAAAATATTATGGATGACTTGCGTAATATTTATCTTTTAGTGCGGTGGCTGTTGAATAAATCTCCAGTATCTGGGGAAATATTCCCCACTTAATTTATCAAAACATCTTTCTAATATTTTTCAGAAATTAATTACTCCTGTTATTTCTACGATATACACTTGTATAGCATAATTCCAATGCATGGCACACAAGTTGCTAATAGGAAATTTATTAAATGTT
>JFJP01040405.1_pt1 | contig 11286 bp, 13 predicted proteins | sample 431651 | NCBI WGS metagenome assembly JFJP01 (sample SAMN02602958, study PRJNA72255) | Microbial mat metagenome, whole genome shotgun sequencing project. | biome: fresh water; feature: sink hole; material: water; isolation source: purple microbial (photo- and chemosynthetic) mats found in... | reverse complement strand
TAACTATTATTTCTATTGGAACGTCCTTACCTGAGCTGGCTACATCTGTAATTGCTGCTCGTAAGAAAAATGTTGATATTGCTATAGGAAACATAGTAGGATCAAATATTTTTAATGTTTTCTTTATTCTGGGAACATCTGCTATAATTTACCCTGTTACCGTAAGTTTGTCATCACAGTTCGACTTGATAGTTAATATTTTAGTAAGCCTATTGTTGTTTATTTTTATATTTACTGGAAAAGGCCGAAAGGTAGATCGTTGGGAAGGAGTTGTATTTATGCTCCTTTATATTACATATGTTGCCGCATTAATTATAATGTAGCCTTAAAAAATAACTTTAGAAATAATGGACATTCTTTCAACAATTGATACACCCTTGTTTAATTATCTAATATTGCCATTACTCATTTTTTTGGCAAGGATAACCGATCAAACTATTGGAACATTGCGTTTAATTTATGCATCGAAAGGATATCGATATATTGCTCCAGTTGTAGGTTTTTTTGAGTCATTTATCTGGCTTACTGCAATTAGTCAGATTATGAAACATCTTGATAATATTTATTGTTATTTTGCTTTTGCTGGAGGGTTTGCTATGGGTAACTTTTTGGGCATTTATATCGAGCAAAAAATATCCATTGGTGTAGTAATGGTCCGTATGATATTTCAAAATTATATGAATCAGATTGGAGAAAACCTTCGTGCTGCTGGTTTCGGATATACTCTTTTTGATGGTGAAGGTAAAGAAGGTGCAGTAAAGCTACTCTTTTCAACCATAAATCGACGCGATCTCAAAAAATTTATTACGATTGTTCAGGAAATTAGTCCGAATACTTTTTATACGGTTGAAGATGTTCGCCAGGTTAAAGGAAATGTGTTCGAAAAAACCAAACGCAGCAGCATTTATAGCCGGCTTAATCCTTTAAATAAGAAGGGAGCCTGAACAAGTGACTAAAGTTATAAGTACTTAAAGTGACTAAAGTTAAAAATTTCGATCACTTTAACTTACTTTAGCTCACTTTAATTTACTTTAGCTCACTTTTTCTATGGAAATTCTTCGCTTCATTATACATTACGGATTGCATTTTTTAGCTCCACTATTAATTGCCTTCATTTTCTTTAGAAAAGATTTTTGGAAAGCCGCCTTAATTATGTTATCAGCTAACCTCATTGATTTGGATCATTTGCTTTCAAATCCTATTTTTGATCCAAACCGTTGCAGTATTGGATCTCATATTTTGCATTCATATTATGCGATTGCCTTTTATTTAGTATTGCTTTTTATCCCAAAAACCAGAATTGTTGCTATTGGTTTGGTTATTCACATTCTTACCGATTTTATTGATTGTCTCTGGATTTAGCAAATTTATATAGTTTTTACTTGTTTATTATGGGCATATGCTTATATTTGTCGAAATTATTATGAGCATATGCCAAGAAATAAATGTTTGCGATATATTGATAATAATCCATGTTGTACGTTTTATAAACCAGCAGGAACACCAATAAATAAATTACAGGGTGTAGTTATTAGTTTGGATGAATACGAAGCTCTGCGGCTTGCTGATCTTGAGGATATGTATCAGGAAGATGCAGCAAAAAAAATGAGTGTTTCCAGGCAAACATTTGGACGTATAATCGAATCAGCCCATAAGAAAATTGCTGATGCCATAATAAATGGTAAAACCATTAAAATTGAAGGTGGAAATATAGAGATTAAAGAATTATAAAAATTATGCCAAAGCTCAATCATACAGGTCCTGATGGAAAAGGTTCTAAAACAGGACGCAAACTAGGTAGATGCAAAAAAGATACAGATCAGACGGATTTTTCTCTTGGTCAAGGTTTAGGTAAGCGCAGAAAAGAAAATGGCGGTACAGGACAAGGGAAGAGATTAAAAAGTAGTAAACTATTTGATAACAATAAATAAATTTAAAATGAAAAAAATAGCTATTCCAACAAGAGGCAATATGGTTGATGACCATTTTGGTCATTGTGAAAATTACACCATTTATACGATTGATGATAATAAAAATGTCACGAATAAAGAAATAATGGAATCTCCTCAGGGATGTGGTTGTAAATCCAATATCGCAGGGGTTTTACGTCAAATGGATGTTTCATTAATGTTAGCAGGAAATATGGGTGAAGGTGCATTTCAAATGCTTGATAGATTTGGAATTCAAGTAATAAGAGGTTGCTCGGGCGATACAGATAATCTTGTAAATGAATTTCTTTCTGATAAACTTATGGACAACGGACAATTGTGTTCTCATCATCATGGACACGATCATAATCAGGAAGGGCATCAGTGTAATCACTAGTAAATAATAAAAAGAAAATCCGATTTGAATTTAAATCGGATCTTTTTTATCTATTCGTCTTCAAACAAGTTTGGCCGCAACTTTTTTGTTCTTTCAATCGATTGCTGTTCTTTCCATTTATCAATTTCTTTAAAATTGCCAGAAAGAAGTATATCTGGCACTTTCCATCCTTTATATTCAGCTGGTCGGGTATATACAGGTGCTGATAATAGATTATCCTGAAATGAATCGGTAAGTGCCGATGTTTCGTCTGAAATAACGCCAGGTAATAAGCGAACTACACTATCAACAATAATTGCAGCTGCCAATTCTCCTCCCGTTAGAACATAATCACCAATTGAAATCTCTTTGGTAATAAGATGATCTCGAACTCGTTGGTCGATACCTTTATAATGTCCGCAAAGGATAATGATATTGTTGTACGTCGCCAATTTGTTTGCTTCCTTCTGTATAAAAGGCTCGCCATCAGGTGAAGTATAAATTACTTCATCATATTCACGTTCAGTTTTAAGCTTAGCAATTGCTTTGTCAATAGGTTCTATCATCATAACCATTCCTGCTTCACCTCCAAATGGATAATCATCAACTGTTTTATGCTTATCTGTGGTATAATCACGCAAGTTATGGATAAAAATTTCAACATGTTTTTTTTGCTTAGCACGCTTAATTATACTATGATTTAACGGACTTTCAAGTAATTCGGGTAATACAGTTATAATATCAATTCGCATAGAATTCTTTATTTCAGAACAAAAATAGTAATCATTTAATTTCTTTCAGTTCTTTTTTAAAACAATTCACAATAAAGACATAATGGCATGTATAAAGTAAATAAATATGTCACAATGACCGATAATTATGATTGGTATTTTATTTGAATATTTCCATGTAAATAAAATTTTAAAATAGTACTAACTAAAACTATAAAATTATGACATTAGTAAGAATGCAAAAACCATCAGAAATGCAGAGTGCATTTGGTTATAGAAATTTATCAGAAGTAATGAATAATCTATTTGCAGAAGAAAGATTATGCAATAGTCAGTACATAGCAATACCGCCTGCAAATATTATCGAATCAAAATTTGATTTTCGAATTGAAATTTCAGCTCCTGGATTTGAAAAAACAGATTTTAAAATTGATCTTGACAAAAGCTTGCTAACCATTTCTTTAGATAAAAAGATGGATGAAAACAATGACGAAAAGTTCAACCTGAAAGAATATTCGTACAATCCATTTAGCAGATCATTCAGAATATCAGATAAGATTAATACCGAAAAGATTAATGCCATTTACAAGAATGGTATTTTACAAATTATTCTTCCAAAAAGAGAAGAAGCAATTGAAAAACCAGCAAGAGAAATAAAAATTTCATAATAATAACAAATTTAGGTTTGCCTCACTTTTAGATTAAAAGTGAGGTTTTTTAATTTTATTCGAAAAACTGTTTCTTAACTATTAATAAAAAACTCACTGATTATTATACAATTGGAATATCATTTTATATATTTAGAAACAAATCGTAAATAAAAATGTTATTACTCAATTAATATGAGTAGAAATTCATTTTTCTTATAAAAAAACAAATGTATCTGCATAAGCCCGGACATATTTCGTATGATGTACTATCAGATATGATTTATAATTCGGGTTTGGTTATATTAAAGATTAGTCCTTCGGGTGAAATTCTATATTCAAATAATTATTTCGAGTTTATTTTTGGATATCAACAGGATGAAATAATTGGTAAAAATTTTGCAGAAATAGTTTTTAATTATCAGGATATTACATCACAGAATCAATCTGTTAATGTAAATGATATTTTAAATAATCATGGTTATAATCAGCTTGAATTAGAAACGCTTACAAATAATGGTGAAATTCTTTGGGTTTATTGGCAAATTAGTCCTTTTCTTCATCCTACTACCGCAAAAAATATGGGGTTTTATTGTGTAGGTCAGGAAATAAGCCACCGCAAAAGAATTGAGAAAAGACTTGCTGAAAGCGAAAGGAAACTGAATGATTTTTTAAATCTTTTGCCGGAACTAGTTTTTGAAATAGATGCTAACCTTCAAATAACATTTATTAATCAGAGTTGTATTGATTTTATAGGATATAGCAAGGAGGATATTTTACAGAATCGAATTCAATTAAAAGATATTGTTACTCCCGAAGATTTTATTCGATTAAATAAGATTATTGTTACCAATTTTAGTGGGATTAGAAATACCGGAAACACATTTGGAATAATTCATAAAAATGGAAACTTGATAAAAGTTCAGCTACATAATAATCCAGTTTGGGAAGGAAATAAGATTGTGAGCTTGAGGTGTATTGCCATTAATATAACAGAGAAAGCTCGTTTTGAAAAGAAGCTTCAGGAACAAGAAGAAAAATTTAGATTAATATACGAAAACTCCCCAGTTCCTTACCACTCGCTAAATACATTTGGTGATATTATCGAGGTCAATCCTGCATGGCTAAAAATACTGGGCTACTCACGTGAGGAGGTTATTGGTGAAAACTTTTCAAAGTTTCTGATAAATGATCAGAAAGAATTGTTTTTACAAAAATTCGAAAAATTTAAATCTATTGGAGAAATAAAAGACATTCAGTTTCAGCTCGTTTGTAAGGAAGGAAAAGTATTGATTGTCAATTTTAATGGTAATACCGAAACAAATGAATCAGGGAATTTTATAAAGTCCCATTGTGTTTTTAATGATATAACTCTTCAGATAAAGGCAGAAAACACAATAATACAATCTGAAAATAAATTACGCGAGCTAAATGCAACTAAAGACAAGTTCTTTTCAATTCTGGCACATGATTTAAAAAATCCCTTTAATGATATTATTGGATTTTCATATCTTCTTTCCAACAATATCTATAAGTATGATTTACCCAAGATAGAGCAGTTTTCAAATATCATTCATCAAAGTGCAAAATTAACCTTTAATTTGCTCGAAAATCTTCTCGATTGGTCAAGATCACAGACTGGTAACTTAAAGTTTAATCCCGAATCCTTCGATATGAACGAACTAGTATTAGAGAACCTCGAGCTATTTCAATCAACCGCTAAAAATAAAAATATCAAATTTTTTAATGAAATAGATTATTCAATTAAAGTTTATGCTGATCAAAATATGATTAGAACCATTCTGCGAAATCTAATTTCGAATGCAATAAAATTTACAAACCAGGGTGGTTTTGTTAGAATTACGAGTTCGCTGAGTAATGGATTTAATACTATAAGCGTAATTGATAATGGAGTTGGTATGAATTATGCTGATCAGGAAAAACTATTCAGGATTGATACGAATATTACACGGCAAGGAACCGAAAAGGAGAGGGGAACCGGTTTGGGATTAATACTGTGTAAGGAGTTTGTTGAAAGAAATGGTGGAAAAATAGGATTTGAAAGTCATCCCGGCAAAGGAAGCCGTTATTTTTTCACGGTTCCTGTTGCCAAAATTGAAAATGATTCTTTTGATTCGGAGCAGAATATATAAAAAGAACAAGTTCTTTAAAACTTAACTTTATTTAAAGCCAAAGCACTCAGCATCCAGTTTGGTAAAGGTTTTTTTGGATCTCTGTTTTTGAGATTAAGATACCATCCGTATTTTTTTAGAATAGGTACTTTATGAGTTTCGACAAATTCGATTAATGTTCCATCCGGATCTTCGATATACGAAAAATGACCCGCAGCTTCGCCCATATCGAAGCTATTTTCTTTGTTGTGCTTAACTGAACTATCTACTGTAAATGGAAAACCCTTTGATTCGCAATCTTTTTTAAGCGATTCCATTCCATTAATATCGAAACAAACATGTATAAAACCCAAATCACCCCAGAAACGGTTTTCAAAAATCCTTTTTGGGTTGCGATCCTGCACCTGCACCAACTCAATATAACTTTTACCCAACAATTTACTAAAACTACCTTCTGGTTCTTTGTCGGTTTTTAAAAGAACTCTGCGGAATTTATTATTACCTCCAGGTAAGTGTTTAAGATCTTCGAAAACATCTGTATTATCAGAAACAACAACATTGTAGCCTAAAATATCACTATATACTTTAAGCGCTTTCTCAATATCTGAAACTCCAATAATTGCACCGGCAATTGCTCCGGTAAGTTTATTTGTTTTCTTAAACCAATTATCATCGTTAACAACCTGGAAAATATTACCATATAAATCTTTAACAAAGAAATGATCGTTATAAAATTCACCTAGTATATTCAAATTACGAGCTTTAAAATCAGTATATGCTTTTTGAGCATCTCTGCTTTTAATTTTGGCAATATTAATTCCTAAATCACCTATTTGAATTTCAAATGAGGCAGCTTGTGGAGTTCTTTCGGAATATTGCCATATTTCGAAACCACCGCCGCCCGAGATATTCATGGCCAAGGCAGCATGTCTTCTCTGAGGTTTTCCGCCCGTATAGGGCAACATTAATTCAGCCACCGTATTGTCTTCGAAGATTCGAATATCCATTCCGAAATTTTCTTTATACCATTTCCATGCTTCGTAAACATTTGGAACACCAATACCTATCTGCTGTATTCCGCTTATCAGTTTTTCCATTATTATATTGTATTTTTAATCTAAGTTGGTTTAATTTTCCGGGCTAATTTATAAAATAATCGTGGAAAAATTTTGTGAATATAAACCATGAGTAATTCTGTAGATCCAATTAAGATTTCTTTTTTGTCTTTTTCAATTGCTCTAAGATACTGTCTTGCACATTTTTCGGCCGTTATTCCGGTATTCTGACCTTCGTCCATTTTTCCATGTGGAGTTCCATCTTTTGTTAAGGCATGCAACGATATGTTTGTTTGCACTCTACCTGGAAAAGCAATTAGGACCTTTATATTATGATGATAAACTTCAGATCGAAGTGTTTCAAAGAAACCATGCAAGGCATGTTTTGCTGCTGAATATGCCGATCGTAGTGGAAAACCAAATTTACCAGAAATACTGCTTGTTACGGCTATGTAACCAGATTGTTGTTTAATCATGTAAGGTAAAACTGCTTTGGTAATCATTACTGATCCAAAGTAATTTATTTCCATAATCTTTCGGTCAATATCAACAGGTGTTTCAACTACTAATGCTCGCTGACTTATACCAGCATTGTTAATCAATACATCTATTTTTCCGTATTTAGTAATGATTTCAGTTGTTGCTATATTTATTTTTGCTGGATTTGTTACATCCAAAAACTGAATATAACATTCAGCCTGAAGTTTGTCGCAATTTTGTTTAACCCGATCGAGTTCCTCCTGTTGATTTGATGAAATTACAATAATTGCTTTTTGTCTTGCGAGCTCATAAACTAAAGCCTCTCCAATTCCTGAAGAGGCTCCTGTAATCCATACTACTTTATTTTGATAAAACATTTTTTCTTTAAAAATAGTCGTTTTTTAACGTTTAACCATAATGAAATTAAATGGAAAAGTTATCATATCCGAAAAATCCTCGCCTACCTCTTTCATATCCTCATCACCATCTTCGAAGTACCAGTTAACTTTAATCTTTACATTATTCTCATTACAATTTTTAACAATTACAAGAATATCAGAAATGAATTTTGCAGATGCTGAGTTGAAATATTCAAGTTTAAAATTGAAATTAAAAATAGGTTCATCATCATTTTTATTGGCCTTGCGAATTAACGCATCAAAGTGTTCTTTTAGAGTATCGATAATTGGATAAAAGAAATCCCGAACATTTTCAGGTCTTGAATTACCTTCCATTTCGAAAAAATATTTTTTCGGTTCAAAAATTACTTTTGGTGATTTCTCTGAAGCAGGTATATTAATATATCTCATAACTACATGAATTATTTTTTTAAAGTTAATTGCATCGCAAAGTAAAAAAACTTATCATTAATTTTTTCAAAATCGTATTTTATTTTATGGCCAGTAGATCTTGCCATAACTATTAAACCAAGTCCGGCACCACCTTTTTCAGAAATTTCAGCATGCATTAATGCTCTTTTATACAGTTTATTAATTTCTTCCTGATCGTGATTATTGATTTTATTGATTTTATTGGTAATTTTTTCCTTATTTACATCGAATATTATATTTCCAGTGTGGAGCATATAATCATCGCCAATCTTTTCGACAATAAAACGAGAAGGAAATTCTGAAATTAAATCACTGTGATGTTCTGATTTGTCAGCATGTTTATAAATATTATCAAGGCACTCGACTGCAAGCGTGTAAAGCCTTTTTCGTAAAACAATATCAAGTTGTTTATCCTGGATATAATTTTTTAGAGTAAGGAGAATGGAATCGATTACCGAGAGGTCAATAGGTCCTTTATGGTTTATAATAACTTCGTAGCTCTTCATATCAGATCTCAGAAAATAAATGACTTAGTAATCTAAATAATTTTAAATTCAATATTTAATATAAAATTACCTTTATTTGTTTAAAAACAAAATTATCGTAAAAAAAATATTAATAAGTCCTGTGAATCAATATATATAAATATACTATAAAAATTTGTTATTTCAAATTATCCTATTGTATTAACTTGACTATTTTAGTTAATAGTGGTAATTTTATTCCTTAACATTAAATTAACATTAACTTAATAAATGCTTAATACCAAGATGGCATTAAACTACTTGTTAAATCCTAATTTTGCAGCAACTAAACGTCAGTGAAATGGAAAATTTTTATCTAATAATTGTTGTTATTCTATTTGCTTTGGCAATATCAGATCTTATTGTTGGTGTGGCAAATGATGCAGTAAACTTTCTAAATTCAGCCATTGGTTCAAAGGTTGCACCCAAATATATTATTTTAATAATTGCCAGTTTGGGCATTATTATTGGAACAACATTTTCTGGGGGAATGATGGAAGTTGCTCAGAAAGGTATTTTTTATCCTGGTCAATTTGCTTTTTCAGAGATAATGGTAATCTTTTTAGCAGTAATGATTACCGATGTAATATTGCTTGATGTTTTTAATTCACTTGGATTACCTACTTCAACTACAGTTTCGTTGGTTTTTGAATTGCTTGGAGCAGCAGTGGCGGTTGCCATAATCAAAATAAATACCTTAGGTATTGAGATTTCTGCTATGTCGAATTATATAAATTCAGCAAATGCGTTGGCTATTATTTCAGGTATTTTGGTTTCTGTAATTATAGCTTTTACGTTTGGAACAATCATACAGTATATTGCACGGTTGGTATTTTCTTTTAATTACGAAAAAACATTTAAATATTTTGGTGCAGTCTGGGGAGGATTTTCGATTACTGCAATCACTTATTTTATTGTAATTAAGGGAGCAAAAGGATCGACATTATTAACACCTGAAATAACTGACTGGATTCATAACAATACAAATTTACTTTTATTATATAGTTTCATTGGCTGGACAATAATATTGCAGTTAATTTACTTGATTACCCGATTTAATATTCTCAGAATTATTGTTCTTGTAGGAACTTTTGCACTTGCCCTTGCCTTTGCCGGAAACGATTTAGTAAACTTTATAGGGGCACCAGTAGCAGGATTTAAATCATATTTAGCTTTTAATTCACAACCCGGGGCAGATCCTAATAGTTTTATGATGACAGCTCTGGAAGGGAAAATTAAAACAGATACTTACTTATTGCTTATTGCTGGTTTGGTAATGGTATTAGCACTCTGGTTCTCAAGAAAGGCAAGAAAAGTAACTGAAACCGAAGTTAGTCTTAGCAGACAATCAGTAGGAACTGAACGATTTGGATCAAGTATGCTTTCACGGTCAATTGTTCGATTAGCTATGGATTTTAGCAGAACTTCTGAACGGATTATCCCTAAACCAGCAAAAAAATGGATAAACAAAAGGTTTGATGATTCGAATTATCAGAAAAAAATTAAAAATCAGAAAGATGCTCCTTCATTCGACTTAATTAGGGCTTCAGTAAATTTAACAGTTGCCAGTGCTCTAATCGCACTTGGAACATCATTAAAACTGCCCCTTTCTACAACTTATGTTACGTTTATGGTTGCTATGGGTAGTTCGCTGGCTGATAATGCATGGGGCAGAGAAAGTGCCGTTTATAGAATTACAGGAGTAATTACCGTAATTGGTGGATGGTTCTTTACTGCATTTGTCGCATTTACGTCTGCATTTTTATTAGCCTTAATAATATCAAAAGGTGGTACAATAGCTATTATAGGTCTTATTTTATTAGCAATATTCCTTGCTTTGAGAACTCACCTGGTATTTTTAAAGCGTGAAAAAGCACGATCAAAGATTAAAAAATTAGAAGATGAAGACCTTCAGGTGGATGATATTCATAAAAAGTGCTCTCTTGAAGTTCGAAATATGTTAAAGTCAGTAATTCAGGTTTTTAATGATACAATAATTGGTTTAACAAAGGAAGATAGAAAAATACTTAAAAAAGTATGTAAAGAGGTTGATGAGCTTAATGTAGATTCGAGGAATATGAAGGCCAATGTACATAATACATTGCTTAAATTACAGGTTAACGACAAAGAGATTGAAACAGGACCATATTATGTACAGGTTATCGATTATTTACGAGAAATGGCTCATGCTCTTTCATTTATTTCAAACCCAAGTTACGAGCATATCGATAATAATCATAGAGGATTAAATCCTGATCAGGTCGAAGAATTAAATGAAATAAAACTTGATATTACTGAACTATTTGAAACTATTATCGAAACGATTGAAAAAAATAAATTCGAAAATATTCCTGATCTGATTAAAAAACAACAACTGATTCAGGATAAGCTTACTATGTGCAGGAAAAAACAGGTTAAGCGTATTAAAAATATGGAATCAGGAACAAAAATTAGTATTTTGTATTTAGGAATACTTAATGAAATTAAGAATTTCTTATTGCAGTCAATCAATCTTGTTAAAGCACAGCGCGATTTTAATGATTTACAGGAAATAGAGGATTAGTGAATAAAAAAACCCGCCTA
>JFJP01046236.1_pt1 | contig 11287 bp, 8 predicted proteins | sample 431651 | NCBI WGS metagenome assembly JFJP01 (sample SAMN02602958, study PRJNA72255) | Microbial mat metagenome, whole genome shotgun sequencing project. | biome: fresh water; feature: sink hole; material: water; isolation source: purple microbial (photo- and chemosynthetic) mats found in... | reverse complement strand
ACTACTTATGTCTTAAAGGTAAATAAATGGAATACCCAAAATTTTCAAGAACCGATCAATACGAACAAGTAGCTATTGGAATTTCAGATGGGTCAATAAAAGACTCGTATGGTAATGATATACCAGTTTTAAAATGGCGAACTATTGATGGACATAAATTTTTTGAAATTGAAAAACTTAAACCACAAAAAGAGGGTCAATTTTTAATGCAACCTCTTTTTGTGGATTCTAATAGGTTTATTGTGGATGTTACTGAAATAACAAAATACACAACAGAAAAAAATATTTTAACAAAAACTAATATTTATGGTGCTTCCCAAATATATGGGAATAATGTTTTTGATTATTCTTGTTCTTCAACAGAGATTGGTGTTTTATTTTCTTGGAAACTTGAATATTTTTTAAATGGATTTTTTTATGATGCTTCATCATTATGTGAATTTATTTTTAAAGGTTCATCAGCAAGAATAATATTATCTGATATTTCAAAACAAGAATTGTTTAGATTAAGTGTTGTATCATCAAAAAATGGTTTTACATCAAATGAAACATTATTTTATATAAATGTTTTACCTAGCTCAATAACGCCACCAATTTTTGAAATAAGTAGTCTAGCAACTGTTAATTCAGAAGTTGAATTCATTTTTGGTTCAAATGATGATAATGTGTATGATTATATTTATTGTAATGGTGGTTTAATAAGAAACAAAACTTTTTATGCTCCAAATGAAGCTGGTATTTATGAATTCATTTATTATAGTGTTCATAATGATGGTAGGATATCAAATTTTAATAAAAAATCAATAACTGTTTATGGGTCTGATACAATTATCGAACCACCAGTTTTTGACATTAAATCAACTATGTTAAGAGATGAGTATGTAACTTATTCATTAAATCTTCAAACACCAAATGATGATTATTTACCAAAAATTTATGCTACTGCTGGAATTTTTGAAAATGATTATTTTATTGCTCCATCAATTGCTGGTGTTTATGAAATATTTTTTTATACAAAAGATTCTAGATCATCAAACACATCTGTTATTTTAAGAAAAGAAATAACTGTTTTAAACTCGTGATTTAAAGGTTTTTTGGTTATGGTTTTATGGGTTTATGGGTTTATGGTTTAAGAAAATTCAAAGGTTTTAAAAATGGCATTACAAAATGAAGAATTCATAGATGGTAGTTATCAATTTACTGGTAATAATGAAGTTACTTATGATTATCAATTATGCTCACAACCAGATTCGAGGGTAATAACTTATGAATTATTCGCAGAGAGTATCTGTGATTTGGATTTAAAAAAATATTGGAGAATAATTTCAAGTAATGAATATGTTTCAGAAATTGATGGTTTTTTACCAACAAGTGTCAATCTTTACCTTTTACAATTGAGTATCCCTTTTAGAACAGTTGATTTTCCTTTGCTAGATAAAACAGAACCAACCGAACCAACCGATCAAAATATTTATTGTTTTAATAAAGAAAAAGCTTTAATGACAAATAAAATAATTGTTACAAAAGCAGATTTTTTAAAAAATAAAATATGGAATACTTTTAAAAAACAATTACCTCCACCATTAATAGAACCTAATAAATGGACATTGGAGAAAGGTGATACTATAACTTTTAAATTTTTTTTAAGAAAAAAAATAGATCTTAATTTAAGACTTAATTATTCATATAAAAAAGGGGACGGTTTTGTAATTACTTATACTTGTGATGATACAACTATAATAAAAAAAGATAAAGATACTGGATATCCATTTATTGAAATTGATTTAAACGATATAACTCCTGATAAAAACGGTTTTTTTAGGATTGAAGCTCGTTTTGTGGATATATCAAAGCCAAAAAAATATGAAGATAGTGAATGGGCATCATTAACAATTAAATCAACTAATATATCTGAAATTGAAATAACTCCAAAAATTGTAGGAACAAATACTTTAATACTAACAAATAATGAAAATAAGTTTGCAAAAACATTTAGTATAAGTCCTTTTTATCCTAGTTTATATAAATATTCAGCAGTAGATCCTTGGGTATCTTTTGGAAGTTTTAATCAAGATTACAAAGAATTTAATTTAAAATCATCAATAACTAATATAACACAACCTACAACATCTTGGTGGCATACAAATTCATCAACTTCAACTAAAAAAATGATTGAATTCTCAAAACAACTATATATTCTTGGATCTAAAAATAATATTTTTAATAAAACAACTTCAAGTTCAGAGAGTGTTTCGTTTAATTTTGTTTCAAGGTATCAAACACCTCTTGAAGAATTAAAAATAGATCTTTATTACGATTCTAGTTGTTTAAACAAAGTTAATTTGTTTCATTTGAATTCACCTAAAAGTTTAATAAAATCAGTTAATATTAGTAAAACAGAAATACAAAATACAACACAACCATTTGGTTTGTATGATGTTAGTGATTTATTCAGAACCCCCCTTTTTATTAAAGTAACACATTCAAATACAAATAAGAACATTAATGACTTAAAATTCTCAATTAATGCAAAATGTGGGAGTATTTTTTCAACACAAGATCCTTCAATTTTTAAATACTATTTTCCAAGAACTTTTTTTTATATTAATGATAATCCAACAGATTTTGTTGATGATATTTATTGTGAAATATATTTTGAATTAGATTCAAGATTAAGACACGATCCATTTAAAGAAAATATTAAAATGTTATCTCAATACAATAACAGATTAGTTGTTAGTTATAATGATATTAAAGACCAAAACAAAAATTTTTTACAATTCGCTAGATTAACAAAAACAGGATCTGAATCTCAATTGATAGGTAATACTTTTAAAAATTTTATAGTATTTGACATAAATAATAATTTAATAAGAAAAAATGGTGCTAATGTTTTTATTGTTAAAGCCTCAACTCTTGATATTAATATTATGATTTATTTGAATTTCATAGAACCAAAATATGAGAATTTTGGTTATAAAGTTGATACATTTACCTCACATAATTTAGTAACAACACATTCTAATTATGAAATGACATTTTCAGGTGGATATACAGAAGATACTTTAAACACTCCATATAAACAAGCAAATTTAAGTCATTCATTAGATTATAATATTAGTATTGATAATCCTTTAAAGAATGTTAATTCTTCATCAAAAAAAGTTACATCAATCTTAATAACATTAAAAACAAAAAATAAAACCACTAATGAAAGTTTTGATTATTTTAATAAAATTTTAATAATTGCAGATTATTCATTATTTAGTATAACTGAAAATAATATCAAACCTTCCATTTAATGATTTAATGATTTAACAAAATTAACAGATTTAAGAGATTTAACAGATTTAAGAGATTTAAAGGAATAAAGGAATAAATTGAGTAATTTTACATTAATAAAACAATCAAAAACTTTTGAAGAAGGTAAATTTAAAAAACAAAGTATAACATACGATTACCCAATTAATGCCAACAACGATACTTTAAAATATTTAAAGTATTCAAAATTTGCAGAAGCAGTTAATGTTTTAACGAATTCAAATTCACCTTCTGATACTGAATTAGTTGATACAACCACGACATTGTTTTGGTTAGAGACTAATACAGGATTGTTACATAAAAGTATTGATAATTTTTTACCTGAAAAGGATTATATTATTATTCAATACGAGATGGATTCATCTGATTTTGATTACATAAAAGATGGTATTAATTTTGTAACATTAGATGATGTTTATAAAAAAACAATACTAAAAAGTAGAAAAAAAATTTCAAAATCAGAATGGGAATTGAATTATTCTTATTTGTTAAAACCATTAACAATGCCAACTATAACATTTCAAACAATATCAAATGGAACTGTTAATGTCAAAATTTCAAGAAGTGAAGAAACCAAAACAAACATAATTGGGTTTTATTCTTTAATTGATATAACTTCAAATACAACTGAAAAAAAATTTTTTGAACACAAAGAAGATTCTGATTATGAATTTAAAGTTGAATTCGATGTTTTAAAATTTTTTTATTTAAGAATTTCTGTTTTTCAAACAAAAGAAGGTTTTTTAGATTCAGGTTATAATGATTTTTCTTATCCATTATTTGATGAAATTCAATCAAAATCTTTTCCAAATTATTCTTTTTTAACACAAAAACAAAATAATGTTAAAGAAACTGGTTGTTTCCAAATGAGTGCTAGTAAAGAGATTAAAAATATTTTAAAACTTAGTAATTTAAAAAAAGACTTTGAATACTATATTAATGTAAAAAAAGGCTGGGTAAATGATTATCCAAGTAATTCAAAAGTTTCAAGTAATGTTTTAAATTCAGGAAGTAATTCTTGGTATAAATTTAAATCAAAAGGTGAAAATACTGAAACCAAAAAATTAATATACGATTCTTCATATAAATTTAACCAAGAATACAGCGAAACTTTTTATATTTGTGTTAAAGATTCTAATGACAAATTTTTTAATGATATGTTAGAAATTCCAGTTTTTGTTAATACAGATTTTAATCCTGCTTTTGAGGTTCAATTTTCAGATTATGATGATACATCATTAAATCCAAAAATTGAAATAAAAGACGGTTGGTATCTTTATAATAAAATAGATGATAAATTAACAGGTTTTGATAAATATAAAATTACACCTGATAAAAAAATATTTTTTTATATAAATGATAATGATTTAAATGATGATAATAAAAAAGACTTTATCGAATACCAAATGGAATCGAAATTAGGAACTTTTATTCAATTAACCAAAAACAAGTTTCTTTTTTGTTTTGGTGTTATGGAAGGTTTAGATACTATCGTTGTTACAAAAACACAATTTAAATTATCAACACATAAAACAGATAATCTTATAAATTCTTCATCAAAATATTTTTTTTATAATCAAATACAAATGCCAGAAATTCCAAAATTAAAAAATTTTCCTATTATTTTTACTTTACCAGACTTAACTTTTGAACACACAGCACTTGGATCACAAATAATTGCAGGTGTCGTAAAAATGATTGGAACACAACCAATAACAATTTTTCCTGAAACCAAATTTGAAACAGCACAAACTAATTACGAAAAAGCAACTAAAATAGTATTTTCAATAGAAACTAATTATTTGTCTTACCCACATTTAAATGAATCTTTTGTAGAATTTGACAATGTTGCCGAAGATAAAATAATTGGTTCAAAGTATATTACATTAGAATTTTTTGATTCCTCAACACCAAGTTCAAGTCCTTTACAATCATTTACTACAAAAAACCTTCCAACTTATGAAGGTGAATTTGAATTAAAAAACACAAATAAATGGTTAATAAAAGATGTTAAATTAAATTTAAATAATATAAATTTTAAATTCAAAATTTATCCTTTTAAATCAAATGATCCTTCTGATTTAGTAATTACAGCAAAGTTAGTTTGTTATGATGATAAAGATATAATTTGTGGTAAGTATGAATACAAATTCCACATATTTTATAATTTTTGGAGATGGACACCACCTCAATGGGATCCAATTTTAATTCCTTTAAACAATATTGATATTAAAAGTGCATATAATTCAAGTAAAACACTAAAATTAACAAATAAAGATGATAATTCAGAAATAAATATTCCAGTTATTTCATCCAACACTGGAATGTTAATTATTGATTATAACCTTGATAATGAAATTACTCTTAATGAAATTATTGGTGGTATTACTAATGAAGCCTTCGACGATCTTAAAACACTTGAAGAAGTTTTTGGTGATAATAATAAAGAAATAACAAAATCGGATTCTTTATTTAGATTCTTAAAACTTTTGATTTTTTCTTCTGATAATCAATCTTCTTATTCTTTTAAATCTCTTGATGATTTAGGAATAACATCAATTGATTTAAGATACAAAGATACAAGCGATAATCAAAGTTTTATTTTAGAAAAAAATAATAAAATGTCAGTAACTGTTGCAAACAAATTTAATGTAACAATTCAAGGCAAAAGTGTTTCTGCTTATGAAGTTCATTATTCTGAAACACCATCTAACAACTAAACCATAAAAATATAAAACTATAAAACTATAAAAATATAAAAGATGTATCACAAAATGAAAACAAAAAATAATTTTCAAGATAAAAAGAAATTTACCCATAATTTTTATTCTTCTTGTTATCCAAATTTTAGTAGTTTATTTTTTAAAAGATAATGCTACATTAATAGCAATATCATCAGGTGTAATTGGTGGTGCAATTACTCAATTGTTTAATGAGAGATTAACTGTTTTAAATTTCTTTTATGGTAGTAGCATCGGTAGTAAATTAAAAGATTTACAAAAAGAAAACCAAGAAAACCAAACACCACAAGAACTCCAAGAAAAAACAGAGGATTCAGAAAACATAGAACCACATTTTAAAACAGATAAACCAAAAACAGATAAAGCAGATAAAATAGATTTAAAAGATGTGAAATATCAAAAAAAATAAATCACAAAGTTCATAAATATTTAAAAACAAGGAAGAAACTATTTTCTTCCTTGTTTTCTTGATTGATTAATTGATTAATTGATTAATTGATTAACTTTGTTAATTGATTAATTGATTATAATTTATTTTAATAAAAAATTTAAACATCTTAAACAATTCATACAGATCATACAGTTTAAAATATCTAAATTGTTTGAATGTTTAAATTGTTTGAATGTTTAAATTTTTTATTAAAATAAACACATAAATATAAATATTAATACTAATACTAATATTCCTTAGGGACGACCCTCTTTTATTAGAGGGGTTAATTTAACATAAATACAAATACAAATATAAATATCTTTTTTCTAATATTTCTAATATCAGATAACAGTTAAACTAACTAATAACTAACAAAAAGTTAGTTATCAAATAACTTAACCTTTATTCCTTTAACCTTTATATCCCTTTTATTCCTTTTTTAAATTTTCAGGACTAAAATCTCTTGATAATTGTATTAATGATTTAATACTCTCTAAATCATCTGCCTTTGTTTTATCTTCTCTTATTTCAATAAATCTTGGGTGAGTTAAACTAAATAAAGGTTCCGTGTTTTTTGTGTTCGTGTTTGTATTTGTGTTTGTTTTAGATGATAACGAGTTGAATTCAATACTAATTATTTTATTAATCAAGTCTTCTCTGTTTTTATTAAAAGTTTCTAATAATGTATCATTTATCCCAGAACAATAACCAGTTACTTTGTTATCTTCACTTCTGAATTTTATACTACCAAATGTTTTTTCTCTTTTTGTTCCTACCCTTCCTTCCTTAAAACCAATTATTCTGAATTCAGCAACTATTTTTTGTTTGATTTTTAACTGTTCTTTATGTGTTCCGTTTTTCCATTTTGAATTAAATGTTTTTATTACTAAACCTTCGAATCCTTCCTCTGATACTTGATTATAATGGTCGTTTATTTCATTAATTGAATAAAGAATTTTATAAGGTATTAATTTTATCCTTTGATTGTCTTGATTGTCTTGGTTAGTTTGATTGTTTTGTTTTAATAATGTTTCAAGGAATTTAAACCTTTCAGAATAAGGTGTTGAACCATTTTTTTGTGTGTATTCTGTTTTATCTAAAATATCCCATAACTGAAAATAAACATCAGGTTTTTTTAAGCTATTCAATAAACCATTTGATTTGCTTCTATCTAAACCATCAACAAGAACTTCACCAAACAAAACAAAATCAATTTTATTTTGTGGTTCTTTATTTTGTGGTTCTTTTAATAACCTTGCTTGTTTTGATAATTTAATAAAATCATTTTTTATTTCTTGATTAAAATCATTTATCTCTCCTGACCTACTCATAAAAGTTATTTCTGGGTCTTGTTCGGTTTTATCATCTTGATTAATTTGGTCTGAAACTTGGTCTGAAACAAAAATAAACATAAACATTCCATCGGCTTTAATTTGTGAATAAACAGGGAATAATAATTTTTTAAGATTAGTTTTAGTTCCAACATCACATCTCATATATGGTGGATCCAGTATTAAATTATTGAAAACTTTATTTATATTTTTTTTATTCATATTAATTTTAAGATCTCTATTAATTATTCTTTTTATAATTTCTGCTCCTTCTGGTTCGGATTGTTCTAAATACATTCTTAACTTATTTATTGCTTTATTACCTGAAAAATTTTTATTAAAAAAGAATAAATTATCAATAATTTGAGCAAAACTTATTGGTAAAGTATTAGTAGTATTAGTAGTATTAGTATTAGTTTCAGAAAATGGAATAAAATCAGGAATTTTTTTTATCCCAAAAATTATATTAGCTTTATCATATGTTAATCTAAAAACTTTTTTAAGTAATTCAATTTTAAATAAATTAATTTTAAATAAATTAATTTTAAATAAATCATTTTTTGGGGTTGAATTAGTATCTGGGTTTGAAATAATATTTTGTAAAATTTGCATTTTTGTGTTTGTTTTATTCTCATTTGATAACTCATTTAAAACCCAAAAAATAAATTTTGCTTCATTCCCGTCCTCAAACTCATTAACACCATCACCATTAACACCATTAACACCATTAACACCAACACCATTTGTTTGTTTTGTTTGTATCATAATTTACCTTTTAGTTTTTTGTTAGTTTTTTTGTTTTTAGTTTTTTGTTTATTTTATCATCAATTACAAACCATTTCAACACTCATACCTTGTTCTTCACTATCTTTTATCCATTTATAAATTGTATCCATATATTCCTTAATTTGATCTTTTGCTAATGATACTATCATAAATGGTTTATTAGTTTCTAAAATTTTAGAATTTTTTTGTTCCAAAAATTTATCTATCACGACTTCTTCATCTGAAAAATAAGGAGTAATTATTTCTTGATAACAAAGCAGTTGTTCATTTAATGATTTTTTTTCAAGAACTTTTAATGTTTCTTCTGTTGTTGTTTGAAACAAATTACAATATTCAGATTTACCTTCCTTACCTTTGACAGTGTTACTTGGTTTAAGTATTTTGGACGGTTTATTTTGTTTAGAAATTTTTGTCCTTTTTAAATAAAGATTCAAACTCATTTTTTATCCTTCCTTTTGGTTTTGGTGGTTTGTGGTGGTTCTTGGATTAACTGTTATCTGTTATCTGTTATCTAAAAATCATCAAACAATTAACCACAATTAACCACAATCAACTTGTGTCTTAAATTATGTTTCAGATGAGTAAATCATCAACTAGTTAAAAACCTTTGTTTAAAACCGTTTTAAAACGGTTTTAAATATACTTAGTTATTAACTAAATAACCAGTTAATAACTGGTTATTGGTTACCAAAACCATTCACTTGAAGTTCTAAGTATTCAACTTCAACTTCATTAGGCAAACCAGTTATTAAACAAATTGATGGATAACTGATAGGCAAATTTCTAATTGATTTAAGATTTTCAGATAAAGTCAATTCATCTTCGTTCTCAAAATAAAGAACATTTTCAGCTGTTGCAATATTTGGAATAATTTTATCACTAAAATCATAAAAACTTGTTCCAATGTTTTTAACCAAAAAACTAATTAACTCTTCTTTACTTGTTACCAGTTGTGCTACTTTTGTTATCTCTTTCATCTTGTCTTCCTTTTCTTTGTTTTGATAATATATTATACTATATTCTTACTTAGACTAAGCTTAAAATGATGATTAAAAGTAAAAAAAGTAAAAAAAATTAAAACTTTTAAAACTTTTTAAAACTTTTATTTTAAGCATAGGAATAGCATTGGTTCTTGATTAAAATTTTTCTTAATCATAATTGAATATGAGTAACTCAATTAATCAAATACTCAAATAATCAATTAATCAATTAATCAATTAATCAATTAATCAAAACTTTAAATAAACACACAAACAAATAAACAAATAAACAAAACCATTCTTATAACTTTAAACAGTTTAAAGTGTTTAATCTTTTAAACAATTAAACATTAAAACAATTAAACAATTAAACAATTTATAAAAATCAATTAATAATAAATGATAAATGATTAATGATAAATGATTAATTTACTTTGATTAATTAAAAGAATAAGAATAAAATCATACAATAATTTTGTTTTAAAAATACTTAAAACTACTTAAACTTAACCTTAAATTTTTATTAATTAAATAAATAAAAAACAAAGGGCAAAAAATGTATTTAGCATCTAATACGACTTATGTTGAAAAAGACACAAATTTTCCAATCCACTTCGCATTAAACCAAGATTTATTAGGTCTTAATAATTGGAGGGGATATTTTTTAAATAAAGATATAAAAAATATTTATCCATTACCATCACTAAATATTTTGGAATACGGAGAGTTCGTAATAAAAACTACAATTGATGGAGACCATTTAGTTAATTCTGTAAATATTAAAGTAGTTGATAGCTCATTGCTTCAATTAAACGATATAATTAGAATTAATAAAAGTTGTTATAAAATAACAGCAATTGATTATACTACTCACACAATATCACTTGATAAAAAATTAGTAGAAAATTGTTTGACATCAACTAATGTTTTAAAAGTAGTTTATCCTGATTTACTTGGAAGATATTATGGTATAATAACTTTACCTGAAAATATGGATATAGGTAATTATCTTTTATGTGTAGTTGATGGAAGCGATGTTGTTTCTACAATGTATGATGATATTTCAGTAGTAAATTCATTATCGAATACTAATACACAAAGTAAAATAAATCCTTTACAATCAAAATTCATAGCTGGTTAGTTGGTTGGTTAAAATACATAAAAGGATAAAAGGATTTAAGAAAATTAAGGAAGTTTGAAGTTAAAAGTTAAAGAAGTGTAAGAAGTGTAAGAAGTTAAAAAGGTGAAATTGTATTTTATAAAAAACCGTTTAAACCAGTTAAACCCATTTATAAGAACTAATTCTTAAATGTCATTTAAGGACAAACAATGATTACAGCTTTAACAAAAGATGATCTTAAAGATAAGATTATAAAATTAAAAGAGTTAAAAAATTCAGTAGAAAAAATTAAATTCTCGCCATTAACAGATACGGATGAGTTAGCTAACTCTCTTTTTGAAGTTGTTATCAAAGATAAAAATTTTAAAGATATCGCAAGTGTTTTGTTATTAATGAATAGTAATAACAAAACAGAATATATGGCTTTAAGATCTCAATTATCATCTGCTGTTAATGAAATAATTGAGGAAAAAATAGAAATATATAAATTACTAAAATACATTTTGGAAAAATACGACGAGTTATATCTTAGCTCATTAAAAATAGATAAACCAAATTCAAGTTCAAGTTCAGGT
>JFJP01040404.1_pt1 | contig 11287 bp, 10 predicted proteins | sample 431651 | NCBI WGS metagenome assembly JFJP01 (sample SAMN02602958, study PRJNA72255) | Microbial mat metagenome, whole genome shotgun sequencing project. | biome: fresh water; feature: sink hole; material: water; isolation source: purple microbial (photo- and chemosynthetic) mats found in... | reverse complement strand
GGATGTAGAGACGCGATTCAATCGCGTCTCTACATCCGAACACGCTACATGGCTGAACCAGGGAACGCGCTCTTACGCCGGCCCGGCCACGACCCAGAAGGCGCCGACAAGGAGGGAGGCCACGGCGGCCCAGCGGGTGAGCTGTTGGCGGCAGTGGGGCCCGCGGCACAGCCTGCCGAGGATCGTGGTGAAGAGGCCCATGCTGAGCAAGGTCCCGGCGGCCAGGCCTAAGACGAAGAGCAGGCCCTCGCCGAGGCTTTCGAGGGCCAGGAGCGGCAGCATGGCCAGCCAGTGCGAGGCCCCGGCCAGGCCGTGGACGAAGCCGACGGCAAAGGAGGTGCCGCCGTGCGCGTGGGCCTGGCTCCTGCCCAGCAACACCCAGAGGCCCAGCGCGATGAGCACGAAGCCGACGAGCGTCTCGCTCCAGCGCGAAATGGCCTCGATGGGCAGGTTCAGGCGCAAGCCCCAGAGCGCCAGGCCGATGAAGAGCAGCGAGGCCAGGTGCCCGAGGCCCCAGAGCAGCCCGCTCTGCCAGGGCCTGGGGCTGCTGGCGGCCAGCGGGGCCACGGCGGCCAGGTGGTCGGGGCCCGCGAGCACGTGCTGGGCGCTGCTGAAGAAGCCGACCAGCAGGGCCCGGGTCATGGCTTCGGGGGTTTGCCGTGCTCGGCCTGCTCCAGCTCGTGCTTGTCGAAGGCGTCCACGATGTGCTTGACCAGGCGGTGCCGGACGATGTCCTTGGGGTCGAAGCGGACGGTCTCGACGCCCTCGACGCCGCGGAGCAGCCGCTCGGCCGTGACCAGGCCGGACTGCGACTTGCGGGGCAGGTCGATCTGGGTGAGGTCGCCCGTTACGATGTACTTTGTGCTTTCGCCCATGCGGGTCAGGAACATCTTGAGCTGGTTGAGGGTGGCGTTCTGGGCCTCGTCGAGGATGACGAATGCCTGTGCCAGTGTGCGGCCGCGCATGAAGGCCAGCGGGGCGATCTGGATGACGCGGTCCTTCATCAGGAGCTCGAGCTTCTTGGGCGGGATCATGTCGTTGAGGGCGTCGTAGAGGGGCTGGAGGTAGGGGTCGAGCTTGTCCTTCATGTCGCCGGGCAGGAAGCCGAGCTTCTCCTCGGCCTCGACCGCCGGGCGGCTGAGGATGATGCGCTTGACGACCCTGTCGCGCAAGGCCCTGACGGCCAGGGCGATGGCCATGTAGGTCTTGCCCGTGCCGGCGGGCCCGATGGCGAAGACCAGGTCGTTGAGCCGGGCCTTTTCGACCATCTCGACCTGGTGCTTGGTCTTGGCCTTGACCACGCGGCCCTCGGTGCCGTAGAGCAGGGCCCTGTCGGGGCTGAAGCTGGCCAGGGCCGAGAACCCGCCCTCGGCCTCGAGCAGCTCGCCAATTTTCTCGACGCTGAGCTCGTTCTCCTTCTGGAAGTGGTTGACCAGGTGGAATATCTTCTCCTCGAAGAAGGCGGTCTCTCCCGGTTCGCCCAGGGCCTTGATCACATGGCCGCGGGCAATGATTTTGAGTCTGGGAAAATAGCCCTTTATCTTTTCCCACTTGAGGTTGTTGACCCCGTAAAGGTTGATGGGCTCGATGCCTTCCAAGATGATGACCCTTTCGTCCATGCGCTTTTCCGATATTGTTTTACATTCGCGAAGCAAAGTAGGAAATTCTGGCCAGACGGCAAAGCCGCGACCAAGGCCACGGCTCCTGCCCCGCGACCCAAGCAACGAATCCACGGATGCCACTGATCACGCTCACTTCCGACTGGCAACGCGACGACTACTACGCCGCGGCTTTCAAAGGGCAAGTCCTTCGGGCCGCCCCCGAGGCGCGTTTCCTGGACGTCAGCCACAGCATCCGGGCCTTCGCCTTCGACCAGGCGGCCTTCGTGCTGCGGGCCGCGTACCGGCACTGCCCGCTGGGCGCCATCCACGTGCTGGCCGTCAACAGCGAGCGCGGGCCCGACCAGGAGCACCTGGCCTGCTTCTACCGCGGGTACTACTTCATCGGCACGGACAACGGCCAGTTCGGGCTGATTTTCGAGGAGGAGCCGGAGGTCGTGGTGGCCATCGAGCGCTTCGAGGCCGAGCGCCAGCGGCTGCCCAGCTTCCAGGGCCTGGCCGTGCTGGCCAGGGCCGCCGCGCACCTGGCCGCAGGCGGCGAGCTGGAAGACCTGGGCGCCCGCCGCGAGAAGGTGCGGCGCCTGACCAGGCTCATGCCCCGCCACAACGGCAACGCCATCATGGGGCAGGTCCTCCATGTCGATTCGTTCCAGAACGCCGTGAGCAACATCACCCGCGAGCTGTTCGAGCGCGTGCGCGAGGGCCGGAAGTTCAGCATCTTCGTCAAGTCGTTCCGCAACCGCGTCAGCCGCATCAACGAGTACTACGGCCAGACCACGCCCGGCGAGATACTCGCCCTGTTCAATTCGCAGGACCTGCTCGAGCTGGCCATTTCCTTCGGAGACCTGGCCAAGCTGCTCGGAGTGGAGGTGGGAGATACCATAACCATCAAATTTGAATAGCTTCAAATCAATCTTCCCGCTGGCCTGCGCTTTTCCCGCTTTTTGCTTTTCGCGATAGCCAATTTTCATCCGGGGTGGGGCGAAATCCACCCTCCGATTTCTTCTTCCGGGCGAGGGCTGTGCGCGGCTTTGATGGCCGGACAGCAAATGCTCCGCTTGTCCTGTCGAATGCCTGTCCTGATTGGTATGCCTAGGCCAATGCCAAGTCGCGTTCAAAGGTGATGGATCGCCTTGAAGGCTCGCCCAACCCCGGAGGGGTGCCATGATTGTGGAAAGCAGAGCCAAGCCAAAGAAGACAACCCCGAAGGGGTGAAATTGTCCTGGTCGGGAGGAAGAGCCAGATAATGCCACCCCTTCGGGGTTCCGCTCCATCGCACGCTTGGCTGGCTGCAACAATTCCATCCCTTCGGGATTCGCCCGGAATCTTCCAAATTTCGCCCGACGCCGGCGATTGTCATACCACACCATCGAAAGCAGCTTGGTATCAATCCCCTCTGGGCTGGGCAGGGCAGCCCGATTTTGAGGGAAACGGGTGCGTGGCATTTTTCAACGCCGCAAGCGGCTTGGCATCAGTCCGCTGGGGTCTCGAAGCGCAGGCGCAGCAGGGCGGTGGTCTTCTGGTCGGAGGTACGGAGCAGGCGGACCAGGCTGGCGCCCGGGTCGGCCTGCTCGGCGGTCTGGACATCGAGCGGGTCTCCTTCGAAGCACTCGGCCAGGAAGTTGACCTCGAGCGAGGCGAGGTGGCCTTGGCGGAAGCGCTGGCTGGGGAAGGCGTCGAGGGCCCAGGCCATGAAGCGGATGTTGTTGAGGTGGCCGTTCATGTCGATGTCGCCCATGCGCACCTGGGTGGCGTAGGCGGTCTGGTACTGCTCGGCCGGGTGGATCTTCATGGGGGCCTCGGCCAGGCATTCCCTCTGGGTTACGTAGGGCGTTCCGTCCACGAACTGGGCCAGGGGGACGGGCCTGCGGGTTTCGAGGCTGAGCAGGGCCCAGGTGCTGGAGGCGCTGGCTAGGATCAGGCCTTGTGGGTCGAGCAGGTTGAACTTCCGGACGGAAAACAGGCTTTCGAGGCTGTCCACCCAGGTTTCGACGGTTACGGGTTCCATCCATCGGGGGTACCTCCGGACGCGGACCAGGAAGCGGGTGAGCACCCAGGCCAGGCTGTTGGCGCGGAGGTCGTCGAAGCCGAAGGCCCTCTCGCGGGCGTGCAGCCCGGCGGCGTCCTGGAAGATCTCGCAGAGGGCGGCCATGGAGGCCTGGCCTCGGGCGTCGGTATGGAAGGAAAGGATGGAGTAGGGGTAGTGTCCGATCTTTTTCATGGTGGGGTGCGGGGGGGCGTCAAATCTTGCCCGAAATTAGCGAAAATGCGCAAAACGCCAAGCCCCCTGGCAGCTTGGCCAGGGGGCTTGGGGGGTGAGGAAGACGATTCGCACGTTGGGCCAGGCCCTTAGCGGCGCCTGCCGAAGGAAGAGCGGGAGCTGCTCTTGTCGAGGGTGTAGGTGGCCGTCACGTTGAAGAAGAGGTAGGCGTCGTTGTACTCGGCGTCTCCGCGCTGGGCGCCGCTGGCCACGGGCTCGCCTTCGCGGCGGTCGGCCAGGGTGGCGGCCAGGTCGCCGTAGGTGGCGCGGATGCGGTCGTTGTCGTAGTAGAATCCGCTGACGTCGTCCACGTAGTCGGAGCCGGTGTAGTGGCAACTGAACTCGGCGCCGGCCGCCCAGTTCTTGTTGATGTAGTAGCGGAATCCGACGCCGATGGGCACGGACAGGGTGAAGAGGCGGTACGGCTCGGGGTTGGCGTCGATGCCCTGGCCCTCGGTGCCCAGGGGTTGCAGCTCGTACCAGACGCCTTCGAGCTCGGCCTTGGGGTTGAAGTGGACCAGCCCAGCGCCGAAGAACGAGTAGATGTTGACGTTCTGCTTGGGCCGGTTCCGGCGGAACATGTAGTAGCGGTGGCGCTGCTCGGGCAGGATGGTGGCCTCGACGCGCACGGAAAGCTCATAGATGTTGGACTTGAAGCTCAGGTTCCTGCTACGCCGCTCCGGAGCGGTGGTCTCGGCGTCGCTGGCCATGACGATGCCGTATGAGAAGTTGCTGCGGAATGCCAGCCATTCGGTGGCGCGGTAGCGGTATCCCATGTGGAACGAGGGCCTGGTGACGGCCAGGTCGATGTCGGAGACGCCCAGGAAGTGCTTGGACTCGGAGGGGCCTCCTCCCAGGTCGCCCATGAACATGCTGGTGCCGATGCCGCCCACCAGCTCGTGCCGGAATTCGTACCAGGCCGAGTTGGCGTGGCGGTAATAGCCCTGGGCCATGGCGCCGGTGCCCAGGAGCAGGAATGTGATTGCCAGTATTTGTCTTTTCATGTCGTCCTTTTTGTTTCGAATGCCGATTTCTAGTTCTCAAAAATTGGGCCTGTTTTCGTTTTTTTAACAGTGGGCAACCAAGCCCCTGGCCAAAAATAATGTTTTTTATCGACCAGAGCCTAGCAAAATGGCTTTGATGGTCTTGAGGATCAACACGAAGTCGAGCTTGAGCGACCAGGTGTCGATGTATTGCAGGTCCAGGCGCATCCATTCCTCGAAGGTGGTGTCGTTGCGGCCCGAGACTTGCCAGATGCAGGAGATGCCCGGCTTCATCGAAAGGCGGCGGAGCTGCCAGCGCTCGTATTGCTGGACTTCCTGCGGCAGGGGCGGGCGCGGCCCGATGATGGACATCTCGCCCCGGAGCACGTTGAGGAACTGCGGGAACTCGTCGAGGCTGGTCTTGCGCAGGAAGCGGCCGATGGGCGTCACCCGGGGGTCGTCCTTCATCTTGAAGACGGGGCCGTCCATCTCGTTGGCCCCGACGAGCTGGGGCTTGAGCTGCTCGGCGTTGACGACCATGGTGCGGAACTTGAAGACCTCGAACTGGCGGCCCCGCAGGCCCACGCGGGTCTGCCGGAAGATGACCGGCCCGGGCGAGCTGAGCTTGATGGCCCCGGCGATGCCCAGCAGCAAGGGGCTGGCCAGCAGGAGGATCAGGCCCGCCAGGAGGTAGTCCACCAGCATCTTGGTCTTCATGGCGATGTGGTCGGAGGGCGTGTTCTTGAAGGTCAGGAAGGGATGCTCGCCGAAGTGGCTGATGTGGGCCTTCGAGGCGGCCATGTTGAACAGCTCGGAGCGGTAGCGGAACACCACGCCGACCTCCTGGCAGGTGAAGACCAGCCGCTGGATGGCCGGCTCGGTGTAGCCCTGGCTGTCCATGATCAGCTCGTCGATGGCCTGGCTGTCCAGGATCTGGCCCACGGGGTACAGGGGCGAGTACAGCGTGTAAAGGTGGCCGTACGGCTCGAGCAGCACCGGGTCGTCGGTGATGATGCCCTTGATGATGTAGCCCCAGACCGTCTCGGCCCGCAGCTTCTCGATGAAGGGGACCGCGTGGCGGTCGGCCAGCAGCAGCACGTTGCGGGTGTTGAAGCCCTTGGCCCGCAGGCTCTTGAAAAAGGCGTAGATGCCCAGCGAGGCCCCGAACAGCACCAGCAGGTTCAGCCCGGCGAAGATGGCCAGCAGGATGCGGCTCACGTCGTCGAGCTTGAGCAGGAAGATGAAGAAGAAGAGCGTCATGGTCGCCCCGGCCACGAGCTTGAGGTGGTCCAGCAGCACCCACGAGAACGGCTGCGTCCGCTGGAACTTCGAGATGTCGAGCACCTTCAGGAAAACGAACCAGATCGGGATGACCAGCACCCCGACCACGAGGTACTCCGTGCTTTCGAGCAAGGGGGCCTCGAAAAGGTGCTTGCGCATGGCATAGGCCAGGGCAAAGGTGCCGACCGAGAGTGTCAGGTGGACCATCACCAGCAACTGGTGGAAGGTCTTGGCTTTTTCTTTGAGCATGGCGGGGCTTTTTTCGGGGAAATGGTGGGGAAATGCTATTTTCGTGCGAATTGAACAAACACAAAAAGACATGTTTCTAGGAATTTCTTGGGTCGAGTGGGTCGGGTACCTGGCATCGGTGACGGTGGCCGTATCCTTGACCATGAGCTCCATCGTCCGCCTCCGCTGGCTGAACATGGCCGGGGCCCTGGTCTTCACCGCGTATGGAACCCTGATCGAGGCCTGGCCGGTGGCCTTCCTCAACGGCTTCATCGTGGCCATCAACATCTACTACCTCCGGGGCCTCTACGCCCGCCGCGAGGACCTCCAGCGCTGGGACCTGCGCGAGGCCGGCACGTTCATCGACCACTTCCTGCGCCAGCACCTCGACGACATCAAGGCCCACAACCCGGGCTTCGAGCCGGCGTCCATCGCCCGCGCCGAGGTGGCCTTCTTCGTCCTGCGCGACCTCTCGGTGGCCAGCCTCTTCGTGGCCGAGCGCCTGGACGGCGAAAGCCTGCTCATCACGGCCGACTACGCCACGCCGCCCTACCGGGACCTCAAGCCGGGCAATTTCATCTACCGCGGCAACCTCTCCCTTTTCAAAGACCTCAAAGTCCGCAGACTCCTTGCCATCACCCATAACCAAAATCATACCAAATACCTTCTCAAGATGGGCTTCATGCCTTCCAACTATCAGGGAACCAGTTATTTGGAAAAAATTATCTAAGCCATGAGCTTCTGGAACTCCAAGCCGCTGGTCGGCATGGTCCACGTCCGGGCCCTGCCCGGAACGCCCAACCACCAGCTTCCCCTGGCCGAAATCGTCGAGAAGGCCTTCGAGGAGGCCCGGACCTACCAGCGGCTGGGCATCCCCGCGCTGCTCATCGAGAACATGCACGACGTGCCCTACCTCAAGAAGCAGGTCGGCCCCGAGATCGTCGCCAGCCTCACCCTGGTGGCCAGGGCCGTCCGAAGCCTGGGGCTGCCCTGCGGCATACAGGTGCTCGCCGGGGCCAACCAGGCCGCCCTGGCCATCGCCCAGGCCGCCGGGCTCGAGTTCATCCGCGCCGAGGGCTTCGCCTTCGGGCACCTGGCCGACGAGGGCTGGTTCGATTCCGACGCCGCCGAGCTCCTGCGCTACCGCAAGCTCCTCGACGCCCGCGACGTCAGGGTCGTGGCCGACATCAAGAAGAAGCACGCCTCGCACGCCGCCACCGCCGACCTGGCCATCGAGGAGGTCGCCCAGGCCTGCCAGTTCATGCAGGCCGACGCCGTGGTCGTTACCGGCGCCGCCACCGCCCAGCCCATCCTGGCCGACGAGCTCCGCCGCGTCAGGCAGGCCGTCTCGCTGCCCGTCTGGTGCGGCTCGGGCATCACCAGCGGCAACCTAGGCCAGTACTTCGACCACGCCGACGCCTTCGTCGTCGGCTCGTTCTTCAAAAAGGACGGCAACTGGAAGAACGAGCTCGACCCGCAGCGCGTCATGGCCCTTGTCGGGCAGTGGAACAGCCTCCGCGACAGGCAGGCCCGCGAAAGCTGACGGCCCGCGCCCATCGGCCATTCCCCATTCCATGCCCAGTCGCGCTCGATCGTGAAAGATCCGAGCGCGATAAGATGCCAGGGCTACGCCCCTTTCGATGGTGCCGGGGCGGCGCGATCCTACGAAGATGCCAGGGCTACGCCCCTTTCGGAGGCGCTGGCTTCGCCGCGAAAGCCCCGAAGGGGCGAAATATCTTTTACCATTTGCGTTCATGGGTGAAATGTCCCAAGCGCCAGCGTCCGACAAAATCGGGCTGCTCCGCCCATCCCGAAGGGATGGAATGTGGATAGCCCCGGATGAAATCGGGGGGGAATGAGACCCACCGCGACCTAGAACCCCGTAGGGGTTCAATGCGAAAGCAAAGACGCCTCAAGGCAGTCCATCACCTTGGATGGGGTTCTCTATAAGAGCGAGTGGTTATCGCAAAAAGGGTCGATTCGGGTAAAAGCAAGTTTTCTGGTCAAGACGCACCATCTGTTCCTCAACAGCGTGCGCGGCATACCTCCCTCGAGTTCCAAAAAATCGACAAGGCGCTTGTTTTCCAAAGTACAGTATGTATCTTTGGCTATCGTCAATTTCCCCCCCCGATGATCAAGCTACCCTTCAAAACCGCAGATGTCCAGGGCCAAAGCCGGCAGTCAAACTTCCAAAACCTGTCGATTCGAAAGTTTGACGGACTGGCGCGGATTGTGGAGGTGTGCATGAAATTCGTACTTGCACAATTGTGCTTTTGGGTAAGAATTGAGGATGGTGGAAGTAATGACGTTAGGCATTATTAAATAAACTAAATATATGAAAAATAAGATTTTCTATTTTACATTATTGATTCTAATATCAGTAAGTTTGTTTGCTCAAGATCAGAAACAAACCGGAAATGATTTGAATTATTTTCGATTAATGAGTAATTCAAATAACGCAATAAAGCAAAAGTTAGATAGTGCCATCTTTGAAAATTCACATAAATCAAATTACACTTATGATACAATTGGAAATTTAACACAAGAATTGTATTATAACTGGAATGTAAACGAAAATGATTGGATACCAACAGGAATAAACGAATACTTTTACAATTCTGACGGATATTTAATACAAGACATCAACCACTGGTGGGATTATATTATAACTATCTGGCATCAAACAAAAACCGAATATTTCTTCGACAATAATTGGAATATTATTCAGAAAATTATTACAGAATGTGGTGATTGTGAAAATAACCCTGTGTGGGAGAATCAAATGAAACTCGATTTTACTTATAATGAAGAAGGATATAAGACAAGTCAGACTGAACAACTATGGGATGAAGAAAATAGTATCTGGGTTAACTCATGGAAATATGAATATAATTTTAATGAAGAAGGAAGTCTAATTCAAGTTAATTTATTTCAATGGGATTCTACAAATATTGAATGGGTAATAAGTTGGAAAAATGATTTAGAATATGATGAAGCGGGAAATAAAATTCAAGAGATTTTTTGCATTTGGGATGTTGAAAATAATGAATGGACAAACAGCGGTAAACATATTTATTCTTATAACGAAAATAGTAAATTAACTTTAAAAATTGAATTTTACTGGGATAGTAATAGTTATCTGTGGATTAATAATAAAAAGTATGAATGTGTTTATGACACAAATGGAAATATTATCGAAGAAACAAATTATAATTGGAACACAGTCAATAATCAATGGTTAAATGCTTCAAAATTTGAAAATTTATTTAATCTAAACTTTTCATTTGCTGAATTAATAATACCTAAAACATATAGTCGCTATGGAAACAATATGTTGACAGAAATTATCGAATATGATTGGTATAATAATCAATGGACAATAGATAATATTGGCATTCTATATTATTCCGAACAAATTGTAAGTTCAATTAACTCAACAGAAAATGAGATTTATAAACTATATCCAAATCCCTTTTCAAATTATGTTACATTAAGTTATCCTGGAAATTATAGTTCAGTTACATTTGAATTATTTGATTTATTCGGAAAAAAGTTGTTAATAAAAGAAATACAAAATAATACACAAATATATTTAGGAGATTTAATAAGCGGTATTTATTTATACAAAATATTTACAGAAAGTCAAAAACATTATGGAAAGTTAATAAAAGAATAACAAATGCCTAACATTGTATATGCGATAATTGCGGGGTTTTGTGGTAAATTGAAACATTGTGCAAGAAAGAAACATTTGTGCCAACTTGAAACGATAGTGCCTTGAAATCCCGCAACTACGCATATACCTGTCCGTTATAGCCAATTTTAAAACGACAACCTAATAGAGAATTCTGAATTTAAATAACTATATTTGCAACGGACGGATAGCTCAGAAGGAAGAGCGTGCAAGCAAAACTTGTAAGGTCCCTGGTTCGAGTCCAGGTCCGTTAATGCAATTTACCAAATTTCATTAACGGACCTTTTTTTATGAACTACAAAACATCTCTGCTCATCTACAGGGCACAAACAATAAACGAAAGAAAAATTTGGAAATCAAAAATAAGGTTGGTTAAAAGCCTTACTTCAATAATTAGACAACTAAACAATGTTGATTTCCAAAATATTGATAATTTCAAAAATGAAGAAAATCAATTAATTTCTTGGTATAATTCTTCCGTATCTCCACTTTTAATTATAAAAAACTCAACAACTAACCAAGATACTATAGAGTCAATAAATGAACAAGTTACTGATTTCAAAATTCAATATTTAGAAAAAAAAGAATTGTTAAATGCTAAATTTAAAAATGATAAAATTCAGCACTTAGAAACATTTTCTAAATATCTACTCTTGACCTATTGCACTTGGTCTGAAGCATCATTTATTAAGATTAAACACACCCCACACGGACTTGAATTAAATGATAGGTTTCTAGACTATGGTAAGAATATTGAAACAAAATGGAAAACATTGATTGATAAAATCATAGATAGAATTCCCAACATATATGCCAGAGATATTTCGCAAATGAAATCAGAACTAAAACAAATTTCTGAAAATCACATTGTCAATAATAGTTACATAAGAAATAAAATTGCTCACGGTCAGTGGGATGAAGCATTAAATTCCTACAACAACGACATAAATATTGAATCAAGTCAAGACCAGTCTTTTCTTGATGTTGTTAAAATAGATTCGACTTTTGAAATTCACCATTTATTCTTGGAAATTTTAGAAAATATAAGTGAAGCGAATGTGCCTGAAGAATTGATAATTAAAAAAAATAATTCTTATCTATTTCTCAAACAAAAGTTAGATGACTTAATTCAATTAAGTAAGGATTCAAAATTAGCTTAGTCTAAATGGGGAGAATTTGATGACGAGGTTTGTCCCCACGTTGGCAAGGCAACGGTTGGCGG
>JFJP01040402.1_pt1 | contig 11288 bp, 4 predicted proteins | sample 431651 | NCBI WGS metagenome assembly JFJP01 (sample SAMN02602958, study PRJNA72255) | Microbial mat metagenome, whole genome shotgun sequencing project. | biome: fresh water; feature: sink hole; material: water; isolation source: purple microbial (photo- and chemosynthetic) mats found in... | reverse complement strand
TTGTCAGACAGGGGTATATTTTCCTCGGTGTTTCCGAACGCGAATCGATTCTGGCGATGAACAATGGGGGAATAAACAAGAAACGGGTATTCCAGTTTCACTACCGCTACCCGATGATCGGCGGCCCCGCACCCATAGGAACATGTCTCGATGAACTGGTCGAGATCGCCGAAGGACTTTTCCTCGGGCAGCTCATCTATTCAACAGTTCCGCTCAAACCCTTCCACACCTCGATGGATCCTGCCGAATACAAATATCAGCTGTTCGGCTATTTCCTGCTTCTCGACAACACCTGGGAACAACATCGTCAAGCCATCGGTTTCGATATCAATACACCCTGACGGAGGCCGGCCATGAGTGCAAAAAAATACCTCGCAAGACTCTTCAACCCCGGTATCGAGCCTGTCATGGCTAAGTATCTTGAATACCGGGACATACTGGAATGTCACGAAAAAAGAGAAGGCACAGACTGTTCAAACAAGGAGATCATTCTCTTTTGCCGCCAAAAACTCGAGGAGGTCGAGGCAGCGCTTTTAGCGCCCTTCTATCTGCGGAAAAAGATCATGGCCGCCTGGCAGCTTCTTCACCGGGTGTCTGAAGAGATGGTCCTGCTCATGGACAGAGAGGAGTTGAGCGGGTTCGGGCTCCGGCTTAACCTCGAGGTAAAACTGAGCGGACTGCCGGCTGCCCAGAAAGAGGACTGGCCAAAACAGATCACCGAGGCGGTCAAGAGAATTGCAACAGCCGATTGCAGCCCAAATGAAATTGAGAGCATCCGCCAACTTTTCAAGAACATGCACAGGGCAGTCAATGCCGTAGTCGATGACGGATTCTGGGATCTCTGGGCAAAAAGACTGCTGGCGTTGTGCTATACCGTCCTGCTTATCGCGCTGATATGCTTTTTTACGGCCGCCATGACTGAGAATGCCTGTTTGAGCCCACTGAAAATTCTGACGCTCGGGGCAATGGGCGGGCTATTGAGCGGCATCGTCACCGGCGAGCGGGAAACACTTCCCAAAGGTCACTTCTGGACGCCAACCGTCTACTATATCCTTGCCAGACCGGCCCTGGGGGCGATGGCCGCCCTTGTCACCTTCTGGATGATTGAAAGCCAGTTTCTTATCAAAATCGAGCCGCCCCTGTCCGAGAATGTCGCGGCCTTCACCTGCGCCGCCAATCCCGGGGAAAAGCGCCCTGTTGTGATCGAAACCCTCCGTGAATCCGGGCCGATACATGAGTCCACCACCGCTGCCGCACCTCAGGCCAAGACAAACACGCAGGACGGCAAGGGGTCCATCGACCTTTCACTGGTCACGCTCACGGCACGGGAGGGCAGGCAAGGCTACCTCTATCTCCTGGTACTGCTCTTTGCAGGATTTGCCGGTGACAAGCTCTTGAAAACAATTGCCGATCGCGTCACCACAAAACTTATTGCCAGGGCGGAAAAAACCAAGGAGTAGTAGGAATCCGGCACTCTTGCCTCTGACATGCCTGCATTTTATACAAAAAATGCAGGCTATTCATCATCCTTGAAAAATGCGCGAAGCTCGCCGCAGAGCGTCCCGAGCATTTCACAAAATTCCGCAAGCATACCTTCCGTCTCCTGCAGGTCACCTTCCCGCAATGCCGATTCCAATAGAGAAGCGGACCTGGCGAGTTCATCCGCACCTATGGTTGATGCGACTCCTTTCACACAGTGTGCAGTTCTCGCGGCAAGATCCCTGCGGCCTGCCGCACATTCATTTCTGATTCGCAGGGCGGTATCGGCATTCCGGGCGGCAAACTCCTTGAGCAGTTTGAGGTAAAAGGCGGATGTCAGGCCGATGCGGTTGACAGCTGCCGCGGTATCCAGCCCGGCAATCTCAGGCAGAATATCGTGGCTGCCTTCCGGTGTCGGGGAAAATCTTTCACCAGGCAGAATACCTCGTTGCGGCGATATCCAGCGAACCAGCATTCGCTCGAGTTCATCCGGATCAATGGGTTTAACCAGATGATCATTCATCCCCGCGGCCAGACTCTGGTCCCGGTCTCTGGCCATGGCATGGGCGGTCATGGCGACAATCGGCAGATCGGTGAAACCTTTCTTCCGAATGATCCGAGTTGCCTCCAGCCCATCCATCTCCGGCATCTGCACATCCATGAAAACCAGATCATAAGGCTTTTCACAGACCCTCATCACTCCCTCAAGCCCATTGCCAGCGACATCTACGACACAGCCCGATTGCTTGAGAAATTCAACTGCAACCTGCTGGTTGATGATATTGTCTTCCACCAGCAAAACTCTGCCAACCTTACCGGCAGATATTTTTCCGTTATCCTGCGGGGGATTTCTCCACCGTTCCCGCTTCACTCTGCAGTCAGGGCATTGCTGGCCGGTCGCTACCTCCCCGAGACGCACGGTAAATAAAAAAGTGCTGCCATGACCGGGGGCACTCTCAACTGTCAGAGTGCCCTTCATCATTTCAACCAGTTGTCTGACGATGGCCAAACCCAGCCCCGTGCCTCCGTATCGCCGGGTTATGGTGTCGTCTGCCTGGGAAAAGGATTGAAACAACTCATCTATCTGTTCCTTAGGTATACCAATGCCGGTGTCTCGAACCGAGAAACGAAGAGTTGCCTTGCCATCACCATAACTGACGAGAGAAGTGGTTATGGCGACTTCCCCTTTCTCGGTGAATTTAATGGCATTATCAACAAGATTGACGAGAATCTGGCCGAGCCGCAGAGGGTCTCCCGTGAGTCTGGCAGGGATTTCTGGGTCAAGGGAAAAGCCGATACTGAGCCCCTTTGCCTCAGATTTGACTGTTGCAACGTTTTTTATCCTTTCCAGCACATCTGACATGACAAATTCTATATTTTCCAGCGTGAGCTTGCCAGCCTCAATCTTTGAAAAATCAAGAATATCGTTGATAACCCCCAGCAAAAGTTGCGAAGACTCCTGAATTTTGCCCAGGTAATCAGCTTGTTTTGGAGACAGCTCAGTTCGCAGGGCGAGATGAGTCAGGCCAATGACCGCATTCATGGGAGTCCGGATCTCATGGCTCATGCGGGCGAGAAAATCTCCTTTGGCCAGAGTAGCCACCTCGGCCTCCCGCCTGGCCTGGATTATTGCTTCTTCCGCCAACCCGGCCTGGATGACTTGGGAGGTAATCGCTGATATCCCCTTGAGATGGCTTTCTTCCTGAGGTGAAATCGCATGTCTGGAAAAAATGCCCAGCACACCCATGGGTTCACGATCCGCCGAGAAAAGCCCGTAACCGGCAAATGCAACAAGCCCAAGAGATTTCACCCAGTCCTGATTGCAAAAATGAGTATCATGAATCACACTGTTGCTAAAAAATCTCTCATGGTCTTTTTCTATGAGGCGTCCAATCGTATTCGACCCGGCAGGGATGCGGTCATGGAGGCCATCCGTGTCAGTATTCCTCCCTGAGTCAGCAAACAGATGCAGGCATGGAGCGTGTTCCTGACAGGCGTTCCCACCCGCTTTTCCCGGGACAGCATGGACACAGCCGCTGGCGCAGGTATCACCGGCCTTGACAATCCATACACGGGCAAAATCGGCATCGAAAATCCGGACAATTCCATCGGTAATCAGCGTCAACTTATCCTTCAGATTGCCAGGACCAAGAAGTTCCTGCTGCAGCAGGCTCAGTCGGGTGATCCGCTCCTCCGTCTTCTTTCTGGCTGCCAGTTCTTCGTTGAGCTCCGCTGTCCGCTCTCTGACCCGGCTTTCTAAAAGTTCATGTTCCCGGTGCAGGGCGGCATAGCTGTAAATATTATTAATTGCAGTATTCGATAGGCCGGCAATGTTCGCCAGACCAACAAAGACATCGCTGTCCTTTTCAATCGGACTGTAATATTCGTCGTTCTTTTTCGAGTTCCCGGCAACGAGCAGGCCAAATATTGTCGTGTTCTCTTTCGCAAAAGGGAACGCGGCCCACTGGTCGAGATGAAGTCTGTCGCGAATCAAATCACAACATGGTAGTTCTGCCACCTCCGGGTCCGAAAAGAGGATATAGTTCGGAGGCAGCAATTCTTGTAATTTTAAAGTATTGACGTCAAAAGATAGGTCCATGACGGCCCTGCGTTCATCATCCTCGTAGTAGCCTTCCATGGCGAAAATGGTAAACCTTCCAGCCGTTTCGGTTTCCAAGAAAATGACGCATCGTTCGAGATTGAGCTTGTATATGATGAAATCAAGGATTGCGGCACAGGCCTCGTTGAGATTGAAGCTGGCATTTATCTTGCCACCTGTTTTGTACAACTCGCGGTAGAGTTTAAGCTGATGTTCCGCCTTTGACTGAAGCTGGGAGAGATCATGCTTGGCCTTGAGCAGATGCTTGATCTGATCTGACAACAGTGCATAATCCTGCCGAAGTTTGCTTATCTCGTTTCCCATGGATTTGTGCCTTCGGGGCTTACCCGATTCTTCATGGCTCTTACTTCAAGCATCAGTCAAGAGCGATTCATTGCACCGTTATCAACACCATGCTTTCATTATGAAAGTGGTTTTCCCTGCCGACAGGCCCTATTTCGCCGTAGGTGTAAAAGCCGATCCACGGCACATCCATACCAATTTCCTGTCGTAAGATATCGTTCAACTCAGTCTTGACCCTGTCAGGCACATAGACCTTACCGCGCCCGACACATTCAAAATGGAAAGCCATGGCAAACGGCTCCGAACTGCTGTTGTGCAAGAGATGCTCCAGAGTCTGGCGATTGCCGTTTTTCATTTTCTCGAAATCCCTCCGGGCCACCCAAATGCTTTCCCCTTCCCCCACCTCGGTTGCCAGAGTCGCCGAGCCGTTGACTTCGTCTATGCCGCCGACCATGGTGCGAATGATGAACTGATCATACTCTTCCATACGCTGAGGGGCCTTGAAGCCAAGGGTGAATGTTTGGAAAGTTTTTGTCCAATCTTCAATATCTTGTGGTGTCAGATACTCACTTTTCAAGACATTCAGCACCGGTCGATCATCGATTTCGAGAATTGTGTTTCCTTGCGCCTTGGTCACTCTGTGCTCGACACCGATGGGAACACACCCATGACCGACTCCCCAGGAAAGGGTTGCGACCCCGCTCATCAAAGCCCAGGCGACCCCATCCGAGACAACCTCGTCATCATGATATTGGTAGGTTTGTTTGAATTTCCAGTTATCGCCGGCGGCACCGCCAAAAAATGGCAATCCTGGATGCGACTGGAGATTTTCACTGATACCCGCCCTGAGTTTATCAAAATTTATGGAAAGTCCGTCCGGAAAAAGGAAAAGTCCGAGAGAATCGTCTGCCAGACAGTTTTTCAGAGCAGTCGCGATCCGCTGCCCCGTTGTCCAGGGTTCCTGTTTAAGATGTGTCTCTATGCCGTTGACAAAGCGAATTCTGTCCGACTTGATCGCCATAACCGCTACTGAAAAATTGGACTCATCAATTTCACCGCCGACAATAACCCCTTCCGCCGAGCATCCAGTGAGAGGTGCACCGCCAGTTGCCGTGCGAATTGCCCTGATGACGGTCTGCTGGTTATAGCCGACGGTTGCAAAAGCGAAAATAAAATCAGCTTTGGCAAATCCTCCCGCGGCAAGAGCATCGCGCGCCGCTTCTTCGCCGGCAACTTGAGGATTCCTGTGATGACTGATACCAACTCCGGATTGAATGGTCATATGCTGGTCTCCTGTCGAGCATGCCCTTTTCGTACAGTTACAGCCTCCAGTTCATGGAAATTGTACGTCATGAACCTTCTAGTTTAATGATAGCCCAATTGTCACCGTCTCGCCAAGTCCGACTTTTAAATAGCCACCTTGGGCTGGTTTTTTGGTTCTCAGACGCCTTAGGCTTGCAACGCATCCATTGCAATTCTGGCGACTCTCCATGTTCAGATAGATCATCACCAAGATACACTTCTCAGAAAATATTCGGGACGCTCTTGTACAAGCCAGAGAGGTGTATCATTATATCTTGATTGAATAATTCTAGATTGAAAAAAATCACAATGGGTATTGCGCGATACATCTCCAGTCATGCTTTAGCCGACAGGGGGTCGAGATTATTCTACAAAGAAAGAGGGTTGGCAATGAAAGCAATGAAAAGGTCGATCTGCATGACAGTTTTTTTGACACTTTTGTATTTTTCACAGCTGGCGCTGGCCGATGAGAATGCCGCGCATCCGCTTTGGCTGCGTTACCCGGCGGTGTCGCCGGATGGCAACGTCATCGCCTTTGCCTATGGCGGGCAGATCTGGAAAGTCGGAAGTTCTGGTGGTGAAGCCACTCCATTGACAAGTGGCGATTTTTACAGCACACGCCCTGTGTGGTCACCGGACGGCACGTCGCTTGCCTTTGCAAGCAAGCGCCACGGGAATTTCGATATTTTCATTATGCCTGCAAGGGGTGGTGAAATCAGACGGCTTACACATCATTCGGCAAACGATCTGCCGTATGCGTTTTCACCCGATGGCCGCTCGATCTACTTTTCCTCATCGCGTCTGGGCACGCCGGAGACAGTCCTGGTGGGAACGTATGCCGACAGTGATCAACTATATAGTGTGCCGGTTGCGGGAGGAAACAGCCATCTGCTGCTGGCGACCCCAGCCCTCGACATCACCGTCAGTCCTGATGGCAAGCAACTACTCTATGACAACCGTCCCGTATATGAAAACGAATTCCGTAAAGGTGCTGTATCCGATGGCACGCGCGATATCTGGTTGTATGATCTGGTAACCAAAAAACACCGGCAGGTGACCACAAACCGGGGTGAAGACCGCGACGCTTTCTGGGCGGCAGATGGAAAGAGCTTCTATTATCTCAGTGAGCAGGGCAGCAGTTTCAATGTATGGCAGCAGACTCTGGAGGAAGGGTCTAAGCCTAGCCAGATTACCTGGCACAAAGGACAGCCAGTGCGCTTCCTGAGTTTGGCGGCGGATGGATCGATGGTTTATGGTTTCGAGGGTGAGATCTGGCGGCGCACGGCCGGCAGCAAGGAATCCAGGCCCGTTCCCGTTCATATCAGCCAGGGCTCCCTGGTCGCGGGCAGCTTTTCCTCCAGCGCGAATGCCTATGCGAGCGAAATTGCCGTGTCTGCCGACGGCTCGGAGGTGGCCGTCGTCGCACGCGGGGAAATTTTTGTCACCGCCACCGCAAGCGGCCGCACCCGGCGTATCACTTCCACCCCCGAATTCGAGCATGATATCAGTTTCAGTCCTGATGGTCGCACTTTACTCTACTGCAGTGAGCGCGGAGGTGACTCGGATGTGTATGAAGCATCGGTACCAGGTGATCGGCCCGCATCCTTCACTGCGGCCGGCCTCGTAACTGAAAAGAAGGTCATCGCCACCGAAGGCGATGCTCTTTTCCCCGCCTTTTCGCCGGACGGCAAACGCATTGCCTATCTCGACAACCGCCGCAGCATCAAGGTGTTCGACCGCGAAACCGGCAGAAGCACAACTGCGCTGAAAGAAGGATCAATTTACAGTTATGCCGATGGAGACCTCAGCCTGAAATGGTCACCGGATGGGCGCTGGATCATTGCCACAACCGGCTCAATCATCGGTGATTTGGATATCACCTTGCTGGATGCCTCCGGCAATCTGGCGCCGATGAATCTTTCCAGCAGCGGTTATAGTGACGAATCTCCTCAGTTCACACCTGACAGCCAAGCAGTGATCTGGGAGTCTGATCGCAACGGGTTGCGCAAGGCCGATGCGACCGCCAGCCAGAAGGATATCTATATTCTGCACCTCACGCAGGAAGCCTTCGATGGATTCAACCAGGCCCGGCAGGGGGTGAAGTCTGTCCTGCCTGATACAACAGAAGCAACATGGGAGCCCCAGATTCGGGGCATCCGGCATCGCACCACCAGGCTTACGCCCTACTCGTTGTCGAATATTCTCTTCAAGAAGATGCTGCCAGACAATGAGAACCTCATCTTGGTCACGGCTGAAGAACCCGGAGTTCTCGTCGGCTACCGGTTGAATGTCCATAGCCGGGCACTCGACAAGGTGTTCGCCAAGCCGCTCACAACAGGCATTATGAATGCTGATGACAAGGGAGAGAACCTCTTCACCGTTGGCCCAACAGGTATTGAACGCATAAATGCGGCCAATGGCAATGGAAATCCAATCTCGTTTGACGCCAAGATCGACTATGATCCTCGCGGTGAGGTCGCCTATCTCTTCCAGTATTTCTGGCGTATGACGAAGCTGAAATTTTATCAACCCGACATGCACGGGCGTGATTGGGGGGGCCTGCGCACCGCCTATGCCCGCTATCTGCCGCACATCCACCAGTGGGAAGACTTCGTTGATCTCTTGAGTGAAATGGCTGGCGAACTCAACGCCTCTCACATGGGCAGCTATTTCCTGCACCAGTCGGCACTTGCTGACAGCACCGCCTCGCTTGGCATTTACGAAGACCCGCATCATACTGCAGAAGGTCTGCGCGTTGCCGCTGTTCTCGTCAGCGGCCCTTGCGACGGAGCAAGATCGATGGTGAAATCCGGTGCTGTAATCCTCGCCATCGATGGAAAGAAGTTCACAAGCAACGAGGAATTCCATTCTTTTCTCAATCGCAAGACCGGAATGCCGGTAGAACTTACCGTGATTCCATCTTCAGGTGCCAAACCAGTCACCCAGATTGTCACTCCCGTCTCCATGGAACAGGAGCGCGAGCTGGCCTATGATTACTGGGTTGACAGGCGAAAGGCCATGACGGCAGAGCTCTCTCACGGTCGTCTCGGCTATCTTCATATCAATGAAATGAACGAGGTAAACTACCAGCGCACGGTTGACCAGGTATTTGGCGAATCACGGGACAAGGAGGCTATCATTGTCGATGTCCGCTTCAACCGCGGTGGACTTCTGCACGATCAGCTCGCCGCTCTTTTCACCGGCAATGTCGTGGCCGGGTTTGTTACCCGGGAAGGAATCGATGTAGGCAATATTCCTACAAAACGCTGGGGCAAGCCCACCGCCCTGCTTGCCAATGCCGGCAGTTATTCCGATGGAAGCATCTTCCCGCATCTCTATAAGCGCCTCGGCATCGGACCCGTCATCGGCGCCAGGACCCCAGGCACAGGAACGGCTGTCTGGTGGATCACGGTTCTTGGTAAAATCAAGTACGGTATTCCGCAGCTCGGCGCCAAGGATAGCAAAACCGGCTGGTTTGAGAACCAGGAAACGGTGCCGGATGTACTGGTTTACAATCATCCAGACGCTATCGAAGAAGGACGCGATCCTCAACTCGAAGCAGCTGTTGCTGAACTGCTCAAAGCTGGAAAAGGAAAAATAGACAAAAAAGAGTGATATCATGAAAATGATGACAATCTCGCCCGGTCCGCGTAATCGGGATCGGGCAGGAGAAGCAAGTCAGCGTGGTGCCAGCCAGGCAAAGAAAAGGGGGTAGCAGTCAGCTATTCGTTCTTCCTGACCGGGGGCCTGGCTGGACGATCTTCCGGGATGATGTTTTTTTGCCGGTCGGCGGAGGGCAGCCGCAGGTCTATGACCAGACCCAGGGTGGAAAGGATGAGGATGCGCGGTTCGGCATCGATCCTGACCGGCTGCGGCAGGATGCGCATTTGCAGCAGGGCCTGAATCTGCCTGGAAGTAAGCACCACTCCTTTGTACTCCGCTTCAAGCACATAGGGACAGCCTTCTTCCCAGCCGGAGCAGCCATAGGCCCGTTTTCCCTTGATAACCTCTTTCCCGCAGAGCGGGCAGCTCCCCCAGCGTGCGAGGTCAAGCCGTCTGGCGGAGCTGTTCTCGATCAGGGTGCGGATGTAACCGCTGATCCCTGCCATAAAGATATCGGGGGCGAGTTCGCCGCGCTCAATTTTTTTAAGTTTTTCCTCCCACTCCCCCGTCATCTCCGGCGATTTGAGCAGAGGATCCTGGATGAGGGCGATCAGGCAGCGGCCCATGTCGGTGCAGCGCAGTTGTTTTTTCTCACGCTCGATATAGCCGCGACGGAGCAGGGTTTCGATGATGGCGGCGCGGGTGGCTGGCGTGCCGATGCCTCGCTCCTTGAGCGCCTCACGCAGGGTGTCGTCTTCGACAAATTTACCGGCGGCCTCCATGGCCCCAAGCAGCGAGTTTTCGGTGAAGTGACTGGGAGGTTTGGTCTTGCCTTCGCGCAGGGACGGCTCATGCGGGCCGATTTCCCCTTTGCTGAAGGCCGGCAGGGCCTGATCGTCGGCAGCATCCTGGCTCATCTTCTTTTTCGGGAAGAGAATGGTCCAGCCCGGCTCAACAATCTGGGTTCCTTTGGCCTGAAATTGTACCTCCTGACTGACACCGTCTACCGTGGTCACCTGCTTGATGCAAACGGGATAGAAGGCGGCGATGAATTGGGTGGTGATCGCGTCATAGATAAGCTGATCATTGGCGCCCAGGTTACGCGGCTTGACGCCGGTGGGGATGATGGCGTGATGGTCTGTCACCTTGGTATCATCGATGATCCGGGCGGTGAACGACAGTTTTGCGAGGTTGAGCGGTGCGATCTGATCGGCCCGTATGGCCTTGAGCTTTTCCAAGATCCTGGGAACGCTCGGTTTTAAATCTTGGCTTAGATACCGTGAATCGGTACGCGGATAGGTAATGAGTTTAGCCTCATACAGACTCTGGGCAGCGGCAAGGGTGTCGGCCGCCGACAGGCCGTGCTGCTTGTTGACCTCACGCTGCAGGGTGGTGAGGTCAAAGAGCTGCGGCGGTTGCTCCTTGTTCTCTTTCCCGGCACTGCCAGTGACAACAAAGGGCTGGCTGCTTATCTTGTCAAGCAGGTCTTGGGCCTTCTCCGGTCGCTCGAAACGCTGACCGCTGTACTTGAACACTACTTCGCGATAGCGGCTAGTGAGCTCCCAGAACGGCTGTGGACGAAATTGGAGGATGGTGTCGTCACGTTCGACGATCATTGCCAGCACCGGCGTCTGCACCCGGCCGATGCTCCAGAGGACGCGATCGCTACCGCCGATCTGACCATGGCGGACGGTATAGTAGCGCGTGGCGTTGAGACCGACGATCCAGTCGGACTCGCTGCGGCAGCGGGCGGCGGCATAGAGCGCGTCGAAGTCGTGGCCGTCCTTGAGGTCCTTGAAGGCCGCCTGAATGGCCTCGGGGGTCAGGGAGTTGAGCCAGAGGCGGCGGATCGGTTTGTCTTCGCAGCGGCACAATGCCAGGATGTAGCGGAAAATCAGCTCTCCCTCCCGCCCTGCATCAGTGGCGCAGACAATTTCCTCGGCCTGTTCGCACAAGGCCTTGATCACCTGGAACTGTTCCGCCACACCGTTGTTTTTGATCA
>JFJP01005941.1_pt1 | contig 11289 bp, 8 predicted proteins | sample 431651 | NCBI WGS metagenome assembly JFJP01 (sample SAMN02602958, study PRJNA72255) | Microbial mat metagenome, whole genome shotgun sequencing project. | biome: fresh water; feature: sink hole; material: water; isolation source: purple microbial (photo- and chemosynthetic) mats found in... | reverse complement strand
GCGCTGCTGCGCGACGCACCCATCGAAGAAGAAAACGCCCTCGAACTGGCAGAGGCTCCCGAAGGAGAAGCCATCGTGTGGGACTACGCCAGCCTGGGCCTCACCCTGCGCAGCCACCCGCTGGCGCTGCTGCGCCCGCTGCTGAGCCAGCGCCGCCTGCAGACCGCCGAAGAACTGCAGGCCGCGCCCAACGGGCGGCTGGTGCGCCACTGCGGCATCGTCACCTTGCGCCAGCAACCCGAGACCGCGCACGGGGTGGTCTTTGTCACGCTGGAAGACGAGACGGGTGTGGTGCAGGTCATCGTCTGGAAGTCACTGCGCGACCGCCAGCGCGCCACCCTCACCGGCTCACGCCTGCTCGCGGTCTACGGCACCTGGCAGCGCGAAGGCGAGGTGCGCAACCTGATCGCCGGCCACCTGCAAGACCTCACGCCGTTGTTGGGTCGGCTGGCGACCGGCCACAGCCGGGATTTTCATTGAGGGCGATGAATAGGTCGCCGTGGATGAGGATGCCCGCGCCGCGAGGGACTTGTTCCGCGTTGTCCACAGTGAGCCAGGTCGGCCACACCCGTGCCGGATAGCCTGGCACGCGGCATGCGCAGGGCGCCCGAGTGGTGGGATGGTTCGGTGTGCACGTGGCTGCTATCGCCGCTCATGCGCGAGAACTTTGCGATTCGCCCCTGTCATCGATGCGCCACATACCCACTGAATAATTCAGCTTTTTCAACCCGCATTGAGAATCCCTTGGAAAAAGAAAGTGCTGTGGCCTCCCTCGGCCAGTCCACGCTGCTGCTACCCGCCTGGATTAAGGCCGCCCTGCAGGCCAATGACCGTCTCAAGCTCTACCTGTCGGTCTTGCAGTCCGCCGCCCAGCGCGCGACCCACCCCGCAACCAGTTCGGTCGACTGGACGAGGGAAATCGCTCACCTGAACCTGCGCCAGGCCACCTGGCTCAAGGATGTGAGCACAACGGCCTACCTGCAGGACCAGACACTGATCGTGCCCCAGCTCTCGCACTGGCTCGATGCACTCGCCGCCGATCTGGGCATCATGGCCCGCCCTGTGTGCGACATCGCCGAACACAAACACCCCGCGCTCGCAGCGCGGCGCGACATCTGGATCAAGAAGATCGGAGAACTCGGCGACGACGAAGGCCTCAGCCCGCAGGCACTGAACGACCTGACCCACGGCAACCGGCAGGGCAGCGACAGCTTTCATCTGCTGGTGATGGACCTGCACAAGCAACTCAACGCGATGGCGATCGCGGTCGCCACGGAAGACTTGGACGGCGCACACGTCTGGCAGATCGCAGATGATGACCGGCCACTCATTCAGGCGTTCATGCGCGGCCTGTCGCGCACCGCACCCCTGAAATTCAACCATCCAGGCCTGGACACCGCGGTGACGCGAAACGGCAAGCGTCTTCTGATCCAGAACGACATCGGCACCAACGATGCCCATGTGCTGGTCATTGAGGTGGAGAAGCACGCGATCACGCTCACCTATTCGGATCTGCATGTGGCCCGCTTCGGCTTCTTTCAGCAGATGCTGGAGGGCATCGGTTTTGAGTGGACGGTGTTCGATCCGCGCACGACCGATGGCCTCAACGAGGGCAAGCCCTACCAGGTGGGGAACGCGGTCTTCAAGGCAGCCGACAACGATGCGCTGCGGATGGCACTGGAGGCCGTGGGCTCGCGGATCGTCTTCGTGATCGACTGGAACCGCGCCCGCAAGCGACTGCAGGCCTTCGTGCGCAAACCGGTGGCCCTGGCCGTGCTGCGTTTTGCCGCCGAACAAGATCTGGGCCACATGGCCTGGCTTCTGGCCGGCGGTGAGCAACTCGTTTTTGAGGCTATGCAGGCGGTCGACGGGGACGCTTTTCGCATCGGCGAACGGCTGGATCAGGTGCTGGGTGAGGCTGCCGCGCAAAAGTTTCTGCAGGATCTGCTGCGTGTGGCGAGCGTGAAGCTGCGCGAGCAGCTGCCTGTTGCGCTGATCGCCGACGAAGCACGGCTGCTGCTCGCCCGGGAACTGCAGCGTCGCAGCCATGAATACGACCTGCTGGCCGAGCATGCAGCCTTCTGCCATGCGATTGCACTGGCATTGAGTGAAGGAATGGAGTTCGCCAGCACCACGGCAGACGGTTTGCAGCGCGCAAAAGACTGGGAACGCAAGGCCGATCATGTGCTCATGGAGGCGCGGCGCCGGGCCGAACGCCAGCCGCGCTGGCTGCCCATGGTGCAGCTGCTTGAGCACATGGACAACACAGCCGATGCGCTGGAGGAAGCCACTTTCATCCACAGCATGACGCTGGCGCCGCCCCTGGATGGCTTGCCGCCATCTGTGAACGCCGTGCTGGGTGAGCTGGCCGACACCACGCTGACCGCCATCCAGGACCAGATCAAGGCGATCGAGATCGCCCGCCTCATGAGCGAGCACGCCGAGCCCACCGACAGCGAAGCCTTCCTGCAGGCGCTCTGGCGCATGCTGCGCGCCGAACGCATTTGCGACGACCTTCTGCGCACTGCACGTGTTCGCATCGTCGAGACCCTGCACGCAAGCCCGGTAGCCTGTTCACTCGCCACCGAACTGGCCTCGACCATCGAGAACGCCACCGACAGCTTGCTCACGGCCGGCTACGCGCTGCGCAAGCTGGTCTTCAACAAGTCGGGGATGTCCGCATGAACGCCGCTCTGCATTGGCCAAAACACTTTTATCTCGTGGGCGGCGCGCAAGACCCGCTCCATGTCAAGCCCACTCGAGAGAACATGGGCTCCAAGGCACACAACCTGTTGCAAATGTCTGCCATCGGTCTGCCGGTGCCGCCCGCGCTGGTGATCGGGACACACTTCACGCCATCCCCCGATGACTGCATGCTGCCACTTTTCAGTGTTGGCCTGCCTGCCCTGGAGGCGGTGACTGGCCTGACGTTTGGAGACCCCCGACAGCCCTTGATCGTGTCCGTGCGCTCGGGTGCCCCAGTATCCATGCCCGGCATGATGGAGACTTTGCTCAACATCGGTCTTTGCGAAACCACGCTGCCCGGTCTGTTGCGCCAGACTGGGCAGCCGCGCCTGGTGTGGGACGCTTACCGCCGCCTGATCGCCACCTATGGTGAGGTGGTGGCCGGAATTCCAGGCGCGCTGTTCGAGGACGAAATCGGCCGCACAACCCAGGGGCGGGATGAAAGGTTGCTGGACTTCAGCGAGCTGCGCGCGATGAGTCAGCGTTTCCTCGACATCTATCGGGAGCAAGCGGGTGAACCGTTTCCCCAGGATGTGCACATACAGCTCAGCGGCGCGGTGAAAGCCGTGTTCGCCTCGTGGCAACTGCCCAAGGCCAAGACCTACCGTGAGCTGCACGGCATCGACGATGCGATGGGCACCGCAGTGACGGTGCAGAAAATGGTGTTTGGCAATTCGGGCTGCCATTCGGGCGCTGGCGTGGGCTTCACGCGCGACCCGACCAGCGGAGAAAAAGCCATCTGGGTCGACTTCCTGGCCAATGCTCAGGGCGAAGATGTGGTCGCAGGACAACGCAATGCGCATGGCCACGAGGTGCTGGCCCAGACCGCGCCCACCGCCTGGGACGAATTGCAAGCGACCGCGCGACAGCTGGAGCAAGCCTTTGGGGACATGCAGGACTTTGAGTTCACAGTGCAGGATGGCGTGCTTTACATGCTGCAGACCCGTTCAGGCAAGCGGACACCGCTGGCTGCGGCCCGCATTGCACTCGACCTGCTGGACGAAGGCGTGATCGATCCCGGGCAAGCCATGGAAAAGACGCAGTGGCTGACAGATGAAAATCTGTCCACGCTGCGGCTGGTGGGCTCAGACGCCGACAACCCGGGCGCTCATCCGGCGACCGCGCTGGCACAGGCCATGTCGGCCTGTAATGGTGTGGTTTGCGGTGAAATCGCACTGAATGCGCAGCGCGCCCAGGAACGTGCCGCAACCGGTGCACCGGTTGTACTGGTTCGCCAAGACGCTCAAACCAGTGACATTGCCGCTCTGGATGCCGCCGTCGGCTTGCTAACGCGGCGCGGCGCGCGCACCTCGCACGCTGCGGTGGTGGCCCGACAAATGAACAAGGTGTGTCTGGTCGCTTGCAGCGCGTTGGAAATTGATGAAGCTGGCCGAAGTGTGCGCATCCACGATCGCGAATTCGCCGAAGGTGATCTGATCACGCTTGATGGCAACGAGGGCCTGGTGTATGCAGGCTGTTTGGCCACGGTTGGTGTGACAGACGAGACGTTGCTGGCGCGTTTGCACGCCCTGCGCGAGGCCAATTCATCCGCGGACCACTCGGGCCACAAGTCCAGGCCCGCGAAACACCAGCACCCCGCATGAAACGCCTTTGTATCGGTCACCTCCTAATCAACACCGCAGTCACCTCGCCATGAACATCAACAACGACTTTGTCGAAAACCACACCTTTGAGGAACTGCAGATCGGCCAGAGCGCCCGGTTGCTGCGCACCCTCACCCCGCAGGACATCCAGGCTTTCGCAGCGGTGTCCGGCGACACCAACCCGGCGCACCTGAATGCCGAATACGCCAACGAAACCCTGTTCCACGGCGTGATTGCCCACGGCATGTGGAGCGGCGCGCTGATATCTGCCTTGCTGGGCACGCAGTTTCCCGGCACGGGCACCATCTACCTCGACCAGGCCCTGCACTTTTCGCGGCCCGTTCGGATCGGTGACACGTTGACCGTGTGCGCCACTGTCACTGCCAAGGACGAGCAGAAGAAGATCGTCGAACTGGCCTGTGAAGCAGTCAACCAGAATGGGGAGCAGGTGGTCAGGGGGGTTGCGCGGGTACTCGCGCCGCCGCACAAGATCCGTATGCCTCGTGGCAGCTTGCCGCAGATTCGAGTGTTCGATCCTGAGGCCCGGTTCAACGACCTGCTCGCCCTGGCCAGAGGCATTCCCGCGGTGCGTTGTGCGGTGGTTCACCCTTGTGACGAGGGCTCGCTCAGCGGAGCGATGGAAGCGGCCGCCCACGGCTTGCTGGAGCCGGTGTTGATCGGACCTGAAATGCGCATCCGAGCAATTGCGGAGGAATTCAACCTTGACCTGAACGGCATGACGGTCGTGAACAAGCCGCACAGCCATGCTGCCGCCGAGCATGCGTCGACGATGGCCGCGAACGGCGAGGTGCAGAGCCTGATGAAGGGAAGTTTGCACACCGATGAACTGATTCACGCCGTGCTGGCGCGCCAGGAACTGCGAACCGGGCGGCGTATGTCGCACGTGTTCCGCTTCGATGTGCCGCTGTATAGCAAGCCTTTGATCATCACCGATGCTGCGCTCAACATCCGCCCGACGCTGGAGGACAAGGTGGACATCGTGCAGAACGCCATCGACTTTGCCCGCCTGCTGGGTGTGGAGTTGCCACGGGTCGCCCTGTTGGCGGCGTTGGAAAACGTGAGCTCCCACATGCCCTCGACACTCGATGCAGCAGCGCTTTGCAAGATGGCCGACCGCGGCCAGATTCGCGGGGGACTGCTGGACGGACCGCTGGCATTCGACAACGCCATTTCGCCCGAAGCGACCCTGATCAAACAGATCGAGTCGAAGGTCGCCGGACAGGCCGACGTATTGGTCGTGCCCGACCTGGAGAGCGGCAACATGCTGGCCAAGCAATTGGAGTACCTGGCTGGCGCCGCAGGCTCGGGCATCGTGTTGGGTGCCCGCGTGCCGATCGCGCTCACGAGCCGCGCCGACGGACCCAGGGCCCGTGTCTCATCGGCTCTGCTGGCCTTGCTGGTGGCCCATCAGGGTCGAAAAGCGGAACAGCTCAGGACATCCTGAAGCGCAGACGTCCAGCAATGTTTGTTGCGGCTGCCCTTGATGGTGGCTAGTGTCTGCCGCTTCAAGCCATGTTGTGCAGGCCTGCGTCGACATAGATGACATCGCCGGTCATGCCCGATGCACCGCCACCCACCAGAAACGCCACCGCGCGGCCCACCTCGGCAATGTCCACCAGGCGGTGCCCAGGCGTGCGGGTCACCGCCATGTCGATCAGTTCGTCGAAGTGCGCAATACCCGACGCCGCCCGTGTGCGCAGCGGACCGGGCGACACGGCGTAGACCCGGATGTCGCGTTCCCCGAGTTCCTTGGCCATGTAGCGCACCGCGGACTGCAACGCGGCCTTGACTGGTCCCATCATGTTGTAGTTGTTCACCACCTTGTCGGCGCCGTAGTAGCTCATGGTGATCAGCGCACCGCCCGGGTTCATCAGACTCTCGGCGTGATGCGCCAACTCGATGAAGGAATGGCAGGACACCTGCATGGCCTGGAGGAAACCGGCCTGCGAGCAATCGATGATGCGACCATGCAGGTCGTCTTTCGGTGCAAACGCAATGGAATGGATGACGAAGTCGAGGCTGCCCCAGGAGGCCCGGATCTGATCGAACACCGCCTGCATCTGGCCCGGCTGCGTCACGTCCAGTGGCAGCACCAGTGTTGCATCGATCTGCCGGGCCAACGGCTCCACATAGGTACGGCTCTTCTCGTTGAGATAGGTCAGCGCGATGTCTGCACCAAAGGCACGCAATTTGGCTGCGCAACCGAAGGCGATGCTGTCGCCATTGGCAACTCCCACCACCAGCCCCCGCTTGCCCTTGAGCATGTCGCCGATGCGGGCGTTCTCGTCCCAGACCTTGGGTAAGGGATCGATGGATCTCGGATCGATAAACATGGCAAGTCCTTGGTGTTTGGGAAAGCGCGTCGGTGGGTGTGGATGAACTGCGGCGTTACAGGCCCATCAGTTCACCAGCATGTTCGGCGAGCATGCGTTCTTCGTCAGTCTTGAGTACCAGGACCTGCACGCGAGACTCGGGTGAGCTGATGACGGTGGCATTGCGCTGGTTGGCATCGGCATCGATGTGGATGCCCATCCACTGCGTGTCGGCCAGCATCATGGCGCGCACCTGGGCGGCGTTCTCACCGATGCCGCCGGTGAGGACCACCGCGTCCAGTCCCCCGAGGCAGGCCGCCAGGCCGCCCATCTCGCGTCTGCCGCGGTCCGCAAAGTAGGCCAGCGCATCCCGGGCTGCGGGGCTGTCCGAGTCCTGCAAGTCGCGCACATCGTGCGAGAGCCCCGAGATGCCCTTGAGCCCCGCGTGCCGGTAGAGCAAATCGCCGATGGCCGCCGCGCTCATGCCTTTTTCCACCATCAGGTACAGCAGTACGCCGGGGTCCAGCTGGCCACAGCGCGTGCCCATGGGAAGACCATCGAGCGCGGTGAAACCCATGGTGGAGGCCACCGATCGGCCGTCTCGCATCGCACACATCGATGCCCCATTACCCAGGTGAGCCACGATCACGCGACCCTGTGCCAGCACCGGCATGAAGCTGCGCAAGCGCCGCGCAATGAACTCATAAGACAGGCCGTGGAATCCGTAGCGCCGGATGCCCTCGTCGTAGTAGCTGCGCGGCAACGCGAACGTATCGGCCACAAAGGGATGGCTGCGGTGGAAGGAGGTGTCGAAGCAGGCAATCTGGGTCGCGCTGGGAAAAGCCATCTGTGCTGCCCGAATACCTGCGAGGTTGTGAGGCTGGTGCAGGGGAGCAAGCGGCACAAGACGATCCAGCGCTGACATCAGCGCATCGTCGATCAGCGCCGGGACAACGTGGTCGGGACCACCATGCACCACGCGGTGGCTCACGGCCACCACCCGTGCGCCCACGTGGGCCAGCTCCAGCCAGCGCAGGATCGCGCCCACCGCCTCGACATGCCCGGCTGTCCCCAGTTTGTTGGTGGCGTTGCCGCTGGTGGCCACCTTTTCGCTGGGCCTGACAGAAAACAAAGCGTCTGTGCCAAGACCTTCGATCTGTCCGGCAGACAGCAAAGCCAGTTCATCAGTGGCCGCATAGACCGCAAATTTCAGTGACGAAGACCCCGCGTTCAACGTGAGCAGCAAAGGGTCGGCGGTCACCGCAGGCGGACGCGGTTCAATCGCCATACCGAACTGTGACGTAGTGACCGGGCGCGGCCCCCAGGGCAGGATCGACGGGCGGCTGGCGCGCGCCAACCCTCTCGCCGGCGCCGTGTTCCTGCATCCACCCGCTCCAGGCCTCCCACCAGCTGCCCTGGCGGTGTGCGGCTGTGGCCGCCCATTCGTCCGGGGTGCGTCGCTTGTCCGCCCGGGCTGTGGTCTGCATCTGGTAGTGCCTTCCAGCATGGCCGGGCTCGGAGACGATGCCGGCATTGTGGCCACCGTTGGTCAGAACAAAGGTCACATCGGAGGCGACCAACTGGTGAAGTTTGAACACAGAGCGCCAGGGAGACACATGGTCCTTGACCGTACCCACAGCGAACACGGGTACGGAGATGTCATGTAACGAGACCGCCTCGCCTTCAAACGTGTAGCGCCCTTCTGCCAGATCGTTGCCCAAGTACATGTGGCGCAGATACTGGCTGTGCATCACCGCCGGCAGGCGCGTCACATCGGCATTCCATGCCATCAGGTCGTTGGTGTAGGGCGGCTCCCCCAACAGCATCGAGCGGGTTCGCTGCGACCACACCAGTTCCCGGGAATGCAGAAACTGGAACGATCCAGCCATCTGCCGACCACTCAGGAATCCCTGCTCCGTCATCATGTCCTCGAGCATTTCAACCTGAGCTGTGTCGATCATCACGCCCATCTCGCCGGGTTCGGAAAAGTCTGTCTCGGCAGCCATCAACGTCAGACTGGCCAGGCGTGCTGGCTGACTCTCCGATTCCGGTTGCTGTGCAAGCGCCGCGGCCGCAATGGAGGTGAATGTGCCCCCCAGGCAGTAACCAGCCAGGTGCACCGGCCGCTGCGCCGTGGCATGCACATACGCCAACGCTTCCAGCACGCCGAGACGCACATAGTCATCCAGCGTCAGCAGCGCATCGCCTTCATCTGGATTGCGCCAGGACACGATGTACACGGTATGCCCCTGCCCGACCAGCCAGCGGACCATCGAATTGTGGCTAGCGAGGTCCAGGATGTAGTACTTCATGATGCAGGACGGAACGATCAGCACCGGCTCCGCATGCACTTGGTCGGTCACCGCCTGGTACTGAATCAGTTCGATCAGGTCGTTGCGCAGGACCACCTGCCCAGGGGTCATGGCCAGACCGTGTCCGGGTGCCAACACCTCGGCCTCAACATGACGCGGCTTCAGCCCGTGGCGTTGACGCCATTCGTCCATGGCATGCCCCATGCCCGCCACCAGGCTTTGTCCGCGGGTGTCGATGGCCTTGTGCAATGCCTGAGGGTTGGAAAGGAGAGCGTTGCTGGGTGAGAGCATGTCCAACCATTGCCTGGCGAAGAACTGCAGCTGCTCGCGCGAATGCGGCTCCATACCGCGAAGCTCGGCAGCGCTCTGTGCCCATTGTTCCCACGCCACATTGGCCGATGCCAGGGCACTCCAGGGCCACTGGTTCCACGTTGCGTCGCCGAAGCGCGGGTCTCTTGGAGACTCGGCTTCGAGGGGCGCGTTGGCTGTTGTTCCCGGACCATCACCATCCAAGGTCATTGGCTGCAACCAGGGTGCAGCACCGAGCAACGACTCAGTCAGCCATGAAAGACCCAGGTTCTGCGCCTCGATACCCAGCCGGGCTTGAGTGCCCGGTGATACGACCAAGTTGAGCAACCAGTCGTTCCACGCTCGAGCCAGGGACACGGGGGATAATCCGACGCTGATACGGGCCAGCGCAGCATGGGCAAGCTGGTCCAGCCCTGCAGCCGCTTGGTGAAGATCGGGATTCTGTTTGGTGTAGCTCATCAAGAAAATATATCGGTGTCTTGTGACAGAGATTTGAAATTCGGCGAATGGGAGCGCGAGGCCAGCATTTCGTGGTTCGACAAGACATGGTCGGGGATGCCAGGCGCGCCCAGCGCCTGCAGCCGCCGATGGGATTCGCTCTGGCGATCCAGCGGCAGATTGCGCTTGGCGCTGAGGTAGTGGGTGGTGAAGACGTCGAGGTAAGCGGCGAGCGTGTCGGCCGCGTGGGGCTCGCCGGCCAGCGCCAGACACTGCGCAGCCACCTCCGCGGTACAAAAATGATCGGATCGGGACGAGCGGCGCAGTCGGTAGTTCGATGCGGTGCCCGGTTGCAGGCTGAGCACCGGCAAGCGGTCGAGGTAGGGGCTTTTGCGGAACATCTTGCGGGCCTCGGCCCAGGTGCCGTCGAGCAACACAAAGAGCGGCCGCCGGGCGGCTGACCCTCCGCGCGAGGCGCCGTCGCCCGCTGCTGGCTCCAGCCGCGTCACCACCCGCGCCGCGTCAGCAAACTCGCCGGGAAACACCAGATAGGGCTGCCACTGCGGCTCAGCGAGCAAAGCGGGCAAAGCCGGGTCAACGGCGGTGCGTGACCAGCCGAAGGCAAAGGTATCGCTGACCAGATCGGCCACCAGCCAGCCGGTGTTGCTGGGCTTGAGCGCTTCAATGTCGCCCATGATCAAACACACACCCGCGCGCGTGGGCAGCGCCGGGCGCAGCGCACACAGGCAATGGCTGAGCACAAGACGACAACCCGGGCAACGCCCACCGCCCGAGCCACGGGCCAGGAAAGGCTTGGCGCTGGCGGCCAGACGCGCCGCGCGCAAGCGGGTGACGGCATGAACAGATGCAGGGACAGGTGGCGGCATGGGGGCTTGAAGCATGCTGTCAATGTAGCGCGGCGCGTTACGATGCTGCCCAGGTACGGCAGCACACGCGTCCACAAGGGCACCCAGGGCGTTGTTTCTGACCTCGGGCGCACCACCAGCCCACACACCGCCAAGCGCACAGCCCAATGACACACGCACCGACACCACCTGCAGAACCCGAGGCCGCCGGGCCCCTGCGGCTGCAGCCGGTGAATGCGGGCGTGTTCAGCGTGCACGGGCGCGATGGCGCGCACCTGGGCAACCTCAAGCAGATCGGCTCGCGGTGGAAGTTCAAGGCGGTGGGCCACGACGCCGCGAGACAGGTGGAGCCCGGCGGGGGTCCTTTGACCGCGGGTCACAACGCGGTGTTTTCCGAGCCCGACGCCGCGGCGGTGAACGCCGTGCTGGCGCCGCTGCTGCTCTGAGCAGCTGAGCAACAACCGGGCATGCCCGCCTTGACGCCCCAAACACCACCCAACCACCGCATCCACCCACACACCCATGCTCGCCAACCTCACGCCCTTTCTGTGGCACTGGGCCATCACCGCCACCGCGCTCTGGGTCGCCAGCCACCTCTTCAAGGGCATGCACTTCGGCAGCACCTCGGCGCTGGTGGTGTCCGCCCTGCTGCTGGGGCTGGCCAATGCGGTGGTGCGCCCGC
>JFJP01024708.1_pt1 | contig 11290 bp, 12 predicted proteins | sample 431651 | NCBI WGS metagenome assembly JFJP01 (sample SAMN02602958, study PRJNA72255) | Microbial mat metagenome, whole genome shotgun sequencing project. | biome: fresh water; feature: sink hole; material: water; isolation source: purple microbial (photo- and chemosynthetic) mats found in... | reverse complement strand
CAGCCTCGAACTTGATACGAGCATGTGGTGGCCACGGGTACTCGGGGTACTCGGGACTGCCGCACCTATTGACGGAGGAGTTTCCGAACCAGATCTTGGAGGGCGAGAACTCGGTGCTGCTGCTGCAGGTGGCTCGGCACTTGTCGAAGACTTGGTTCGAGCTGCAGCGTGACAAGCCTGTGCAGCTGTCGGGCTTCTTCGGCTTCCTCAGAGACAGAGACGCGCTGCTCGAGTCGCCGGTGCCTGTCTCGGCCGAGCCGTCAGCCTTGGCGCAGCTCTTCCGGAGAGCGACTTGCTTCCTCAGCCAGCAGCTCGCGGCTTCGATGGTGCAGCACATGGCGCAGACGCCCGACCCGAAGCAGGTGTGGGACACGAAGGTGGGCAACCAGTGCCAGCGACTCGCACGCATCTTCTCGGTGCAGGCCATCCTCGAGGCGGCCCAGCAGACCCTCGGAACCCTCGGCGAAGGCCCCGTCCGCGCAGCTCTCTCGCGACTGCTGCAGCTGGCCGCCATCAACCTCGTCGACGAGTTCGCAGGGCCGCTGCTCGAAAGCGGTGCACTGACCGCTGCGCACCTGGCCGTCCTACTGCCCCGCAGAGACGCGCTGCTCGACGAACTCGCCGTCGACGGACTCGTCCTGGCCGAAGGCATGCAGTGGGACGACGACTTCCTCGGCTCAGCCATCGGCTCCGCAGACAAAGACCCCTACGAAACTCTCCTCAAGTGGGCACGCGAGCTGGGACAGCTCAACCAGTTCGAACACCAGATCCACCCCGCCGTCCTCGAACACCAACTCAAAGTCGCACACATCAGAGCAAACCAAAAGCTCTAGCATTCTAGACCACTGGTCTAATTAACATCCATTCTTTTCAGCAAGTATTTTGCTCTCCTCTCTTCCCGTCGATATGTCACTGCTCGATGTGCATCGAAGACCCTCCTTGGCTTCTCTAAGCAGTCTTTTTGATCGCTTGGAATAACTAGCTTTTCCTAATTCCCGAACCCAAAGCATCGAAAGAACAACTTCTATCCATCGAGATGCTCTAACTCTATCGAGATGCGTCAGACACCTCACCACAAAAGATTGAGAAGAACACGTCAAACAGTCGGTGACATGAGACAGCAGCGAAGAGACACGAAGATGTAATAGCGAGCAATCTAAATTACTTCGTAAATTTAAATTCAAATAAAATGAGTGGCGAAGACTTCACATTGAAAGAATGTCTGGCTGAATACCTCAAAGGCGGCATAACAGAGATGCCGAAGATTGAGTCGAGAGTCGTCTGCTTCGAGCCACTGAAGATAACCGACGACGACCTGCACTACATCGAGATCCAGGGTCTGCAAGACGTGATCCTTAAGCAGATCATGGCCACGGGAAAGAAGACCGGCAGCTACCGAGTGATACTGATCGACTGGAACTTCTTGATCAAGAGAGTCCCCCACTCGACCACCCACTACATCGACATCCAAGCCGATTCCTATAGACTCGAACATACCAACTCACCCGCCAAAGTGAGTCTCGATGAAATCACGAACATGCTGGATGACGTCGACATCAAGTTCCTCTTCGAGAGGAAGAAGAAGTCGCTCCAAGAAGCCACCAGCAACTCGAACCAGAAAAGCACCACTGCCTCGAACAACAGAGAGAACCAGCCTCCGAAGTCAGTCTTGAGGACAGGCATCCCCCAGTCGACAGGAGACCAGCTGATCAAGACAGGCTTCGACTCGAACGACATGCTCAACATCCACGACATCCTCAACACCTCTGTCGTCGACAAAGACCAGCCCAACCCTCTCTCGCTCCAACCGCCCAACAGACAAGCACTGCAAGATGCGAAGAAGTACGAGAAGTTCAAGAACATGAACCAAGACTCCGCCTTCCTCGCCAACATGGAAGACTTCCTCGTCGGCAAAAGAGATCCCCAGCCCAAAGACCTCTCGCGTAGCTTCGACTGACTAGACCCCCCCAAGAAGCAGATCCGCCTGGCAGACATCTTCGAAGGCTACAGGAAGGGCAAGCTGAACTGGAGTCAGATCGTCTTCAACAAAGAGACCGTCGACTACCTGCAGAAGCACCTGCACACACTACTGTCGAATAACTAATTCATTAATTAATGCCTCGAACCACTTCAACATTCATTCATGGACACCGAAGATCTCGACCAGCTGCCGTCTCTGACCGCTTTCCACAGGTACATCTGCTCGCTGGACTACTTCGCAGACTTCAAAGACAAACTCGACTCGGTTAACAACTCGCTCGAGCTCAAAGAAGAGGAGAGACCGCAGGTCGGCGAGAAGATCAAGCTCAAGTTCGACACTGCGTTCGAGTACATCGCTGAGTGGGAGGAAATGTTCTTCCTCGAGGCAAAGGCCCAGATTATCAGAGGCGGCATCACGGAGAAACTCCCGACCGACGAGTTTTTCCTCAAGTCCGTCGAGTCAGACGACGCCTTCTACATCATGACCTTCCAGCTGAGAGAGAACAAGGGAAACACCTACCGCATCTACGACTTCTGCATCCTCTCGCTCGAAGACGTACTCTTTCCCTCAGCAGCCCGACACTCCCCAAGACACCCACCTCATCTGCATCGTCGACTACTTCGGGGCTGAGACGCTCAAGCTCAAGTGCTTCATGGAGAGAGACTCCCACAGATTCAAAATATTCTTCGAGCTGCTCCACGAAGACTCGGTGTGGAAAGTGCAGAAGGTCTGCAACATGGCCACGCTGCACAGAGAGTATCAAGGAATCCACTCGCTGCCCAAACTGAGCTTCGCAGACACCATCCTCAACCCAGCCGCAGTCAGCAGCCAGCACCAAGAGTACTTCGAGATACCCGACAAGCTCAGAGAAGTCCTCGAGCTGCGCTACAACTCATCACAGTTCACTGCCATCAAAAGCAGTCTCAAGAAAAACGGCATCACCTTGATCCAAGGCCCGCCAGGCACAGGCAAAACGAACACTATACTCGGCATCCTCTCGGTGCTCTTGAACACCAAAGACAAGAACGATGCGAAGAGAGACCTGCCTGCTGCGCACCAAATGGTCGAAGAGCGGATACCTCTGGAGAAGAAGTCAGACGACTACAAGAAGAAGCAGTTCGCGAAGGCGATGCCATGGCTGCGGGCAGGATACGCGAACCCGAGAGACCACGACAAGTCCAAAATAGAGCTGCCGCTCGAGAAGCACCTGGTCTACCCGATCTCCATCCTCTCGGACGAGTAGACCCCGTTGACCAGACACATCCACCTGCCTCGCTACGAACCGAACTACTTCGTGAAGCCTCAGAGGATCCTCATCTGCGCACCCTCAAACGCAGCCATCGACCAAATCATCCGACTCGTCAGCCAGAAAGGCATCCTCGACAACGAAGGCAAGCCGTCCAAGCCGTCTCTGGTCCGCATCGGGCCGAACTACCACGAGAGTCTGCGAGACGTGTCGCTGGAGTACCTGGTCACGACAGAGATCGGAGCAGATCCCAACAAGAACTTCACTGATGTCAGGAGCACGGTAGTCTGATGCGAACCAGATCCTCAAACGGACGAAGCTCATCTGCAGCACACTGTCAGTAGCTGGCTCGCTCTTGCTGGCAACCACAGGAGAGGTGTACGACACAGTCATCATCGACGAAGCAGCCCAAGCAGTCGAACCCTCCACTCTGATACCGCTCAAGTACAGTAGACTCTGATCAAGCCAGAGTGCAAGCGACTGATCCTCATCGGAGACCCCAACCAGCTGCCTGCGACTATCTTCTCTCGAGTCGCTGAGTCCAAAGAGTACGACCGCAGTCTCTTTCAGAGGATGCAGTCGCAGGGCTACCCCGTGACTCTCTTGGACGAGCAGTACAGAATGAACAGGTACGTCTCGAAGTTCATCTCGGACTCTTTCTACCAAGGCAAGCTGCAGGACAACGAACACCTCGACCGCATCATCGGCGACCCTCCGCTGCTCAAGAACCCTTCGATGGACTACCTGGTCTTCCTGCACTCGACCGGCCCGGAAGAGTTCGAGAACGGCTCGTACCAAAACATGCGAGAAATAGACTTGGCTGTCAACGTCTGCGAAGAGATCCACCAGTCGACCCCATCGATGGACATGAGCGGCATCGGCATCATCACTCCCTACTCGAGACAAGTCTACCAGATGCGAGAACGGCTTAAAACCACCACCAAAGAGATCGGCAGTAAAGTCGAAGTCAACACAGTCGACGGCTTCCAAGGGAGAGAGAAAGACGTGATCATCTTCAGCTGCGTCCGATCCTACACGAAAGACGACGCTGCACATAAAAACAAAAGCATCGGCTTTGTCGACGACGCCAGACGCATGAACGTCAGTCTCTCTCGAGCTCGCATCACTCTCGTCGTCATCGGCAACATCACGAAGCTCTACGAGTCGAAGCGGTGGAGAAAACTCATCGACTACTCCTCAGCTCTCGGCGCGCTCTACGACATGGACGGCTGGGTGAACCAGACGGGACTGCCGAAGAAGATCGAGAAGCTCAAGATCACCGATCTGATAAAGCATCTTAATTAGTCATTAGTGGAAGTGGAGAGTGGGAGTAGTTAGTAGAGAGCGGAGTGGTCGCGGTAGTTGTTCGGTGCTGCGTAGTGCTGCTGGTGGTGAGGGTGGTGAGGGTGGTGTGGGTGGCTGTAGGTGTCCTGTGCAGCAGCGTCGAGCTGTGACGAGACGTCGTGGATGATTGCTTGGTACTCCTGGTCAGACTGCTTGGTGTCCATCTGGTAGTTCTTCCAGTCGAAGTCGTTGCTCAAGAGGTTCGACTGCGGTCTCGAGGGGAGGCTGTAGTCTGCGGTCAACTGCGGCTGATGAATGCCGAGAGTCGGACCGCGGATCTCCTGCTGGTACGGCAAGAGGTAGCTGCTGGCTGTGCACGAGATTGGAGGCTTCGAGAAGGACTGAGGCGTGTCGTCGAAGATCTGAACATGTCTCGAAGAAGCCGTCCGATGTGCGTTGGTGAACGAGGTCGGCTCTGGGTAAATCGGTGCTGCGTAGAGGTTGACTTCGAAGGGCTGCTGGCCGTTCGAGGGAGTCAGCAGATTCATCGAAGACTGTCTAGCGATGGGCGGCTTCTGGTACTGAGCAGTGTCGAGTGGCTTGCTCGAAGTGCTTGGGTTTGGAGGGCCAGTGATTCTGTTCTTCGAAGTGTGTCTTTGGTTCGGGGTTGGCTTCTTCGGAGCAGTCGGAGGCTTTAGCGAGTTGACCGGTGTCGAGTGGACGACTGGTTTCTGTGCGAGGTATTTCTCGCTGGCCGACAGCTGTCCCTTCTCGGTGGTCTGCACGAATGCTGGAGAGTAGCTCGCTTGTTCTACAGGGTAAGCCGGGTATTCAGGGGGCTGATAGTTCACATTTTGCGTTGGCTGAGGAATATCTCTCAACGCATCTCTATTCATCTGCCAGCCAGCCGATCCCTGCGCCTCACCAGCCTCGATGGATTGTTCGTAGTGGACAGGATAGTAGTTCTCGTCTCGTTCGACGTGCTGCTGGGGGTAGGTGTAAGCTGCGCCGTATTGGTAGTCTCCGGTGGAGTATTCCGAGTAAGTTGCTGCAGTCGGCAGCGAGAGTTGTCGGACGAAGGCTGGCTGTTTGGGTTGCTGGACGGTGATGGCGTTGTGGTCGCAGAAGAAGCTGTGTTGGTAGCTGTTGATGAAGTGGTTGACGTAGGAAAGGTCGACGCCGAGTCTGTCGATCAGCTGCTGCACAGAAGCTCTGCTGTCTATCTTCGGATGCATCATGTGGAGGAGGATGTCGATCGTTTCGTTCGAACAGTTGGGCAGCGTTTTTTTCGAAGGAAAGAACTCGTACTTTTTCTTCATCAGCTCTATCTCGTTGCGCTGTTCGAAAGGGTACCGACCGTTCAAGAGCTCGAACATGCTCAGGCCCAGTGCGTAGACATCGCTTTTTTCTGAGTACCTCCTGTCCTTGAGGATCTCAGGTGCGAGGTATGCAGGGCTGCCGATGAGGTCTTTGTCGTAGTGCGTGCCTCCCCTGTAGCAGAGGCCGAAGTCGGCGAGCTTGAAGCAGCCGTCTTTGATGAGGATGTTGTCGGGCTTGATGTCTCTGTGGATGATGCTGAGGCCGTGGATGTACTTGAGGGCAGTCAGCAGCTGCTTGCCCATTTCGATCACTCGATCTTCGGACCACACGCCGCCGGTCTTGAGTCTGGTCTTGAGCGACTTAGGCTCGCAGAGCTCGTAGATGAGGAACTTGTCGCCGTTGATAGCGAAGGCGTCATAAAGAGTGACTATGTGCGGGTGCGCCTTGCCGAGCATGCCCGTCACTTCGTCTTCGATCATCTGGTTGAGTCTGGGGTTGCGACGCAGCAAGGGGCTCTTCAAGAGCTTCATGGCAAACACCTCGCCGTCCTGCATCCGCTTGACCTTGGAGACTTCTCCGAACATCCCGACGCCGAGCTTGGAGGATACTTGGTACGGGAAGTAGGCTTCTTCCCTTATTTTATTGGCTATCATTATATTCCCCGCACCGTTATTCAAATCGCGAAATTAACTCTTAGGCTTTAGGAGCTGTCCCAATTAATAGTACCATGGACCACAGAGTCGACGACGACCAGCTGGCCGAGGCAGTCAAGTTCAACTTCAAGTTCTGGTGGGCCAAACTGACGAGTCTCAAAGAGCGGTCATACAAAGAGAGAGCGCCGACCTTCCTCCGCGCACTCAAGCACTTGCCAGGCTCATACAAACTATGGTATCACTTTCTCACGGAGAGTGTCGACCACTGCAAGGGCAAGTGCATCATCAGCGGCTCCTACGGCACGGTCAACGAACTCTTCGAGCGCTGTCTCGTCTTCATGCACAAGATGCCGCGCATCTGGATCATGTTCCTCGAGTTCCTCTTCGACCAAAAGCTCTACAACCGGTTCAGGTCGACGCTGGATAGAGTAGCTTCTGCTTACCGCAGTGCCTCACATCTCTGCCGCTCACTCAACACGAGAAGATTTGGGAAGTGACCACGAAGCTGGTGACCACCATGAAAGAAGCAGCGATCGGCAGGCACATCTTGGAGAGATACCTGAAACTCAATCCCGACTTCATCGAGACCTACGTGGAGTACCTGAAAGATGTCAGCGACTGGCGAGCGGTGGCGAACTACCAGGTGAAGATCATCAACGACGACCGCTTCGTGTCTAAGACTGGAAAGACCCAGTATGACTTCTGCATGGAGGCTTGCAAGATCATCGCGACGTACCCCGACAAGTGTGTCGACTTCGACGGAGCGATCGTCATCAGACACTGCATCACGAAGTACACTGATGAGGTCGGCAACCTGTGGAACTGTCTTGCAGAGTTCTACATCTTGCAGGGTCTGTTCGAGAAAGGAAGAGACGTCTTCGAAGAGGCGCTGGAAAAAGTGGCCAGTGCGAAGGATTTCGGAATCGTCTACTCGGCTTACCTCAAGTTCGAAGAAGAGCTGTTGACTCTCGCGATGGAGGAAGGTGAAGACGAGGAAGAGGTCCAACAAAGGAAAGCCCAGGAGGACAAAGAGGCCCAACTGATCGACGAGCTGCTCGACATGCAGCACGACCAGAAGACCGAGTAGCCCTATCTGACACAGCACCGAAGCCTACAGAGTCAGCAAGGAAGAGCTCTGCATCAAGAAGGTCGAGAGTCTCATCGAGCGGAGAGGAGCACTGCTCAACAGCTGTCTGCTGAGACAAAAGCCCAACTCAGTCGACCTTTGGAACGAACGGCTCGACCTGCTTGAGAAGGACGAACAAGCCTACCTGAGGACTTTCCATGAGTGTCTGCTGACCATAGATCCTTTCAAAGCAGACGGTCGCCTCTCGCAGATCTGGATCAGGTTCGCCGGCCACTCCGAGAAGACCAGCGACGTAGCGACGAGCAACAAGATCTACTGGAAAGCTGCGAACAGCACCTTCAAGAACACAGACGAATACGTCAACATCTGGGTCAGCTGGGTCGAAATGACTCTCCGCATCGGGGCCTACAAAGATGCCCTCGAACTAATCAAGTATCCCCTCACTCAGACCGTCAGCGACAAACGCAACAACCTCATATCGAGCAACAGACTCTGGTCTCTGATGCTCGACATCGAGATCAACTTCGGATCGAGAGAGTCGATCAGACAGTGCTACCACAAGATGATCGACATGGCAGTCATCACGCCTCTGAACCTGCTCAACTTCACGAGCTACCTCATGGAGAACAACGCCTACGAAGAGTGCTTCAGGATGTTCGAGCGAGGCCTCTCCATGTTCAAGTGGCCCGCCCTGCACGCCATCTGGGCGAACTACCTGCAGGCCTTCATCAACCGCTACAAAGACAAGAAGATCGAGCGAGTGAGAGACCTGTTCGAGCGAGTGATCGATGAGTGTCCCGAAGACAAGCGGCTGATGTACTACATCATGTACTCCGAATACGAAGAACAGTTCGGCCTGCTGAACCACGCCATAGAAATCCTCGACCGGCTGACAGACGTGGTGCAGGAGAGCGAGAAGCAGCGGTCCTATGAAGTATTCGTCGCGAAGGTCTCGAACTACATGGGTCTGACCCGGACCAGACCGATCTACGAGAAAGCACTGGAGAACTTCAAAGGCAAGCAGTTCATCCTCTTCGGTCTGCGGTATGCGAAGCTCGAGAAGAAGCTCGGCGAGATCGACCGAGCCAGACAGATCTTCAACTACCTCGCCCCGATGGTCGACCCCGAGATGGACCACTTCGAGTTCTGGAAGGTAGCACCGCTTGACGAAGGCATGGGAAGAGTTTGAGATGAGCGTCGGCAATGAAGACACCTACAAAGAGATGATGCGCATCAGAAGAACAGTCGAGAGCAAGTTCTCGATCCTCCCACCGACTCTCGAGAAGGTGGAGATGAAGCTCGAGCAGGAGGAGAAGCAGCAGCAAAAGATCGAGACGGTCAGCTCCAAGTACGACAAAGCGCTGCAACACACGAACGCTCAGATCGAAGAAAACAAATCTTTTAATTAATTCACAACTAAAGGCTTCGGTGGATCCTGAGGAGGATGTCGGCCCTGCGGCCACTGATCTTTGAGGTTTAGACTCTACAGATACCAGTCGATTTCGTTGACACTGAGCATCGATGGCCTGCGACAGCCGCGTCGGGGAGTCGCCAATCACCAGGCTCAAACAGTTGTGAGGCTGCCGCGGGCTCATTCGATTATAGATTAATGACTGCATAGGGATCGCTGATATTTAGTGTGTATATCGACACTCGTTGATACCAGTGGCTTATACGCTATTATTTTTTTATTATTTTCGGCAGAACCGATTATATAGTATTCTCTGCATGGACCGGCAAGCCATCCACGTCAAGCGAATCGACAACGGTAGTCGCTCTTCACGAGAGAACTGAAGATGATCGAAGCTGATAGCAGATTCGAGTGCTTCTACTTGCCAGACGACCGCAGCTTCCACATAAAGAACCGAGTGATGGAGCTGCAAGACATCCAGCTCAAGATCACCGTGCACCCCGAGTACCCCATGTTCGAACCGAACGTGACCTTCTCGCTGGATGTACACTCTGCTCACGAGGACGACGTGCACTACTCATACCTGCAGCAAGACGAGGCGATGAGCTTCAGCAGTCTCACGGGCAAAGACTGGCGACCTTCGAGGAAAGTAGTCGACATGGCGCAAGACGCCTTCGATGTGATCATGAGCTGCACGGTGAACATCAAGCTCTTCGAAGACACCTACAAGTCTATCTGGCTCTACCACTTGATCGACAGACTCAAAAACAAAGCGTACTACTGCATCGTGCTGCTCTCAATACTCCTCAGAGTCGCAGTCATTTGCTTCAGCACTTACACACGTATACCCGCAGCTCACGCCTAGAAATACCGGACTGGCAGCGACAAGATATCGACCAGCTGCTCAGGTTTCACGGAGTCATGCAGCAGACCAGAGGCAACCCCTTCGCTCGAGGTCACACGATCGCTTTCGGCATCGGCAGCAGTGCGAACAGCGCAGGCCTGAACTTCGACGAGAACATCGCACCGATCACTTCATACATCCTCTACGTGTCGGCCTACATCTCTTCGTTCTTCCTCTCTTCTCAGTCCACGACGCTCACGGACAGAGACAAGATGCTGATCGTGTTGACGGGAAAGCTCTTCGTGCTGCTGATCGACACTTCGCTGCTCATCTTCAGCACTTCGCTGTTCGTTCGGATGTCTTACAGCAAGTTCAAGCAGCAGATCAGACTGTGCTATCTCTCGATCATCCTCCTCTGTCCGCTGTTCTTCGTGCGAGAGTACATGCACCTGGACTACCACAACATCGGATACCACCTGCTCTTCATCGTGCTGTTCATGTTCGAAGAAGACGAGCTTCTCATCGTCGGTGTGCTCAGCGGGGTGCTACTGAACATACACCACAACTACGCATTGATGATTCCTTTTATCTTCGCAGGGGCCATTTCGAGGGCCAAGCGGGTTCGATTCAGCCGAGAGTTCAACCAATGGAGAATCATCATGACGCTGTATGATGGTCTGCTGCTGCTGGCGTCTTTCTTCCTCGTCTACACCTTGATCCTCATGCCCTGGTATGCCACCTCAGAGAACCTCTTGGAAACGCTGCACAAGTCGCTTGGAGCCTACTTGTCCAAATCGATCGTAAGCCATCCGTGACTGCAGAAGGGCATCGGCGAGCACACACCGATGTACCTCATCGTGCTGCGGTACCTGCTCATCAACGCGGCCTATGTCCTCTGCTTCTACATATCAACCTCGAAGCACAACTCGAACGGTATCATGAAGGTGGTGCTCTTCGTCGTGAGCACGCTGGACGCGCTGGTGTCTCCTGCCTCTCAAGCCTTCGAACACACCATCCTGGCCATCGCAGTCATCCTCATCTCACCTGTCGAGCTGCAGTTCGTCTTCACCACGTACACTTACATGATGTACTTCGAGGTCGAGCAAGACTCGCATTCGACTTCGCTGTTCATGATGCTGCTGGTGCTGGCCTACAACCTGCTGATCCACTCATACATCAACGTCGGACAAGACATCTACAGCAGCCAGTTCGCCCTGAAACAGACTCCGATGACCGTCATCGAGGGAAACCAGATTGACAAACTGGTCGTTCATCTCGCTGGCAAGCTGAAGGCCATCCGGTCGAAGGCGCTGCTCTACCTGCTGTGTTTTGCCCACTTCATCGCGACTTGCTTAAAGATGGTCTTCGGCAGCGAGTCTATAGGCGTAGTTCTACAAACGATAAGACAGGTGTATGTGGTGGTCTGTCTCGTCTTCGCGGTAGGCTTGCTGTTCGAGAGGTACC